>Ga0256844_10000891_pt1 | contig 11271 bp, 8 predicted proteins | sample MusselsmetaG_FD_189100 | JGI IMG/M metagenome (GOLD analysis project Ga0256844, IMG submission 189100) | Mussel associated microbial communities from hydrothermal vent at the East Pacific Rise, Pacific Ocean - Mussels | ecosystem: Host-associated > Mollusca > Shell > Unclassified ... | reverse complement strand
TTTTGCTTTTTTTATTGACTGAATAATTCTTCCTGGCATTGCACCAATATATGTTTTACGATGTCCTCGAATTTCTGCTTCATCACGTAAACCACCTAAAGATAAACGTACATATTTTCTACCAACAGCTTCAGCGATTGATTTTCCTAGCGATGTTTTTCCTGTTCCTGGAGGACCATAAAGACAAAGAATAGGCGATTTCATATCGTTTTTTAACTTTAAAACAGCTAAATATTCAATAATACGCTGTTTTACTTTTTCTAAACCAAAATGATCTCTATTTAATATTTCTGTCGCTTTTTTCAAGTCAAAAACATCTGTTGTATATTCATTCCAAGGTAATTCTAAAAACAAATCTAAATAGTTACGTTGTACAGAATATTCTGCTACTTGTGGATTCATTCGTTGTAATCTTCCAATTTCTTTATCAAATATTGCTGCAACCTCTTTTGTCCATTTTTTCTTTTTGGCTTTCTCTTTCATTTCGTCAATTTCTTCATCATAAGAAACACCACCCAATTCTTGTTGAATAGTTTTCATTTGCTGATGTAAGAAATATTCACGTTGTTGCTGATCCATATCTTCACGTACTTTAGACTGAATATCATTACGTAATTCTAATCGTTGCAACTCAGAATTCATTTTCTTTAAGGTTGCTAATGCACGTTCTTTTTGATCTTTTATATTTAGTAATTCTTGCTTTTGAGTTACATCTAAATGCATATTTGACGAAACAAAATCAATTAAAAAAGCATCAGATTTTATATTTTTAATCGCTCCTGAGGCTTCACTTGGAATATTAGGATTTTCATCAATAATTTTAATTGATAATTCTCTAATCTGGTCTATTATAGCTTTAAATTCTTCATTACCTTCATAACGTACTTCTTCAAAAACTTTAGTAGTTGCTTTGATATATGGCTTATCTTGAACAAAAGTATCAACTTCAAAACGCTTTTGGCCTTGAATAACAACCATTGTATTACCATCGGGCATTTTAAGTAATTTTAAAATCTTAGCTACAGTTCCTATTCTATGAATATCATCTATTGTAGGATTTTCTACTTCTTCATTTTTTTGAGAAACAACTCCAATGGTTTTATCGCCTTTATTTGCATCTTTAATTAATGCTATTGAAGAATCTCTACCTGCTGTAATTGGAATTACAACTCCTGGAAACAAAACTGTATTACGCAAAGGTAAAATTGGTAATGTTTTTGGCACTTCTTCTTTATTCATTATTGCCTCATCTTCTTCAGACATTAATGGAATTAATTCTGCATCTCCATCAATTAAATGTTGAAGTGACATATTGTCTAATATTTTTATTTTTACCTTGCTCATATTTCTTTGTACGTCATTATGACATTAAACTAATATCAATATTTATAATTGTATCTTTATTCTTTTGTAATTAACTGATTTTATTAATTTTAAAACCAAATCAAGTATTACTTTAAAAGATAGTTCAATTGTTATACCAAATTTAATTTATTACTTTAAATTTATATCTTTTAATAAAACAAAGATAGTAACTCTAATCATGAAAGAAGTAAAAATTTAATAAAACTGTAACAAATAATAAAATGAATTGTCTATAGTATAGAAACGAACCTTGCAAACAAATAATCAACATATCGACCAACTTTTACAGAAATGTAAAAAAGGTGAGCAAAGTGCTCAGTTTGAGATTTACAAGCTTTATTATAAAGCTATGTACAATACAGCTCTTAGAATTCTAAAGGATACTTTTGATGCTGAAGACATTATGCAAGAGTCGTTTCTTACAGCATTCTCAAAATTGGGTACTTTTAAGTCTCAAAGCAGGTATGGAAAAGATCATGTACCTTTTGGATCATGGTTAAAAAGAATAGTAATAAACAAATGTTTAACACAATTAAAAAAGAATAAATACTTAGAACAATGGAATGATGAAATAATGACTTCTAAACTTGATATTACAGATAATGAAATAATAGAAACAAATTACAATGACGTCAAAGTAACTGAGATATTAACTGCAATAAAAAGTATAAAAAGTAATTACAGTGTCATACTAACTTTAAGCTTAATTGAAGGATTTGATAATGAAGAAATAGCTGAAATATTAAATATCAATAATCAATTAGTAAGAACAACCATATCAAGAGCAAAAGCCAAGTTAAGAAGTGTTTTGTGATAAGTGATAAGTGATAAGTGATAAGTGATAAGTGATAAGTGATAAGTGATAAGTGATAAGTGATAAGTGATAAGTGTAAAATGAAAATAATATGAAAGTAGACAAAAATAAGGAGTTTCGTTCTTTTGGAAATAGGGAAGATAGGCTACAATTTGACATAGAAGAACCAACAATTGGTCATTTTAATCGATTTCAAGCTAAATTAGGCAAACACAAAAAACCTAAAAAAGAAGAAAAGAATTGGTATAAATATATTGCTGTCGCAGCTTCTTTACTTTTAGTTTTTAGTATTGTTTTTAGTAATTCTAATAAGAAAAAAGGTTTAGACTTAGCTGATATTTCTCCAAAAATGGAAGAAACTCAAGATTACTTTACCAAAGTTATTCATAATGAATTAGAAAAAGTAAACAAGGTGAAAAATCATGAAAATGAAAAAATAATAAATGATGCACTTACACAATTAGAATTATTAGAAAGTGACTATAACAAACAAAAAATAGCATTATCAAGTAATTCTGAAAATAAAAACATTATTTATGCAATGATTGATAATTATCAACAACGCATAACGGTTTTACAAAACTTGTTAAACCAATTAAATAAATTTGAAAATATAAAAAAAACATACAATGAAAACAATAAACTATAAACTTGTAATTCTATTACTTATAATTCCATTTTTGAGTTTCTCAAATGGGCCTTTAAGAGGTAAATACAAAAAAACAAAACAAGTTTCAAAAACTTTTGATGCTAAAAACAGTACTGTTTTAAACATTAAAAATAAATATGGAAATGTTGATATCACAACATGGAATAATAATCGTATTGAAATTGAAGTAACTATAACCGTTAGTGGTAATGATGAAGAAGAAATAGAAACTAAATTAGATAAAATCTATATTGATTTTGATGATAGTGGTAATAATGTACACGCTACAACTCATGTAAATAAGAAGAAATCTAATTCGTGGTTTAACGGTAATTGGTTCAGTTGGGGAAATAGTTCAAACACTAATTTTCAAATAGACTATAAAGTAAAAATGCCAATAGAAAATGACCTAAACATTACCAATGATTATGGTAGTATAATTATTGATGAGCTTAATGGTGAAGCTAATATACATTGTGATTTCGGAAAAATTATTATCGGAAAATTAAATAATACAAACAACGAAATTCATTTTGATTACACTAAGCATTCTAGTTTTGAATACATTAATAGTGCTGATATTTATGCAGACTTTTCAGGGTTTACTGTAGAAAAAGCAAAAAATATAAATCTAAAAGCAGATTATTCGTCAAGTAAATTTGAAGAAGTAAAAAAATTAAAATACAACTGTGATTTTGGTAGCTTAAAAGTTATTAATGCTGATTATATTGATGGAAATGGTGATTATAGCTCGGTTAATTTTGTAAATGTTTTTAAAACAATAGATGTAAATACAAGTTTTGGGACACTTAAAATTTATAAATTAATGGATGGCTTTGAAAATGCAAAAATAAAAGCAGATTATACTGGTGTTAAAATTGGTATTGATCACAATGCATCTTGTACAATTGATGCTGATTTAAGTTATGGTAATTTTCATTATGATGGTGAGCTTTTTACCTTCAACAAAATTCTAGAAAAATCAACTAATAAAAGTTACGAAGGATATTTTAACACAAAAAATAATAACACTACAATTTCAATAGACACTGAGTTTGGTAGTGTAAAAATGTATCAACGATAGATGAATTATGAATTAAATTTGATAAAACCTTTAACTTTCAAACAATTTATATATAAATAACTTATCAACAAATAAAAAAATTCACGCATAAACAAATAAACGTATAATCAAACACTAAATACAAATGAAAAAATTATTTTTAAGTACAGCAATACTATTATTAGTAACAATGCAAATGCAATCACAATGGTTTTTTGGAGCTACTGTCAAAGGAAATGGCATTATGAAAAAGGAAATTAGAAAAGTTGGTAGTTATGATAAAATATCAGTTGCAGGAGATTTTAATGTTACTTTAGTACACGGAAAAGAAGGTGATTTAAATATTAAAATAGAAGAAAATTTATTAAAGTATTTAATTACAGAAGTAAATGATAATAAATTAACAATTAGATGGAAAAAAGGTGAAAATATTAGTACTCGTAAAGGTGTTCATATAGTTGTTCCCTTTACAGATATTGATGAAGTAAATCTTTTTGGTTCTGGTGATGTACTTTGTGATGATGTAATAAAATCAGCTCATTTTAAAACTTTACTTACTGGTTCTGGAGATATTATATTAAATATAGATGTAAAAACTGTTGATGCAAAAATTACTGGTTCTGGAAATATTGAATTGCTAGGAGAAACTACCGATATTAATATCTTAGTTACAGGTTCTGGCGGTGTTCAAAGCTACAAATTAGATGCAAAAAATGCTGATGCAAAAATTACTGGCTCTGGTGATATTGGAGTTAATGTATCAGATAATTTAAAAGCAAAAATTACTGGCTCTGGTGATATTACTTACACTGGAAATCCAGAAAATCAAGACTTTAAAATTACTGGTTCTGGTGATATTGAAGCAAAATAATCTTTTACAAATTTGAATTGATTTAAACTGCTCAGAAATGAGCAGTTTTTTTGTGTTTTTTTTGTAAATTTGTACTTATGCAGTTAAAAACAATTTTAGTTGATGATGAAAAAACAAGTAGAGATATTTTAAGAAATTATCTCACTAAATATTGTACAAACATTACTATTATAGGTGAAGCTGAAAATATTCAACAAGCACTAAAATTAACCGAAAAACACCAATTAGACTTGGTGTTTTTAGATGTTGAAATGCCTTATGGCAATGCTTTTGACTTCATAGATCAACTTAAAAAGCAAGAATTCGAAATAGTTTTTGTAACTGCTTATGACCAATATGCTATAGACGCTCTAAATAATCATGCAGCTTACTATCTTACTAAACCAATATCTATTGACAACTTAATTAAAGCAGTAGATTATGTTACCGAAATTAAAGAACAAGAAAGTAAATTACAAGAGGCTATTTTAAAACCAAAAACAACAAAAGTTGAAGGTAAAATTACCATTCCTACACAAAGTGGTTTTGAAATTATTGCTATTCAAGATATCATTTATGCTAAAGCTGATGATAATTATACGGAATTATTCTTAGTAGATAATAGCAAAAAATTAGTTAGTAAAACCCTTAAATATTTTGATGATGCTTTACATGAAAATGGCTTTGCAAGAATTCATAAATCGTATTTAGTTAATATAAATACAATAGTTTCGTATCATAAAGGAAGTGGTGGATCAATTATTCTAAATAACGGAAAAGAATTAAGTGTTTCTGCTTCTAAAAAAGCAAATCTATTATCTTATTTTAAATAAACTGTATGACTGTAGATGAACTGAAAGAACATTTAAAAAAATCAAGTATTGTAGATAAATTTATTTATATCAACGTTGCTCTATTTGTTGCTGCGCTAATACTAAATTCATTTGTTCATTTAAACAATGGAAACTCAAATATTATTGTAGATTATCTTGCTCTTAACAAAAATGCTACTGAATTTTTATACAAACCATATACATTTATTACTTATGGGTTTTTACATATTGATTTTATTCATATCCTTTTTAACTTAATTACTTTATACTTTTTAGGTAACTTATTTTTAAACTTCTTTACTCCAAAAAAGTTTATTATTTATTATATTTTAGGAACAATCTCTGGAGGATTATTATTCATAATAAGTTATCAATATTTCCCGGTTTTTAAAAACAGTAGTGGAATACTGTTAGGTGCTTCTGCTGGAATTTCATCACTTTTAGTAGGTTTAGCAACTTACACTCCAAATTATGAAATAAATTTACGATTAATAGGTTATGTTAAATTATGGATATTAACACTTATTTTTATAATTCTAACCATTATACTTATTCCAAACGGTAATGCTGGAGGACAAATTTCGCATATTGGAGGAGCTTTGGTAGGATTTTTGTTGACTAAATTTTATGTAAATCAGAAATCAAATCCTTATAAAAAAAGTAAGTCTAATCTAAAAACAGTTTATAAAGCTAAAGACAGATCGGATGATTTTGGAAAAACAATTCATCAGAAAAGAATAATAAAACAAAGAAAAATAGATACTATTTTAGATAAAATTAGCAAATCTGGTTATGAAAGTCTCAGTAAAGATGAACGTGATTTTTTATCTAATGCAAGTAAAGAGTGATGAATTATTAATTATGAATTATGAATTATGAATTATGAATTAAATTTGATAAAAATTTCAACTATCAAACAACCTAAAAATAAATAACTTATCAAAAAATAAAAAAAGGCGTCATTGCGATGAGCTTGAAAAAGCGAAGAAGCAATCTGCTAAAATTAACAACGAATAAACAAAAATAAACATTAAGCCAAGATTTGAAAAAACTCTCATTTATAAACAAACTCATCTATTTTATCAATTATATTTTTGCAATATTATTGTTGGTAGGTTATGTATTACCATATCTTTCTCCTAAATACGCATTAAGTTTGTCTGTATTAAGTTTGACTGTTCCGGCATTAGTAATTATTAATATTGTTTTTGTTTTATACTGGTTAATTAAATTTAAACGCCAGTTTATACTTTCCTTAGTTTGTTTAGTTTTTGGATACTTTGCTTCTACTCCATTATATATTTTTAGTACTGAAAAAAAAACTGCTAATAATGAGATTTCAATAATGAATTACAATGTAAGATTATTCAATAATTATAAATGGATAAAAGATGAAAAAATTCCTTTAAAAATTAAAGAATTTGTTAATACTGAAAATCCTGATATTCTTTGTGTTCAAGAATTTCATACTTCTTCGTTGATAGAATATCCCTTTAAGTATATTCAAATAGTTAAAGGAAACAACCATTTTGGACAGGCGATTTATTCAAAATATAATATAATTAATAAAGGCTCTTTAGATTTTAAACATACTTATAATAATGCAATTTTTGTTGATATAGTTAAGAACAGAGATACTATAAGGATTTATAACCTCCATTTAGAAAGTCTTGGTTTAAATGTAAATAAAGAAAATTTTGGACAAAAATCTTCTGAAAAATTATTAAAACGTTTAAGTAAAGAATTTGTTAAGCAACAAAGCCAAGTAGAACAAATTATTGCACATAAAAACAAATGTAAATATCCTGTAATAATTAGTGGTGATTTTAATAATACTGCATATTCTTGGACATATCATAAATTAATAAACAATATGAATGATAGCTTTATTGAAACTGGAAAAGGTTTTGGGAAAACTTTTGAATTAAAAAAAATTCCTTTGCGAATAGATTTTATTTTTGCGGATAAAGCCTTTATATTTACCAAACATAAAAATTATAATAAGAAATATTCCGATCATGAACCTATAATGGCTAAAATTGGAGTATAATAGCCCATCTTACGTCTTCTCAAAGGGAAGAAACTGAAAATAATAATGAAATCAAATCTATAAATAAACGCATCAACAAATAAACAATAACAAATGAAAAAATTAATTACAATTCTAAGCTTTTTATTATTCTTTCAAGGATTTACACAACAAAAAGAATTAACTATTAACGATGCAGTTTTAGGCTATTATAAAGGCCTTTACCCTAAATCAATGCCTAGTTTACAATTTGTAAACGAAACTAATTATGTTTATAGAGAAGGCACAGATTATATCATAAAAGATCTAGTAAATTCAACTGAAGAAAAAATCAGTTTAGAAAATTTACAGAAAAATTATGCTGATTTAAAACGTCTTCCACGAATAATGGAAATTGATGAAAATAACATCACTTTTACAAAAGGAAATGCAGTAATTGTTTATGATTATAAAAATAATCAAGAAATTACTAAAACTACTTATGATGAAAAAGCTCAAAATAACGATTTTAAAAATAACAAAGTAGCATATACAATTGATAACAATTTATATATTGCAACTGCTGATAATGCTAAAATTGCTATTACAAATTTTACTGATAAAAATATTGTCTCAGGTCAAGCTATTGCACGTTATGAATTTGGAATTTCAAAAGGAACTTTCTGGTCACCAAATGGTAATTATTTAGCTTTCTATCAAAAAGATGAAAGTAACGTAACCAATTACCCTTTAGTTGATGTTACTACCTATCCTGCAACACTTAAAAACATTAAATATCCAATGGCAGGTCAAGGAAGTGAAATTGCAAAAATTGGAATTTATGATGTTGCTAATAATAAAGTTACATATTTAGATATAGATACTTCAGATGAGCATTACTTAACCAATTTATCTTGGTCACCAGATGAAAAATACGTTTTAGTTGCTGAGGTTAATCGTGGTCAAAATCATTATGAACTAAATACTTATAAAGTTAAAAATGGTAAAAAAGCCAAAACAATTTTAGAAGAAAATAACAAAAGATGGGTTGAACCAGAAAATGATGCTGTTTTCTTACCAAATAGTAATACCGATTTTTTATGGTTATCTGAAAAAGATGGGTATAAGAATACATATTTGTACACTACAAAAGGTAAATGTAAAAGACAAGTTACTAACTTTGATTTTGTTGTGAAATCTATTTTAGGATTTGATAAATCTGGTAAAAATGTTGTTGTAAGTGCCACAGGAAAAGACGGTAAAGAAACTCATGTTTATAAAGTGAACATTTTACATGGAGAAAGCTTTAAAATAACTTCTAAAAACGGTACGCATAGAGCTCAACTTAAAGGTAATTATTTAATTGATAATTATAGTAGTTTGGTTATTCCAAGAGAGATAAACATCCTAAATATTGATAATATGGATGAGACTAACATCTTCAATGCTCAAAATCCGTTAAAAGATTATAAAATAGGTACTACACAATTTGTAACATTAAAATCTAAGGATGGTTTTGATCTTTACGGAAGATTAATAAAACCAGCAGATTTTAATCCTTCAAAAAAATACCCTGTTTTAGTATATGTTTATGGTGGTACACATGCACAATTAGTAACTAATTCATGGCTTGGTGGAGCAAGCTTGTGGATGCATTGGTTAGCTACACAAAAAGAATATATTGTATTTACATTAGATAATAGAGGTTCTGGTAATAGAGGTTTTGCATTTGAAAGTGTAATCCATAGAAAAGCTGGTGAAGCTGCAATGGAAGATCAATTAATTGGTATTGATTATTTAAAAAATTTCTATTATGTTGATAAAAATAGAATTGCTGTTCATGGTTGGTCTTATGGTGGATTTATGACAACATCACTAATGCTTAGACATCCTGGAGTTTTCACAACAGCTGTTGCAGGTGGACCAGTAACAGACTGGAAATATTACGAAGTAATGTATGGTGAACGTTATATGGATACTCCTCAAGAAAACCCAGAAGGCTATGCAAAATCAAGAGTTGGACAATATTTAAAAAACTTAGATGGTAAACTATTAATTATTCATGGTAGTGTAGATCCTACAGTTGTTCCTCAACATAGTATGACACTTTTAAAAGAAGCTGTAGAGAATAATGTACAAATAGACTTTTTTACTTATCCAATGCACGAACATAATGTACGTGGTAAAGATAGAGTACATTTAATGACTAAAGTATTAGAATATATTATAGATAATAATAAATAGTATTGGATATATTTACTTGTTGCCAGTAATTAAGCAACCGAAAATTTAAATTCAAAAAAATAAATATAACCTTAAAAAAAGAATTACGAAAACAAAACAAACATTATTAGTACTTGCATTATTTATTATTTCTGTCGTTTACTCACAAGAAAAAACGTTTAACAATAATAACTGGACAAAATTTAATGCACATAGAATGCCACAAACCAAAACGGAAAATTGGCAAGCAAAAGAACCTTTAAAAGGTTATGAACACAATTTGCCAACTGGTAAAATTACTTATGAAGAAGCAGAACAAGGCGCTATTTTAAAAAGGAATGTTTCATATCCTTTACCTTTGCACATAACTGTTCATGCAGGAACAAATTTTGAAGCAAATAATTTAGATAGTCGTGTACCTGCTGATAATAACATTGCCATATCAAATAGTGGTAAAATAATTTCTGTAGATAATTATTCTATTATGGAGTTTGACCAAGAAGGACAAGTTCTAAACAATACACCTTTGGCTTATTTTTTTCCAGATGCTACATTAATTGATAATAATTTTTTCGATCCAAAAATAATTTATGATAGATATTCAGATAGGTATATTTTAGTAGTAATGTATCATAGTTCAGACTATCAAGACGCAAGAATTCTTCTTGCTTATTCTGGAGAGATAACAGATGAAAATATCGCTTGGAATTATTATGATTTCAAAGCAAGTGATACTTTTACAAATACAAGCACAACAAATTATTGGTTTGACTACCCTAATGTTGGTATTAATCAAAATGAGTTATTTATTACATCTAATGTTGCTATAAAAACAAATACAGGAACAAGTATTGTTGAAAGCATTTTATTTCAAATAGATAAAGAAGCAGGTTATTTAAATATGTTTGATATGCCAACTCGAGTATTAACCAATATTCAAACAGGTGCAAGTTATAATGCATATTCTATTGTACCACTTTCCGAAGGATTACAATTAGATGCTTATAATGATAAAATGTATTTTGTTAGTAATGAGTTTAGTATTTATTCAGATATTTCTTGGTATGAAATTAATGGTGATATAAATGACAATAATCCTTTAATTAGTAACACAATAACATCTCCTATTTTTTGCTCTGTCGCTTCCTATGCTTCACAAAAAGGAGGTTATGAAGAAGACCGAATAAAAATTGGAGATAATCGAGTTCGTTCTGGTTTTTATAGAAACAACAAACTACATTTTGTATTACACAGAAGTGATAGTGGTTGGATGGAAGTTGTTTATATGAAGTTAAATGTTTCTGACAATAGTATTTCATACACAACTTATGGAGGTTTAGAACATTTGAAAAATTACCTCTATCCTTCTATTTCTTGTATGGATGAAATATCAAGTTCAGACGAAAAAGCAATCTTAACTTACAACAGAACAAGTCCAAATATTTACTTACAAGAATGTGCTGTAA
>Ga0256844_10000890_pt1 | contig 11275 bp, 7 predicted proteins | sample MusselsmetaG_FD_189100 | JGI IMG/M metagenome (GOLD analysis project Ga0256844, IMG submission 189100) | Mussel associated microbial communities from hydrothermal vent at the East Pacific Rise, Pacific Ocean - Mussels | ecosystem: Host-associated > Mollusca > Shell > Unclassified ... | reverse complement strand
GATTTTTACAAAAATACAGTTTTATATTTAAGCTAAAATTTAAATACATGAAAAGACTAAATTATTCCTGTATTATGGCAGTTTTTAATAATATTTTTACCAAATAACGTTACAGTATGAGCAGTAATGGTTTAAAATGCTCTTACCTTTGAGTTGTAAAAATAGCATAATTTTTTGAATTTTTCTATTCAAAAATAATAAGGCAAAATTTGAAAAATTTTGCGGACTTCATTTTGCAAAACCAACTTCGAGTTAAGCAATTAGCCATTATTGCTTATACTGATTGTTACCACACGTTTTTAATTTCCGCTTTTTTTAATTTCTTTTTCATTCTACTTATTTTTATTAATTCATTTATTCTATTTTTAAATTCTGCTTCATTTTTTAATTTTTCTTTCAGGATTTCTATTTTACTTTTTAGTTTATTTGCCCAAGCAATATTATGATTATTCTCCATAATCAAATTAAAATAGTGTTCAGATTTAGAAATTTTATTATTTAAACCACAAATTATTGCTCGATGATAATTACCTGAAAGATTATCACTTGTGAATTTATGATTGATTATTGTTTTTTCAGATACTGTAATGTTAAAAAGCATCTTTTTGAGTTCAACACTTCTATTCAATGCTAATTCTACTAATGAGTTTATTTCCTTTTCAAATTGATCTTCATTTTCAAATTCTACAAATTCATTTAATCTACTTCCAATATCAAAAGAGAAGTATTCGCTTTCATTCCAATGAAAATTTACTCCAACATTAAGAAAAGTTCCTTTTTTCCAATTGTGAGGTTGAAATTCAATGATTGTTGTATACCAATATTGGTCATCTAGCCAAGTTCTTGATTGTCCTTTTCTTTCAATTCCATTTGGTTTTAAAATTCTACGAGCAACTTTATTTATTATTTTTGAATGTATCGGTAATGCCATTAATTTAATGAAGTTTGCTTAATGTAATAATAGTTATTGCTAAAAATATAATTGGTATTAAACCAATAAAAACTCCAATTGCAATATGTTTTTTCTTTGATTTTAAAAAATAAAAGCCTAAAAAAGGAATTATAATTATGAACAGAACAACAAAAAAGCCTTTATCACTTAAATGTGTAAACAACATTCCAAATAATGCTACACCAAAAGATATAATAATTCCAAATAAAAGATTAAGTGCTTTTTCCATTTAGTTTTTCGGTCTTTAATGTGTGGTAACAAGTGTATATATAACTCAGCTTAATAGCAAATATAAATTATTTACAATCATTTATCAATTCAATTAATATTTATTGTATTTATTTAGTAATTTTAAGCCTTATTACGAATTTAAGTAAATTGCTAACGAATTCTATTTTATAATTAGCATTTAATAATTACACCTTAGTAAAAATATTATTTCTACTTAGTTTTACCAAACATAAAAAAATCAACAAAATGAAACTAAAATTCCAATCAATTTCAACATTATTAATTGCAATATTATTAATAGCCTTTTCGTCTTGTAAAAATGATGATGCTAATAAAAACGCAAATCATGATAATATATTTAAATATAGAGATTATGTGTATTACACTACATCTGGACGTATTTCTACACAACAACCAATAAAAATAACTTTATCAAAAGATGTTGTTTCGTGGGAAGCTAATCAAGAAATTGATGATGCTGTTTTTAGTATATCACCTTCAGTTAAAGGGAAACTTCAAGCACAAAATAAACGAACCATTATTTTTCAGCCAGAAGAACCATTAAAATCGGATACTGAATATAAGGTTACTTTAAAGCTTAAAAAGATTTTTCCAAGTATAAAAAGTGAATTCAAAAATTATAAATTTTCGTTTAAAACCATTGAACAGAATTTTAAAATAAACACCAATTCTTTACAATCTTATTCTAAAGATTGGCAATATTTAGAAGGTAATATCAAAATGGCAGATCAAACTTCTATTGAAAATGTAAAACAATTGGTTAGTGCAACTCAAAAAGGAAAAACTTTAAAAATAAAATGGGATGATATACTTAACGGAAGTAATTTCAATTTTACAATTGATAGTATTCAACGTTTAGATGATGATAGTGAAATAAATATTTCTTGGAATGGTGAAAAACTTAATATTGATAATAAAGGTGAAAATAGTTTTAAGATTATTGGAAAAAATAATTTTTCTGTTCTTAGTGTAAGTGTTATTCAAACACCAGAATTACATATGCAAATCAATTTTTCTGATCCTTTAAAAAAACAACAAAATTTTAATGGTTTAGTAAGTTTACAAAAAGCAGGAAAATTAAAATATGTAGTTAATGGAAATGTTTTAAAAGTATATCCAACAAACAGAATTATTGGTAATGTTACTTTAGAGGTATTTAACGGAATTAAAAGTAGCGATGGTGTAAAGCTTAAAAAGGCTTTCTCTGAAATTATTGCTTTTGAACAATTAAAACCACAAGTGCGATTAGTAAATAGTGGTGTTATTTTACCAAATTCATCTGATTTAAAATTTAATTTTGAAGCTGTAAATCTTTCAAAAGTTGATATTAGAGTAATTAAAATTTACGAAAATAATGTATTGCAGTTTCTTCAAGATAATGATTTAGGGTCTGGTAATAAATATGCTGTTAGAAAAGTTGGACGTAGAATTGCGAAGAAAACAATCGATTTAATAAAAACTGACTTAGGAAATGATGGAAAATTCAAAACCTATTCAGTTGATTTGTCAAAACTAATTAATGCAGAACCTGGAGCTATTTATAGAGTGGAATTAGGTATGAAACCAGCATACTCATTATATACTTGCGATGGATCTGAAACAACTTCAAATAATGATGATAATGAATATTATGAAGATGATTATTACGAAGAAGATTTTTATTATAACGAAAATCAAAATTATACTATTGCCGAAGCAGCCGATTTAGAAGAACGCGAAGAACAATATTGGGACAATCTTATTTATAGTTATAAAAACAATCGTTATTATAATTGGGAAGATAGAAAAAACCCATGTAAAGAAGCATATTACATGCAAGATAGCAGAACAGTTTCTCAAAATATATTAGCCTCAAACTTAGGTGTAATAGTAAAAAAAGGAGAAAATAAAAATTATTATTTTGCTGTAACTGATATTCTAACAACAGAACCTGTTTCTAATGCAAAAATCACTTTATATAACTATCAACAACAAGAAATTGGTTCTACATCGACTGATAGTGATGGTTTTGCAACATTTATTCAAGATAAAAATGCATATTTTGCTATTGTTAACAAGAGTTTAAATACAACTTATATAAAATTAGATGATGGTCATTCATTATCATTAAGTAAGTTTAATGTTTCAGGTAAAAAAGTACAAAAAGGATTGCTTGGATATATTTATGGAGAACGTGGTGTTTGGAGACCAGGAGACACATTACATTTAAATTTTATTTTAAATGATAAAGCTAATAAATTACCAAAAGGTCATCCTGTAAAAATGGAAGTTACCGATGCTCGTCAGAAATTAATTTACAAGCGAATTTTAACTGATGGAATTAATGGTTTTTACAAATTTGATGTTCCTACAAGTGATAGTTCGCCTACTGGAAATTGGAATTGTAATGTAAGTGTTGGAGGTGCAAGCTTTTACAAATCACTTAAAGTGGAAACCATAAAACCTAACCGATTAAAAATTAAAATAGATTTCTCTGATGATATTCTACACGCAAAAAAACCGATGGAAGGTAAATTGGCTGTAAAATGGTTACATGGAGCACCTGCAAAAAATTTAAAAGCAGATGTTAAGGTGAAATTTACCAATGCATATACAGGTTTTAAAAACTACCAAAAATATAATTTTAGAGATCCAACAAGATCTTTCGGAACTGAAGAATTAAATATTTTTGACGGAAAATTAGATGCTGATGGAATGGTAAATATCTCTAAAAAAATAAACTTACAGTCTAAAGCACCAGGTATGTTGCGTGCATCATTCTTTACCAGAGCTTTTGAAAATGGTGGTGATTATTCAATGGATGTATTTTCTAAAAATTACGCTCCTTATATATCATTTGTAGGATTAAAATCACCTAAAGAACATGCTTATGGTTCATTCTTTACCAATGAAGATGTAAACTTTGATATTGTTACTGTTGATGATAGAGGAAATCCTATAAAAAGAAAAGGTTTAGAGGTTTCTATTTACGAAATTCAATGGCGTTGGTGGTGGAGTTCATCGTATGATGATTTAGCTTCATATAGAGGAAGTAAATATCATAGACCATACAAATCGTTTAAAGTAAATACTGATAGTAACGGAAAAGCATCGTTTAAAGTAAATGTAAAAGAAACAGATGATTATTACGGTGGACGTTATTTAATAAGAGTTTATGATCCTAAAAGTGGACATGCAACTGGACGTACAGCTTATTTCTACAGAGATTGGTGGAAACGTGATAATTCAAGTGATCCAGAAGCTGCAAAAATGTTAGTTTTCTCGGCTGATAAAGATAAATATAATGTTGGTGAAACAGCTCGTATTACTTTCCCTTCAGGTACAGAAGGTCGTGCTTTAGTAAGTATCGAAAATGGAAACGAAGTAGTTTCGCAAAAATGGGTTAAAACTAAAAAAGGTGAAACAGTTGTAGATATTCCTATTACCAAAGCAATGTCTCCAAATGTATTTGTGAATATTTCTCTATTACAACCTCATGCAAGTGTAGAAAATGATTTACCGTTGCGTTTGTATGGAATTATTCCTATGATGGTTGAAGATCCTAATACAAGGGTTCAACCAATAATTGACATGCCTAAGAAAATACGCCCAGAACAAGAGTTTACAGTAAAAGTAAGTGAAAAAGAGGGTAAACGTATGACATATACTATTGCCGTAGTAGACGAAGGCTTATTAGATCTAACACGTTTTAAAACTCCTAACGCTTGGAATGAGTTTTATAAACGTCAAGCTTTAGGTGTAAAAACATGGGATATTTTTGATGATGTAATTGGAGCATATACAGGAAGTATTGAACAAGTATTTGCTATTGGTGGTGATGGTGAAGCTGCTGGTAAAAAAGCTAAAAAAGCCAACCGATTTAAACCTGTTGTAATGGTATTAGGACCATTTACAATAAATAAAAATGGTAGTAAGTCGCATAAAATTAAAATGCCAAAATACATTGGTTCTGTTAGAACTATGGTTGTTGCAGGTGATAATACAAGTCCTGCTTATGGTCATGCACAACAAACAACACCTGTTAAGAAACCATTAATGGTATTAGCATCATTACCAAGAAAATTAAGTCCTGGTGAAAAAGTAACCTTACCAGTTACAGTCTTTGCAATGGAAGATAAAATAAAAAATGCAAAAATATATTTAAAATTAAGTAAAGGAATTAAAGTTATTGGTAATAAATCTCAAAATTTACATTTTGATAGACCAGATGAGAAAATGGTTAATTTTCAATTAGATGTTTCTGAAGCAAAAGGTATTGGAAAAATTGAAGTAATTGCTGAAGGAAATGGCGAAAAATCATCTTATGAAGTAGAAATAGATGTTGTAAATCCAAATCCATTAACAAACAAAGCAACGGATGTTATTTTACAACCTAATAGCGAACAAATAATCAATTTTGACACTTTTGGTATTAAAGGTAGTAATGCTGCTGAGGTTGAATTCTCAACATTACCACCAATGAATTTTACGCAACGTATGGAATACTTAATTCAGTATCCTCATGGTTGTATTGAGCAAACAACATCAAGTGTTTTTCCTCAATTATATTTGGGTAATATTTTTGATTTAACAGCTCAGAAAAAACAGAAAATGCAAGATAATATCAAAGCTGCTATTAAACGTTTAGGAAATTTCCAAACATCAGATGGTGGAATGGGTTATTGGATAGGCAATAGAACTGCAAATGATTGGGGAACTAGTTACTCTGGTCATTTCTTAATCGAAGCTGAGAAAAAAGGATATGTTTTACCTTTAACTTTTATGAGTAATTGGATAAAATATCAACAACAAGCAGCAAAAGATTGGCGAGAAAATTCAAGATACAACAACACCTTAAATCAAGCATACAGATTATATACTTTAGCATTGGCTGGTCATCCAGATTTAGCTTCTATGAACCGTTTACGTGAAAGTAGTTTAAGTAACGATGCTAAATGGCGTTTGGCAGCAGCTTATGCTATGGCAGGACAAAAGGAAATTGCTAAAAGGTTAGCAAACACTGCAAATATTGACTTTAGACCATATAAATACGATTATTACACTTATGGTTCGTCTGATAGAAACAGAGCAATGGCAATGGAAACTATGATTTTATTAAGTGATACTCAAGTTATTGATATTGCAAAAACAATTGCAAAAAGACTGTCTGGTAATAATTATATGAGTACACAATCTACAAGTTATAGTTTGCTAGCAATGGCAAAAATGGTAGAGAAAAATGGAGGAAAAGGTATTAATATTGAATACTTTGTAAATGGAAAATCAGCTAAAATTAATACCAAGTTTGCTGTATCACAACGTAATTTAAAAATTCAAAATGGACATAATCAGATTAAAATAAATAATAGTGATAATAATGTTGTTTTTGTAAGAGTTTTAAATAAAGGTATTTTGCCTTTAGGTAAAGAAATTGCAGAACGTAGAAACCTTAATATTAATATTGTTTATAGAGATAAAGACGGAAGAAAAATTGACGTTTCAAAATTAACACAAGGAACAGATTTTATGGCATCGGTAACTATAAGTAATGATAAACATGAATATGTAAATGATATTGCTTTAACCGAAATTTTCCCTTCTGGTTGGGAAATTGTAAACACCCGTTTTACGGATTATGGAAATGTAAAATCAAGTAGTGCTAATTTTACAGATATTAAAGATGATAGAGTTAATTTTTACTTCCATTTACCAAGCGGGAAAAGTAAAACCTTTAATGTGTTATTAAATGCTTCATATCTTGGTAAATACTATTTATTTGGAGTTCAAGCAGAAGCTATGTATGATGATGATTACCTAACAAGAACTAAAGGTCAATGGATTGAGGTTGTTAAGTAGTAATTGTTTTGTTAGTTAAAACATTGTAAAGGCTATTGTTGGTGAAAAACACAATAAGGCAGAACACCAACATAGATAAAGCATATAGATTTTAAACTATAATTATTATTCATCAGATGATTTTAAGTCATCTGATGAATAAAATAAAACAATCCATGAAAAAACTATTTAAAAGATTAACAATAGTATTTTTATTTTTTTCTATTATAATATTGTTATCTAATTATTCAATTGTTAGAAATGCTAAAGGAAAAACATTTGATGATGTTTTAGAGATTCAAAAAAACAAAGTAGGTTTAGTTTTAGGAACATCAAAATATGTTAGAAGTGGTAATATTAATTTATATTTTAAATACAGAATTGATGCAACTGTTAAACTCTTTAAAAATGGAAAAATTGACTTTGTTTTAGTAAGTGGCGATAATGGAAATACAAATTATGATGAACCAACAGATTTTAAAAATGAACTTATTAAAAACGGAATTCCAGAAAGTAATATTTTTTTAGATTATGCAGGTTATAGAACTTTAGATTCTGTTATTAGAGCTAAAAAAATCTTTGGTCAAGAAAGCATTACTATTATTTCTCAAAAATTTCATAACGAAAGAGCTATTTTTCTTGCCGAAAAAAACGGTCTAAAGGCAGTTGCTTTTAATGCAAAAGATGTAAATAAATCTTATGGCTTTAGAACCAAAATACGTGAACATTTTGCTAGAACTAAAGCAGTTTTTGATGTTATTTTTAAAATAAAACCTAAATTTTTGGGAGGAAAAATAAATATTATTTAATTATAATATACTAGCAATTAATTTTTTACGTTTATTCATAAGATGATTATAAGTTATCTGGTGAATTATATTAAACCTATTAAATTTATAAAATGGATAAATTAAGACATATTACATCAATCCTACCTGAATATATTTTATTAATAGCTGTTATTGTTTTTTGGATTTCAACCAAAACAATATTAAACCCTTTTGCTATTGGGTTAGTTTTAATAATAACTTTTCAAATTATCTATAAAAATAAAATAATTGGTATTGTAATTCCAAGTATTTTGATATTAATAAGTTTATATATGTTATTAGCTCTTTTATCTGAATTTAATGAATTCCCTACATTTAGCTACGAAGCGAAAAAACTACTTTTTGTTGGATTATCTATTTTTGTAGGAACAATTTTAATTGCATTACTAATGGTATATAATACTGTAAAATTTTCTAAAAAATAGTTATTGAGTATTTTTAGTTATCTATAAATCCATCCACTAGGATTTTGTGCTTTAGAATCTTTCCAAAGTTGGAATTTAAGTATGGTTTTATCGGTTGTTGTATCTGTATGAATTGTTCCAATGAATTGTTTGGTTATAACTTTGTCACCTTTTTTAACCAATAAGTTTTCTAAGTTACCATAAACAGTCATGTAGTTTCCATGTTGTATAAGAATTGTTTTTATTTTTGTTTTTGGATCAACCATTATAAATTTTACAGTTCCATTAAAAACAGCTCTTGCTTTGGATTTTTTCCCAGTTGTATAATACCATCCATTACTTTTAATAGATATTTTTCTCATTACTTCGTGTTTTCTTTGCCCAAAGTATCTAGAAACATAACCTTTTTCAATTGGAGCAGGTAGTTTTCCTTTATTTTTAATAAAACTTGAAGCTAGTTTTTTTGCTTCTTTTGTTAATACAAAGCCTTTAGATTTTCTACCAGATTTTTTATTGGACTTTTTAATTACTTTTACAATTAAATCTTCAATTTGTCGTTCATAAGCTTGCTCTTGTTTTTGTTTCTTTTTAATTTGAGCTAAATATTTACGTTCTTTACTTTTTACTTTATTTAAAAGTTTTTCTTTACTTGCTTTTTCCTTATCAACAATTTTTCTTTCATCTAGTTTTATTTTTACTAAGCTATCTTTTACTTTTTTCTTATAAAGAATAGAGTCGTTTAGTTGTAAAAGAGTTTCCTTTTTAAGTATTATTTCATTAGCTTGATTTTTTCTATACTCAGTATATTGGTTCATATACTTTAAACGTTTATATGCTTGTAAAAAATCTTCAGAAGATAATAAAAACAGCAACCTGCTATTTTTATTTTTGCTCTTATAACTATTCACTACAGTTTTTGCATAGTTTTTTTTAAGTAAGTCAAGTTGTTTTTCAATACTATTTATTTCTAATTTATTTTTAGAAATTTCACTAGTATAAACTTTACTTTCTTTTTTAATTGTATTAATTATTTCTTGATGAACAGAGATTTTTTTATTTATATCGTTTAATTGCGATAAAACATTTTTTTCATTCTTTTTAGTTTTAGAAAGTAGTCTATTTATTTTTTTAATTTCGGTTTTTAGTTTTTTACGTTTTGCTTCAAGTTGTTTTTTGTTTTGACTAAAAAGAGGGTTTACAAATAGCAACAAAACAATTGTAGTAATTAAGTACAATTGTTTACTTTTTAAAAAGTTATATTTTTTTAATTTATTCATTATAATTTAATTTCTGTATAACCTTGAGGAATGCTAAAAGGAAATTTTAAATCTAAATCGAATTTTACTGATTTATAATCAATATCTATTGTATTGGTTTTTGATTTATCTTTTGCTAAAATATATAAATGCTTTGGAAAATTATGATTTTGTATTGTTTCAAATTCAGTAAATTGAACAGATAGTAACTTCTCATCATTATTTTGACGAATTTCTTGCTTATAAGCTTTAAAATTTAGTCTATTCAGCCAGAAAAATATATTAAATCTTTCGTCATTTTCTTTTGGCGTAAATACAAAATCATTACCATCATCATTTATATTAAAATCTGTAGTATTTAAGTTGTAAATAGCTTCTCCTAATAAAATATTTTGTATTTGTTTAAAATCTACATCAACACCTAACACATTACTTAATAAAGTAAAATCACCATCAAAATATGTATTATCTAAATTATTGTAAAACTGTACTTTATTAGGTGTTATTTTAAGTTTACCTACAGAAATAAATTTAGATAAGCTTATCCAAATAACTTTGTCTTTTTCAACTCTAAGTGACGCGTTAAGTTGAGGGATTTTTTTTTCACCTTTATATTTAATCTTAAGTGATGCTTTAACTGTTTTATTTTTAAAACTGTTATTGTTATAGCTGTTCAATACTTTAGTTAGCAACATGTTTTCTTTATTATTTAATGTGTGTTTTTTTGATTTACAAGATGTAAATGAAATAATTATTAATAGTACAAAAAATTTCTCTCTCATTATGTTTGGTTTAAACTTAATCTATTTTAGTTTATTAGATTTTTCTAAATATTTATTAGCTTCTTTATTATTACCTAAACCTTTGTATGCCTCTGCTATATTTTTATAAAATGTAGATGTTAGGTTATCATCATCAATAATAAAATCTAAACCTGCTTTTAATACTTCAATGGCATTTTTGTGATTAGTTGATTTAAGTTCTCCTTTTCCTTGCATTAAGTATAAAAATGGCTGTGCAGGAAATAACTCTAATCCTTTTTTGCTATCGTTTGTTAAAAGAATATATTTAGCTTGTTTTTCCTCTTCAATTAATAATTGTTTTAAAGTTTTAAAATCTTTATTTTTATTAAAACGTAATTGTAGAGTTTTTATTGAATTATCTACATTATTATTTAGTGTTTTTTTATGAGTATTTGTTATTATTTTTGGTTGTCTAAATAGAATACGTTTCCAATAAAATTCATTATTAATTATTTCATTTTTATCTTTCATTTCTAAAAATAATTCTTTTGCTTTATTTTTCTCTCTATTACCAATATATAAATGGATTAGCTCTGATTTTTTTGAAGGTTTTAATGCGATAATTTTATTTTGTATTTCTATTGCACTATCATAATCTCGTTGTGTTTTATATATTTTTTTTAAATGCTCAAAAATATAAATATTATTAGGTTTAACTTTTAACACTTCATTATCAAAATATATAGCATTTTCATAATCTTTTAGTAAAAGGTAATTTTTTGCAAATTCAAAGTTTAAGCCAGCATCATTAGGGAAAATTTGTTTGCACTCTTCTAATTCCTCAATAGCTTTGTTATAATCTTCTTTTGATTTTTGCTGTAATGCATTAAAAAAATGGTCTTGAAATTTTAGGTATTCCTTTTCTTCTTTGATTTCCTTTTCATGTTTTATTTCTTCATCAGTTTTTTTTAATGTAAACTCTTGAGCGTTTATAAAAAGTGGAATTAATATCAGAATAAAAATT
>Ga0256844_10000889_pt1 | contig 11277 bp, 11 predicted proteins | sample MusselsmetaG_FD_189100 | JGI IMG/M metagenome (GOLD analysis project Ga0256844, IMG submission 189100) | Mussel associated microbial communities from hydrothermal vent at the East Pacific Rise, Pacific Ocean - Mussels | ecosystem: Host-associated > Mollusca > Shell > Unclassified ... | reverse complement strand
TTTAATAAATTTAAATTTAATAGTTTCAATGTTAAATGTCAGAATCATAAAAAAATATGAATTCCACCTACAAATGTATAAAATAATACGCTATTTCTAGTAGAAATAACGTATTATTTAAAATGCATGTATGTTAATGGGGTTTAGTAAAAAGTAGCGCGATTATCTTTTATATCTGCTATTTTTTTCAAAGCTTCGTAAGAATTAGCTCCTCTTGATTTGTATTGACCTTGTAATGTACTCATTGAGTTTCCATAATTTTTTAAAAGTTTAGGCTTCTCTTTTTTCAAAATTTTAGCGGCAAAGATTCCATTTTGTGCTTCAATACCTTTAAGAAGTTTATTCTCTGGTGATGAAAGTAGTGCTACAATTAAATCATTAGACCGTCCAACTCCTGCCAATACAGGGCTTGATAAAGAAACGGTTTTTGAATTGCTAACTGTTTTGTTAAATGCTGTAGCAATTTCGTTAAGAGTATTCCCTGTCATTTTTTCTTTAATACGTTTGGCCCTTTTTTGGTTTAATAAAATATTTTTAATTGCCAATTTTGAATTGCCAAGACTTAATCCTTTTTTACGTTTAGCGGTAAGCTTAACGATGGCATATCCATTATCTATATCAAAACGCTTTACTTCGTTTTCGTCAGTACCTTTGTTGAAAGCCCAAGTAACAATTTGTCGTTGTGCCCCTAAAACAGAAACGTTTTCATCTAAAGCTTTTAAACCATAAAGAGGTTGTACTGTAGCGTTATTCTCTTTTGCAATCTCAGTTATATCTTTATTATTTGCAAGGTCGGCGGCAAAAGTTTCTGCTTTTTGAAAAATGGCATTTCCTGTAGCTTCAGAAGCTTCAATTTTTCTTGAAAATGTAGCCATACTTAACATTTTCTGTTTGTTTTTTTGATCTTGAATATCAATGATATGAAAACCGAAATCTGACTTTACAACGTTAATATTTCCTGTAGTGTTTTCAAATGCAAAATCTCTAAATTCTGGCACCATAGCATTATATGTGAACCAATCTAAATCTCCGCCTTTTGCTCCGCTACCTTTATCTGAGGAAAAATCTTTAGCAAAATCGGCAAACTTTGATTTGTCTCCTTTTATAACTGTTAGTAAACTATCTGCAGTTATTTTAGCTTCTGCTTCGGTTTGTGTAATTGAAGGGTCTGCTCTTAATGCACCTAAAAACGGAATTAAAATATGTCTCGCTTTAACAGAATCTGGCAATTGTTTTACAGCAACAATTTTTGAGAGTTTAAAAAACTCACCTTCCTTATACGGCCCATATATATCATCAATATTTAATTTAAAAATAGTATCTGCAATAGCTGGATTGAAAGTAGCTTTTGTTTTAAATGCTAAATTTATTGGAGTGTCTGAGCTATTCTCTCTAAAGAAATCATCTAAATTTTCTGTAGCTGTTAAACCTTTTAATTCAACATTTCCTTTTGTAGCGGCACTGTACTCTTCTCTATTATTGATAAGTTTTGCAACTTCATTTTTAATAGCAGCTTCATCCTCTGGTGTCGCTTTAATATCAAACCGCACAAAACTAATATCTCTTGATGCTTCAGATTTGTATTCATCTTTATGTGCCTTTACATAGTTTTTAATTTCATCATCACTAACAGTGATACTATCTGTAATATATGTGTAAGGTACATAAACATACTCTAAGTCTAGTTTGGTGTTGTTATTTGTATAATGACGTTCTGCATCTTTTAAAGAAACACCTAAGCCTGCAGTAATTAAATTGTTATAGGTTCTAATTTGTAAATTAGATTTTATATTTCTTTCATAATTCAACCAACCTAACCATTGTGCTTTGCCTTGTTCATTTTCGGTAGATGCATCTTGTAATGTAGCTACATATTCTTTAAATTTTTCCACATCAAATAAGCCAGCTTCATTTTTAAATTCAGGATTGTTTTGTACAAAAGGTTGACTTACAATTTCATCCCAAACATCTTTTTCTCCAACAATAATTCCAGATTTTTCTAATTGAGATTTATATATTTTTTCTCTTACCAAGCTATTCCAAGCAATATTTACATTTTGCATTTGTGAGCTTTTACCTCCAGAACGTGCATTTTGTTGTTCTACAATTTGAATAAATTGTTCTCGAGTTATGTTTTCGCCATTAATCTCTCCAATTGAATTTTTATCACCACCAAACACTGATCCATTTGATTTGAACATATCGCCAATAACAAATGAAAATAATGCTAATCCGATAATTATAATAAGAAAGAAAGATCGTTCTCTAATTTGAGATAAAACTGCCATTTTTTTACTTCTTTTAAGTTTAGTGCGCGAAAATACAATTTTCGTTTTAATTATAAAAGGAGAATGCTAGTAAAATACAGGGAAAGGTCTGTGTAAAATAAAAAAAAGGCACATTTAATTTCTTAATCTTCCTTTAATAATATTTTTAAATAGACATTTTCAATTTTTGCAGCAGAAACTTTGGTAATGGTAAATTGAAAGTTTTCTATCTTAATAACCTCATTTTGTGTAGGAATCTCTTCTGTAAAATCAACAATTAAACCCCCTATAGTTTCATAAGCATCATCTTCTGGAAGTGATAAATTATAGGTGCTATTGATATAATCTACTTCTAAACGTGAAGAGAATTCAAACTCTCTGTCATTAATTTTATTCTCTAATAATGCAATGGAATCATGTTCATCTTCAATTTCGCCGAATAATTCTTCAATAATATCTTCGATAGTGATTAAACCTGATGTGCCTCCATACTCATCTAAAACAATAGCAACACTTTTTCTTTTTTTTGTGAGCTGATTTAAGATATGATTAATCATCATTGTTTCTGGAACAATTTCTATAGGTAACAAAATGGTTCGAATATTCTTAGGGTTTTTAAATAAATCAAAAGCATGTACATAACCTATAATATCGTCTAATGAATTTTTGTAGATTATTACTTTAGATAACCCTGTTTCTATAAATAATTCTTTTAAATTTTTAATTGTACTATTTACTTCTAAAGCGATAATGTCGGTTCTAGGAATCATAGCTTCTCTTGCTTTTACATCATGAAAGTCTAAAGCATTTTGAAAAATTTGTATTTCAGAGTCAACGTGATCATTATTAGTTACTGTTTCTAATTGCTCTGTTATGTAATTGCCTAATTCAGCTTTTGTAAAGGTAAGCTGTACATTATCTTGTTTGGTGTTAAAAAAAACACGCAATATAAAATCAGATATAAAAATAATAAAATCAGATATAAAATAAAAAATAATATAGAAGATGTATGCCGGAAGAATAAATATTTTTAAAGCTTCATTAGCAAAAATTCTAAAAATGGCTTTTGGTAAAAATTCAGCTGTAATTAGAATAACTAATGTAGATATTATAGTTTGTGTGAGTAAAATAGCAAAAGTATTTGAGATATATGGATTTAAATATCGCATTAACAACTCTCCCATAAAATACCCATAAACAACCAATGCAATATTGTTTCCAACTAACATGGTTGTGATGAATTTTGATGGATTTTGAGTTAGTTTATCTAAAATTTTAGATAGAAAATTTTCTTTTTTCTTTTCTAATTCTATATGCATTTTATTAGCGGAAACGAAAGCAATTTCCATACCTGAAAAAAATGCAGATAATAGAATAGATATAATAATAACGCTGATTGTTAAGCCCACTTTATTTTTTTTGATTGTTATTTCTTGATGCTATTTTTTTTCTAAAACGCTTCTTAAAAAAGTACATAAACACGGCTAAGATAGAAAACCCAAAGAAAAAATAGGCTTTTTCTCGTTCAGAATTCCAACGTAATACACCTTCAATAGTAAAAACAATTGCAATAAGCAGATAAGCGTATTCAAAAATTTTATGTAATTTTTGCATGGTTTATTTTTTATTAGCACCTTCTTTAAGATATATAGCACCATCAATATTTTTCATAACTACATGAGATAAATCTTCGTTAGACTCAAAGCCTTTACCATTGATTGTGTCTGTTTTTGTAATTAAACGAAATTCTTTTTCTGTGTAAATATAATGTGTTGCTTGATCCCAAAAAAGTTGCTGGGTAAATAATTTACTCTTTTCTTTATGATTCACAATATTTACATTGCCTTTGGCTTCTGAAATTCCTGTTTTACTATATACAATGGCATAATCTGCAAGTAAGGTTGTGGAATCTCCTTTTTTATTAAACGTAATAATTTTTAAGCCTTTAGGAAACTCTTGATAAGGATGCTTTTCTCTATTTCGATAATCATATAATAAAGGTGTAATGAGTTTGTTTTTAACCTTACCAGAATCGGTATGAATCAAGTTGATGTTTTTAGCGACGGCTATAGGTAAATTTTTGTCTGCTAAAAAATCTTGGACCTCTTTGATATCATTGCCACAAGAAAAAAGTAGTGCCACTATTAGAATAGTAGCACTACTTTTAATGATATGATAAACTGATTGTAACATCAGTACAAATTTAAGGAACTTTAACGGTTTCACCAATCCAGCATCCAATTTTATGTGGAGAACCTGATTTTAGCCCCATAGTAAATATGGTTTTTTTAGAAGGTGTACTCGCCGAATAGCTTTTAATATATTTATTTGCTGTTGAGCTAATACTCGGATCAACAGATTTTGCTCTTCTTGCTTTATTAACAGCAGCTACATATACCATTCTTTTACTGAATTCATCTGTACCACAACTGTTAGCACTTTTTGCATAAGCTCTAGCAATTAATAAATAGGCTTTCCCCATACTTGGTCTATGCTTTAAGGCTTTTCTTGCATAAGCTCTTGCCGAAGAACCATACATTGTTCTTGCAATTTTATACAAATAGTCTGCTTTCTTATATGGGTCAGATTCTAAATCAACAGCTTTGTTTCTATATTTTAAAGCTTCCCCTTTTTTACCTCTTTTTTCTAATACCGTAGCATAGAAAATATATGCGCTTGGAGAAGGATCAGCATTTACGTAAGCTTCTACAATTTTTGGATACATTGCATCATTTGTACACTCTTTATCATTTAATCGAGACGCTGCTCTGCGTAACCATTTGGCATCTGTTTTATGGGCATCAAACCCTTTTTTATACAAAGGAATTAATCTATCACAAGTTGCAACTTCACCTAAGATTTGATCTAAAGCTCCTTCGGCTTGTCCTAAAGCTTTTAAGTTAATACCATGATTCTTTTGTTTTCTAGCTTCTTTTTTTGTTAATTTTTGCCCTGTAGAATCTTTGACATTTAACATATCTAACTCTTTAGAAAGTTTACCAATCTTAACATTTACAGCATCCATTACATCATCATAGGTATCAAATACTTTTTGCACATTATTATCTTTATTTTTTTCGGTAACATGCTTGAAAAATTTAGCTACGTTTTTAATACTCATCCCAGAAGGATCTGTTTTAAAAGCTAATTCTAATTTCTCAAAAACTTTATCTTCTGCAATACCTCTTGTTCTTAAAGAACTAGCCCAGTCGCTATATACTTTACCTAAGTTATCAGGAAAATTTACAATTCTTTTCGTATAAATTTCATCAATTAATTTGCCACCAGCAGCTTTATCGCCATTAGTGTACATGTCTTTAGCAATCTTAAGACCATCACTATAAATTAATTTTGAAGCTTTAGGGCAGTTTTCAAAACTCCATTTCCATGGTTCTATGGCATCTTTAAAATTTTTACCCTTTACACTTTCGTGAAAAAGAGATAAATTTTGTAAACATTTTTCTTTTTCAGCACCGTACTTGTCTTGAGCAAAACTCGTACCCATACCTAATAGCAAAAAAATGCTCATCGTTAAAATTGTAATTTTTTTCATCATCATTTAGGTTTTAATTAATATATTTTTCTTTTTTTGAACCACTTATCATTTAGTGTTAAACTGAGGCGAAAGTTAATATAATTTTCTTTAACAAGTCCGTTACTACTTTCTCCTCTTTTTCCTAGTTCAAACCCTAAGTTTAAATTTGATAATTGTTGTCCTATAGGTAGTCCTACTCCAAAAGATATGCCAAAATCTTTAACAGCGGTATTATTTATGACTAATCCTGTTTGTTTTAGGTTGAATCCTCCCCTGTAAGTTATTCTTTGCCAGTAACTTGTAACCGAATTAAACTTTGGTGTATAAAAACCTCCAAAAGAGAGTCTATTTGATTTTCCATAAGAGATAATTGTTATATCATTTCCATAATCAATAGCATTACTAAAGCTATATTCAACACCAGCGTACCATTTATTTTCTTCACCAATTCCAGTACTTAGAACTGTTTTAGAAGGTTTTTTTAACGTTCTGCTAAAAGAACTAATCGTATCAATAACTCTTGGACTAATTGTTTCACTAGCTGTATTTAGTAAGGACAATCTAGATTCTGTTCCTTTTTTTGTTAAGTTATTGCTCAAATGAACTACAGCACCTGTTTTTAAGGTTAACTTATCTGTAATTTTAGTAAAGTACTGCATTCCAACCTTTGTAGTTATTCCATTTATTTTTGCATCAGTTCTATACATGGTAGAAAACTGTACATTATCTCTTCTATTGAGTAATGTATTTTCAATGCTTCCGAAAATATAAGCAACTTCTGCACCTATATTTAGATTTTTTAAAGGTTGAATACCAAAACCTAAAAAGACTCTATTTGTACCTCCTTCTCCTTTATATGAATTTAGAGCAGCTAATTCGCCACTAGTATCTTTAATTTCTTGAGTTAGTGAATAACCTACAGTTGTATTGGGTTGTAGGCCGAAAGAAAAACCAGCCTTAGATCCTAAGGGGATTCCTAAGGCTAAATACGATAATGAAGCAGTTGAAGCTGTGCCTGTATTATTTCCATCATCTACTTTTAGAGTGATGTTCTGCCCTGCAACAGTATAAGTTGTAAATCGTAATGATGCTAATGCAGCAGGATTTGAAAATGTATACCTATACGTACTATTGAAGGCAGTACCTATTTTTCCCATACTAATTTCTTCTACGGTTTTCTGACTGGTTTCTTCGCCAATACCAAAAAAAGAATAAGGTGATATGTTATTTCGTTGTGCAAAACTTTGAATAGATACTAATAAGATTAGTAGCCCTGTATATTTCTTAATCATTCGTCTAAGTTATGTATCAAAATACTGTTTAGTCCTTCCAATAAAAAATTTGGATTGGCAAATATGGTGCTTTTTAATTTTTTAGCCAAGAAATTTGTGTCTCCTCCTGTTAAAACTACTGTTAAATTTTGATATTTGGCTTTATATTGGTCAATAACTCCATCAATTTCTTGTAGAACTCCATTTAAAACACCTGAATGGATGGAGCCTTTGGTGTCTTTTCCGGTAAGTATAAAGTTATTTTTTTCTAGTAGCGGGAGATTTGCCGTAAATTGGTGTAATGCTTTATAACGTATGTTGATACCAGGAGAAATAGCGCCGCCTAAATATTTTTTTTTAGTATCTATAAAGTCATAAGTGATACAGGTCCCCGCATCTAATATTAAACAATTTTGTTTTGGATATTGATTTTCAGCAGCACTAACTAGAGCAATTCTATCAACACCCAATGTTGTTGGAGTGCCATAAGCATTTTGAAAAGGAATCTTGGTTTTATGATTTAATTCAATAACCTTTTTAAAAGAAGTGTCCTTTTTTAATGCTGTAGTGTCAAATTTTGATACTGCAGAGATGATACAATTTTCTAATTGATAATTTTTTTGAAGCTTTTTTATACTACTGTAGGTGTTTTTAAAACTTGAACGAATTATTTTTAGTTGCTTAGTATCCTCAAATACAGCAATTTTAGCTTGTGTATTGCCAATATCGATAATTAAATTCATAAGGTATCTCTTAAAGATGCAAAAATACAAATACATTTTTTAGGAATAGTTTGTATTTATTTTAAAAAACCGTTTATATTTGCACCCGTTTAAGATAGATATCTCTATTTTAAAGCAAATGGTACCTTAGCTCAGTTGGTAGAGCAATGGACTGAAAATCCATGTGTCCCTGGTTCGATTCCTGGAGGTACCACAAAAAGCCCAAACTTTATGTTTGGGTTTTTTTGTTTAATTTCGGTTGATGCATTACTTTTATATTTTACATAGCGCTACTCTAGAAAGATATTATGTGGGAGAAACTTCAAATATTTCTATACGATTAGATTTGCATAATAGACATCATTTTAAAAAGGCATTTACAAACTCGGCATCAGACTGGGGTCTTGTATTGAAAAGAGAGTGTAATAATAAGGATGAAGCTTTGTATCTTGAGCGTTTTGTAAAAAGAATGAAGAGTAAAAAATTTACAGAAAAAACAATTAAAAATTCAAAAATATTAGACGATATATTAAGTAGAAAATAAAGGATATTCCTGGTTCTCCCGAAGCTTCGGGACTGGAGGTACCACAAAAAGCCCAAACATAAAGTTTGGGTTTTTTTGTGACTAAAAAAAGCTCCAACTAAAAAAGTTGAAGCTTTTGTACCTTGGGTGGGAATCGAACCCACACTCCCGAAAGAACTGGATTTTGAATCCAGCGCGTCTACCAATTCCGCCACCAAGGCTCAATTTAGAGTAATATTAAGCGATTGCAAATCTAAAAAATATTTTTCTTCTTCTTCAATATTTTCAACATTAACTATAGCTTTTCTTTTTAAAAAATTTTACATTTGCGAATACAACAGAACTAAAATGAAACAAGCATGTTAAGTTTTATCATTTAAAAGGAATAATTAATAGTGAATCTGCCTACGGCAGGCAATATATAACCTTCTAGAGAAATACGTATAACTACATGAAACAAACAGTACTCGAACCAAAGCTTTTTGCTTGTTCACAATCAGTAATATTAGCAGAGAAGATTGCAAAAGCATATGGCACTACATTAGGAAAATCTAGACGAAATAACTTTAGCGATGGCGAATTTCAAGTCTCATTTGAAGAATCTATCCGTGGAAGACGAATTTTTATTATTGGTTCAACATTCCCATCTTCTGATAATTTAATGGAGATGCTATTAATGATAGATGCTGCAAAACGTGCTTCTGCTCGGCATGTTACAGCTGTAATACCTTATTTTGGTTGGGCAAGACAAGATAGAAAAGACAAGCCAAGAGTGCCTATTGCAGCTAAATTAGTTGCAAACCTATTGCAAGCTTCTGGGGCTACTAGAATTATTACGATGGATTTACATGCAGATCAAATTCAAGGATTTTTTGAGAAACCAGTAGATCATTTATATGCATCTACTATTTTTTTACCAGCTATAGCGGAGTTAAATTTAGATGATATTACGATTGCATCTCCAGATATGGGAGGTTCAAAACGTGCATATGCCTATTCTAAATTTTTGAAAAGTGAAGTCGTTATTTGTTATAAACAGCGTAAAAAAGCAAATGTAATTTCGCATATGGAATTGATTGGCGATGTAAATGGAAGAAATGTAATTATTGTTGATGATATGGTAGATACAGCAGGAACATTAACAAAAGCAGCAGATTTAATGATGGAAAAAGGAGCGAAAAGTGTACGTGCTATATGTACGCATGCTGTACTTTCTGGTGATGCCTATAACCGTATAAATAACTCAAAATTAGAGCAATTAATTGTTACAGATACAATACCAGTAAAAGAGAGTCATTCTAAAATAAAAATTGTATCTTGCGCCCCTTTATTTGCTGATATTATGCATAAGGTTCAAAGTAACCAATCTATTAGCAATCAATTTTTAATGTAATAACTAAATTAAAGTAAAAAAAATGAAATCGATTACAATCAAAGGATCTCAAAGAGAAAGCGTGGGTAAAGTAGCAACTAAAGCTCTACGTAATGCTGGAAAGGTTCCTTGCGTGTTATACGGAGGGGAAAAACCAGTACACTTTTCAGCTACTGAATTATCATTTAAAGACTTGGTGTATACTCCAAATGTGTATACAGCAATAATTGAATTAGAAAGTGGAGAAAAATTTAATGCGATTATGCAGGAAATTCAGTTTCATCCAGTAACAGATAAAATTCTACATATTGATTTTTATCAATTATTTGATGACAAGGAAGTTACTATGAATATTCCTGTTAAATTAGAAGGAAGCGCACCAGGTGTTATAGCTGGTGGAGTTTTACGTTTTCCTAACCGTAGGTTACGTATAAAAGCAGTACCTGCTAATTTACCAGACTTTATCAATGTGGATATTTCTAAATTAAATATTGGAGATAAAACATTTGTTGAAAGTGTAATGAATGATAAATATACAATCTTACACCCTGAAGGGATGGTTATTGTTCAAGTAAGAATGGCTAGAGCTGCTGTTGTTGATGAAGTTGTTGATGAAGAAGGTGAAGAAGGTGAAGAAGGCGAAGAAGGAGCAACTACAGAAGGTGGTGATAAGCCTACAGAAGGTGGTGAAGCAGCCAAAGAATAAAACATATATTTAATTTGATATTGTTTAAAAAATAGCTTTGCATTTGCAAAGCTATTTTTTTTATACTTTTACTTGATGAAATTTTGGTCAGTGGTAAACAAGGTTTTAGGTTTTAAAGAAGATGGTATAGAAACTATGAAAAAATATTTAATTGTTGGACTTGGAAATATTGGAGATGAATATTTGAAGACAAGACATAATATCGGGTTTAAAATCTTGGATGAACTATCAGTCAGCGAAAATATAACGTTTAGTTCTCAAAAACTAGGTGCAATCACTACATTTAGATTTAAAGGAAGAACTTTTATTTTATTAAAACCCTCTACCTATATGAATTTAAGTGGTAAGGCAGTAAAATATTGGATGACTAAAGAAAAAATTAGTTTAGAAAACACACTTATTGTTTGTGATGATTTAAATATTTCTTTTGGTGCTTTTAGGTTAAAACCAAAAGGAAGTGCAGGCGGACATAATGGTTTAAAAAGTATTAATGAAATATTACAAACTCAAAACTACCCTAGGTTTAGATTTGGAGTAGGCGATGCATTTAAAAAAGGAAGACAAGTAGATTATGTGCTTGGTGAATGGAATGCTGATGAACAAAAAAAACTTCAAGAACGCTTAGCTAAATCTTGTGAACTTATTAAATCTTTTGGCACTTCAGGTGTTGCAAATACAATGAGTGCATTCAATGGAAAGTAAGTTTTTTTTAGAGAAAATAGAACAAAAAAAAGACTTAAGAGCCAATGCTTTTAAGTCTTTAATGCTTTTTTTGTAGAAAACTATTCTACAGTAACAGATTTTGCTAAATTTCTAGGCTGATCTACATTACAATCTCTCATTACTGCTATATAATAAGACAATAACTGTAAAGGAATTGT
>Ga0256844_10000888_pt1 | contig 11278 bp, 9 predicted proteins | sample MusselsmetaG_FD_189100 | JGI IMG/M metagenome (GOLD analysis project Ga0256844, IMG submission 189100) | Mussel associated microbial communities from hydrothermal vent at the East Pacific Rise, Pacific Ocean - Mussels | ecosystem: Host-associated > Mollusca > Shell > Unclassified ... | reverse complement strand
CCAATCATCGGCTTCCTCATCGTACTTATATTTGAATAAACGATTTTTTGGAGGTAGATAATAAACGCTTGGCTTGGTTCCCAACTCAGGCATCAAGGTATAAGCAGCATTATCTTCAAGCAATGTACTTAAGCGAACCGTTTCCTTACTTGTTCCGTTGGTAACAGCATCTTCGTTGGCATCGCCAAACCAGTAAACACCGTTTTCACAAGCCGATACACAATAAGGAAGTTTGCCCACACGCAATTGGTCAGCGCTAAATAGACATTTCGAAATAGTTCCTTTTTTCTGTGGCACGTTCAATTCAACATCATATACACGATTCTCATCACCTTCAACATACTTAGGCTCCGACCAGTTGAATACTCGGGCAGAATAAGGACAAGCAGCGATACAGAAACGACAACCGATGCAACGTTCGTTATTAATAAGCACGATACCATCTTGACGTTTGAAAGTAGCATCTACAGGACAAACCTTCGTACAAGGAGGATTATCGCAATGCATACAAGGCTTTGGTTGATAGTAAAAGCCTGTGCGCTCATCATTCTCCATGCGAAGCACATTGATATGATGTTGCTCAGGTTTCAAATGGTGAGCACCTTGACAAGCCGACATACACTTACGAGCATTACGACATTTTGAAAGATCGACTACCATTACAAATTTCTTTCCTGGAATACCTTCTCTACCGCGAACAGCAACCTCCTCAGTATCAACCTTTAATTGACTCTTCGAGACTTCAACTCGACGACCATCAGTTGTCAATACAGTTACTTTTTCACTATCATCAGTAGTACAAGCATTGAGTAAGCCCAATGATGTAACTGCACCCGCAGCTCCCACCGTAATACCAAATTTTTTCAAAAAGCTCCTACGAGACTGGGCCCCTGAAGTGATGTTATGATCCATAATATATTTGTTTTATTTTTGTTTGTCTGATTTTCAGAAGATTACCAATTTGGTAATCGAATGCGTAAATTTATTAAGATTTTTTGAGCCAACAAGAGCTTGTAACTAATACATAATTAATCTAAATAACAAAGGCTATTTTATTGAATCTACCAACTATCGAACGGTAAAATAAATAAATAGTTGAGCATTTTTTTTGATATTTTTGCCTTTGTATAGCTCAAAGAAAGACAATTAACAAACTACGTGAATTAGAGTCATTTACAAACACATTTATCATGATAAAATCAATTAGTATTATTTTAACTTTAGTTTTAGGAATTAGTTTATTATTTTCAGTTTCTTGTAAAAAGAAGGATCTTATGTCGCCAGAGGAGTTTGTAAAAGACAAGCCACATGACGATAATATCGTAGGCTATTGGATTGGTTTTGTAGATGTTAAGTTCACATCCATCGCAGGTAAAATAGTTTTAGATGTTACAGACACCTCCTTAATTTACCCTGCAGTGAGTGAGTATAATGCTAGTGGTGCCGACTTCTCTTACCGTCTCGAAAGAGTGAATGGACACTACACTCATTCATACGATCAAAGTAGTAAGAATAGTGAAGATTATTGGTATTCGGGTACTTCTGGAAGTCAAAATACAGTTTACGATGTTTTCTCATTGACGCAAGCGGATGCTTCGACACGTGTTGATTTTGATTATGAGGTTTTTAATACCGATACTTTAATTATAAATAACTATAACTCCGGAGAAAAGCGCTTACTGGTTCGAATTGACGACCCATCAAAAATTCCTTCTGGTTTGAAAATTAAGGAATAAAAGCAATGAATTCACATTTTATGAAGAATCTACTTATAAATAAAACTCTTGGTTTCATTGTATTACTAACTTTTGTTATTCATACAACGAATGCGCAACAAACCTCAGTTCGAAATGCTGTGGATGATGCCATGCAACGAAACTTGCAGATTCAGCAGCAACAATCGCGGGTAATGCAAGCAAAGGCTATTGATCAGTCGGGCATAGGTTGGTTTATGCCTAAAGTGAGTGTTATGGGTGGTTATACTTGGTTTAACCAAAATATGGAAGTGAATATGAAAATTGTTAAGCCTGCCCTCGACAATGTAGCAGGTGTATATGGCTCAACAATTGCAAACGATTTAGGGCTTGGACAAGGTACTCAGGACGAAATTCAAAATAAAATAACTTCGGCTTTGGGGAAGCTTCCTGATGATAATATCGCATTCGATTTTAATCAATTCCCCAATGCTTCTATCAATGCTATTCAACCCCTTTTTACTGGAGGGAAAATTATTTCAGCAAAAAACACCGCTCATATTACATCAAATTTGTCGCAGCTTCAAATGACAAGTACAAAAAACACCATCACTAAAAAGGTTGTCGATCAATATTATTTAGTAGTTCTACTACAAGAAGTTGTCCATCTACGAAAAACCTTAGTACTTGATATTGCGCTTCATACTAAAAATATAAAACGCATGATTGAGTCAGGCGTATTACCAAAGTACATTATGTTGCGCGCCGAAGTAACCTTAGCCACAGCTGAACGCGCATTGGAAGATGAAAAAACACGTTTAGATATTGCGCGCGCTGCATTGAATGTAAGTGTGGGCTACCCTGAAGATACCACTTTGGTTTTGTCTGACAGCTTGCATTTCAAATTGCAAAACATCTCTGTGGAACAATTGGAAAGTCGTGCTAAACAAAGCTTACCTATTTATCAACTCATCGAACAAAAGAAGCGCTTAGTAGAAGAAAATTACAATGCCCAGCGTGCCAATATGTTTCCTCAAGTATTTGCTTTTGCAAACTATAGTTTTTTTAATAATTATATGCCTATCGTCATGGCGCCATTCACAGCAGGAGTTCAGTTAAAATTCAATATTTTTAATGGAGGAAGTGATTTGAAAAAATTGCAAGCCAGTAAATATATGCTTCAAGAAGCGCAATTAAATGCTGATGAAGTTGATATAAAAGTAAGTTTTACGATTGATAAGGCATATAAACAAATGGAATCGTCCAAAGAGCGTTACCTTAAATTGAACTCAACAATCGAAATGGCTGAAGAGAATTATCAAATCTCAAAAAAGCGATTTGAACAAGGCATCGGAAATTCGGTAGATGTATTAGATGCTTTTAGTCTTTTGGAAACCGCTCAGATTGAACAATTATTCTCACTATATGCTTATTATGTAGCATTGAATAATTTATACTTTGCCAGTGGACAAACACAAAGCATCGTCGATATATTAGAATAGAATTGAATATTTATCAGAGGCCTATGATAGCCTTTTAGCATATTGAATATGAATAAAAAGATAATTTTTGGAGCAATTCCCGTGGTAATCATCATTGTAGCCATTGTGGTTTTGATTGTGCATAATTCTAAAAAAGAACCTTATGTAATGACGGGATTAATTGAGACCGTTCAAGTAAATGCCTCATCGCTTCTCCCGGGCCGCATCGATTCCCTTTTGGTTGAGGAAGGCGATAGCGTTTATAAAGGTCAAATTGTAGCCACTTTGGAAGCCCAGATTTTGGATGCCAAATTAGGACAGGCTGAGGGCATGGCAAAATCTGCTACTTCTTTAGCAAATATGACACGCAGTGGAACCCGCGATGAGCGAAAACAAAGCGCACGAAATCAGTATAATATTGCCAAAACGCATTATAAATTTGCTAAAGATTCTTACAATCGCTATTTGGGATTGTTTAAAGATAGCATCATTTCAGCTCAAGAAATGGAGGTGGTTACCACACGCTACCACGCCGCGAAAGATCAATTAGATATCGCGCGAAATGTATATAATATGGCCCAGAAAGGAGCTCGTCCAGAAGAAATTGAAGCCGCTGAAGGTCAGGAACAAGCCGCTGAAGGATTGGCTAACGAAGCTAAAGCTTTGCATAATGAAACCATTATTCGCTCGCCCGTTACTGGAATTATTTCGGAGCAAATGGCTGAAGAGGGCGAAGTTATCGGCTTGGCCTACCCTATATTTACTGTGATTATGCCTGATCGCAATTATGCCCTTTTGCAAGTTCGCGAAGACTTCATGAAGTATTTTAAACGAGGTAGCAAACACATTGTACGCATTCCAGCCTTGAATAATGAGGAATTTGAAATGGAGGTGCATCATATTGCTGTGCTAGCCGATTTTGCCACATGGGAGCCTACGCAAATGAAAGGTGATTACAACCTTAAAAGTTTCGAAGTGCACTTAAAACCAAAGACTCCCATAAAAGACCTACATCCTGGAATGACTTTTCAAGTGGAAATCAATCTTGATGAGGAATAAATGAGGTTTCCGATTATTCATATTGTCAAACATGAAGTGGTGCGCCTGATTCACTTTCCATCAAGTCGTAACCTGCTATTGTTTGTCCCAATAATCACATTTTTCTTTCTTAGTTTTATCTACGTCAGTGGAGGCTTACGCGATGTGCCTGTGGCAATTATCGACCACGACCAAACACAATTATCGCGTTTAGTAAGCCGCTATGTGGATGCATCACCTCTTTTGAAAGTAGTAAAACAACCCGACTCGCGCCTTTCGGCAAAAGAAATAATGGACAATGAAGATGCCTATGCCGTGATTGTTATTCCTAAGGATTTTCAAAAAAATGTAATCATTGGTAAATCCACTCCTTTGCCCGCCTATGTAAATGCATCAAGTATTATCCATGGAAATTTGGTTTATTCTGCCCTTTCAAAAGTGGCCGTTACTATTTCCACAGGCGCACTTTTACAACGATTTAAAGAACAAGGCAAGCATTATGAGCAAGCAATGGCTATGGCTCTTCCTATTAAAGTACATATCAAACCTTTATACAATCCTTGGTATAATTATTTATACTACCTAATTCCGGGTTTGACAACAGTATTACTATTTATGGTCGTGTTTTTTGTGGCTGCACGAAGTATTAATCACGAGTGCAATTCGGGAGGAATGCCTACGCTTTTACAAATGTCGAATAATAGTATTTTTAATATTATTATAGGGAAGGCTATTGGAATTTACCTTCTGAGCATGAGTCTTTATATGCTTATTATAGGAATAATATTTCCTGTATTTGGAATACCCGTTTTTGGTAGTTTTTGGTTAATTACCTTACTATTTAGTGTTACTATATTTGCCAATATATTTTTGGCTCTAGGAGTTTCGGCAATACTTACCGATGAAGTAATCGCTATGGATATTTCATTTTTCTATAATTCGCCGGCCTTTGTATTTAGTGGTTTTACCTTTCCTATTTTTGGAATGCCCGCTTTCAATAGTTTTTATGCACACTTAATTCCCTATACCTATTTCTTAAAAGGGTTTCTGAAACTCTATCAAATGAATACCCCTTTTCGTTATGCCATACCTGAGTTTCAGTCCTTACTACTATTTTGCTTAGTGGGATTTGTAATGGCATATACCGCTTTGTATGTGCATCTTAATAAATTAAAATCCTGTAATCTATCATGAGTTTTTTCAAAGACATATGGGGTTTAGTTAAGCGCGAATTAGGCATTATTTCGGGTGATGGCAGTATTATTCTGACCATATTTGGAGCTCCTTTGCTCTATATTTTTCTTTTAGGAACCATCTATATTCAAAAGGATATTGAAGCGGTAAATTTAGCCGTAATCGATATGGACCACAGTCAGCTTTCGAGAACTTATGTGCGATTTATCGAGTCGTCGGAGAAGGTGCATGTGAGCAATTCTCCAAATACTTTTGAAGAAGCTCAGGACTTGTTTTATAAATTCGACGTATTTGGGGTTTTAGTTATTCCCAAAGGTTTCGAAAAGGTTATTATCACGCTAAAAGGAACAGATGTGGCGCTGTACCTAAATAATTCGCGGTTTTTAATGTCGAACGAGATTAATAAAACCGTGCAAAAAACATCATTAATGCTTGGTGCAGGCGTGCGAATGAAATATTTTGAGGAAATGGGTAGTCATCCAAAGGAAGCCATTGAGATGGTAATGCCTGTTCAACCACAGATTAACTTTGTAAATAATATTTTTAATAATTATGGTTATTTTCTCCTTCCAGGTCTCCTGTTTTTAATAATCCAGCAAACATTATTAATTGGCTTGGGCGAAAGTGTAAGTATCGAACGAGAAGAAAATTTATTGGGAAGTTGGCTCACCCCAGAGCGAAGTATTTTTACATCAATTATCGGTAAAAATGCTTTTTACTTTGTATTGTATATGGCCTATCCTCTACTGACATTTACCACCCTATTTCCATTTTTTGAATTGCCCGTGAATGGAAATATATTTCAGTTAGGCCTATTAGTGGTGCTATTTATTACAGCAATGATACTGTTTACCAACTTATTAGGGTCATTCTTCAAAAAGCAAATTGTATTTATGGAAATTATTGCTTTTACTACTTATCCCATATTTCTAATTACGGGATATGCATGGCCAAGGTATGCGCTCCCTGATGTATATGTAGCAATAAGTTATGTACTGCCCACTACCCCATTTATGGAAACCTTGGTAAAAATAACACAGCAAAATGTGGCATTTCATAATGTTAGCCACAACTTTCTTATTTTGGCAATACAGGTTGTTGTACTTTATGCACTACTTCATTGGCGATTATCCTACCTTCGAAAAAAGACTATTGAAGAAAAATCTATTGAAAAATAGTTGCTTACTATGCTTTAATATTACACATGACAAACTTGGGGATCGTCAGGACCTGCATCTTGCCACTGCGTATGTACGTGTTGATGCTCAATTTCATCAGCATTTGCCTCACGAACTCCCATAATCGTGCCTTCAAAATAGAGGTCAATATCAGATAAAGGATGATTAAAATCCAACTTCACCTTGGTATCTTCAATCAATATCACTTTCCCATTCAGCATATTCCCCTCCTCATCTTTCATGGGAATATAATTATCAAGAATCACCTCCTCTTCGAGAAAATTTCCCACAGAATCAACAAATAAGGATTTATCAAACTCCACTTGCATACCTTCTTGATAGCTACCATAAGCATCTTCACTTTTGATAAAAAACTTGAATGAATCACCCGCTTGCAACCCTTCTAATTTTTCTTCGAATGCAGGTAACATCGTACCTAAGCCATAGATAAATTCGAATGGCTCCACCTCAGGTATTTTCTCAATCACATCACCTTCGTAACTCCCAGCTCTAAGAGTAAAAAGGATACTCCCAACCGTATTTGCTTCTAATTTCATAAGTGTTAATTTTTTGAACGCCGCAAAGGTAGGTTTTTTGTTTAATCGTTGATTCGTATAATTGTTGATTTGTATCACCTAAACAGATTAACATTTCGCCACATCAACCTCAGTACATCAACAATAAATTATTTGCGCCAACGATTACGCGACTTGATACGGGGCACTCGCGTTCCTTCGTTTTTCAATACCACATTGTGCTTGGCTAAGATTTGGATAAAATGCGTGAAATCTGACTCAAAAAGTGCGCTTAAGGTTTTCTGAAACATTTTGGATTTATCGAGATATTTAACGGTTAATATTTGATCATTATTATTAATATCTACTGTCAGAATATTATCGAAATGAATGCCTGTAATATATTTTCTAAGAAAACGACGCCCTCGAAAAATCATATAGTTTTTTGATATGGAAACGCCTTCACGACTTTGTTTGATGTAAAAAAACACAAGAATGGAAAGTGAAATACCTAAACTTATATAGTAATACATTTCATCTTCAATTTCACTGGTTAAGCCCATTATAAAACTAGCAAACCAAATAACAAAAATTGCAGTAAACAATTTTTTACTATGGGTAATAGCCTTTAACCCAAGCTTTTCTTCAGGAAATTGGGCTGCTTTTTCAGGGCTCAATTCTCCATAAAAATTCTTCTCCTGAAAATAGGCATCGACGTGAATCCCTCGGTAAATCCCTTCGGCAGGGTCTTGATTCAAAAGCAAACAAAGATGGCGATACAAATTAGGCGATTCTTGCTTAAATTCTTTGGCATCTTCAAAAAAGTATTCAATGGCCACCGCAAAAAACTCATAAACATTCTCAGAAGCATATTTTCTAAAAATGCTTTGTTTGTGCTTTCTAATCTTAACAATTTCTTTTTCTGTAAGAAAGATAAACTTACTCAGCAGGTCGTATATGCTTAAATGTTCGTCGTATCGCACATGAGAAATACTAAAAAACCACGCATGAGCCATTTCATGTAAGCCCACATTCAAATTATCGACATCGGTTTCATAGCCTTTCACAAAGTCCTTCCACGAAATAGCAATGGCACCACTGGGATTCACATCACCCTTATGATAAAGGCCTGTGATTGTGCTTCTATATTCTTTTTCGTAAATAGTAATTACCTCAAATTCATTAAGTAAGAAAAAGTTTTTCCCAAAACTAATTTGAATAAAAGCCCCCGAAATTGCTGCAATATGTTCCAGTGTAATTTTGAAACCTCCACCTCCTCTGAAGTGCATTCGATTAATAAAATCCCGAGTACGCCTTCGAAAATCCATTTTATACTCACTGTCTAAACTACGATAATAAGGAAGATGCCGTTCTAGAATAAGGTGAATCGCTTTTTCGTTTGCTCTCATGGGGTGTTTGGATATATCGAAATTAGTTTACGGGGTAAAGTTAGGAAAAATTCTTCACCTCTTTGTTTCTATATATTTATCTTTCAAGGCAAACATATCTAATTTAATTAAAAATTAGTTACTCATCAGTGTAGATTGAAATGTATAAATAATCGTAATTATCATTAGCTCCGCCCTGCTGAGTGATTTTTCCTTAGAAAAATTGTACCGAAGTAAGGGTGGAGCTATGAAAGCAGTATGGACCTGTTTTGGCGTAATTTTTGCTTTTTACGCAAAAAATTATGACAAAATAATTAATCTACATATCACATTATCAATTATATATCTGAACTGATTAGTAACAAAAATTATAAGCTGTTGAAATACAGTATTAATAACACTTCTTCGTTCGACGAAGGAGGACAAGAAGTGTTTACTCTAAAGGTAGCAAAACATTATTATAGATGCGTTTGTCCTAATTTATCTTTCTAAAAAAAATATGTGGAAATATCTTTTAGGGAATACCCCATCGCTACACGTAATTTAAAATAAATACAGGAGATTACTTTCTTATTCTTGAAAAAGAAGTTACTTGTTTTACTAATAAGCGTACCCGACTTCACAAATTCCACCTAGCTAGCTTACCACCTACTCACGAATACGAATAATTATTTATACAGCCTTGTAGATCACTGCATTAATATTCATACCTGCTCCCACTGAAGTAAAAATCAGGGTGTCGCCAGAATTAATTTCATGTTGCTCTAATTTGCCCTTCATAATAAGGTCTAAAAGTGTGGGCACAGTCGCCACAGACGAATTACCCAACCATGAAACCGTCATTGGCATAATATTCTCTGGCTCTGGAATATTGTATATTTCATAAAGGCGTTTGCACATGGCATCATCCATTTTGCCATTGGCTTGATGAATCAGCAATTTTTTAACTTCTGATAAGTCAACATGCGCTTTTTCGAGGGCTTTACTGATAGATAAAGGTACCGTTTCCAATGCATATTGGTAAAGTCGGCGACCATTCATTTTCATATACATCTCGTCGGTTTTAGCCAATTCGGGGTGATACGATTTGTCCATATACAGCATTTTAGAATACAACAAAGTATCTGAACGTGTTTGATGGGCTAAAATACCAATGGGAGTACTACTTTCTTTAGCTTCCAAAATTACAGCTCCAGCACCATCAGCGTATATCATGGTGTCAATATCATACGGATCGGAAATACGTGATAAAACATCCGCTCCAATTACCAATACTTTTTTGTCGTCACCCGATTTAATGTAATAGTTAGCTTGGATAAGCGCCTCCACCCAACCGGGGCAACCAAAGGGCACGTCATAACATACGGCATAAGGGTTTTTTATTCCCAGTTTAAACTTTACTCGTGCCGCAATGCTCGGAACCATATCCGTACGACGGTTGTCAGCAGCCACATCACCAAAGTTATGAGCCACAATAATATGATCCAACTCTTCGGGATCGATACCCGCAGACTCAATAGCTTTTTGAGCAGCAAAAAAGGCAATATCCGAAGTTACCAAATCGTCGGTTACATGACGACGCTCGGCAATTGTTGTAATTTCTTCAAACTTAGCAGTGATTTCTTTAGGATCTTTTTGAAGTTTATTTCCTTTACTATCGTAAAATTCAGAATTCCAAAAATCCTCATTTTTAACAACTTTTGTTGGGATGTAACTACCTGTTCCTGTGATAATACTGTATATTTGATTACTCATATTTATGCTGTTTTCAATTTACTTAAACTCTTTTTTTACAACTGTAGCAAAGTATTTCTTAAGATGTCTGTAAAAGTAAGTATTAATTTGAATGTTTTGCTAAAAAAAATAACAAGATATATCAGTATTTATTCATAATTGCCAAGATAAAAATACCAGGCTTCAATTCAAATATTATTAAGATATTTGCGTTTTCAAAGGCAATAAAAGCTAAAACATGAAACAAACGTTACTTATAGTAGTATTTATACTGTCCGGATTATTTGCCATTCAGCAAGTTAAATCACAAGCTTTTTTGGGCACATTGGCCTTTGGCGGTAATCTTACACAAGTAGATGGTGATGAGGTTTATGGCTTCAAAAAAATTGGATTTAATGCGGGAGTGGGTGCTATTTATCCATTCAATGATATGTGGTCTATCAGTATTGAAGCTTCTTTTGCCCAAAAAGGTGCTTATCAGAAATATCCTCGTGAGGATGATCCAACAAAATCATTACCCTATTATAATCTTCGACTAAATTATTTGGAAGTTCCTGTATTAGTACATATTACAGACAAGGGGTTTCTCAATTTTGGACTTGGTCTTTCGTGGGGTCGCTTGGTAGGAATTAAAGAAATAGAATGGGGGGAAACCATTCATAGTAGCATTACAAACAGCCCATATAGCGATAATGATATCAATGGGATTGTTTCTGTTCAAATTCCAATTTATAAAAAACTAAAATTTAATTTCCGCTATTCTTATTCACTTGCAAAAATTCGTACTCGACCTTTTGAAAATATTTCGGGGGATACTTGGACACGTAAACAGTATAATAATATTATTACGTTTCGCTTAGTTTATATATTTAATGAGAAAATTAAAGCGGGGGAGTGATTTTTTAGTCGGCAGTCTTTAGTCGGCAGTTTGCAGTCTTCAGTTGGCAGCCCGTTTTCTTTTACTTTTCAATTTTACATTTCTGAATTATAGCCTACCAAGTCGTAGCTGAGTCTGTCGAACGGTAGCTGAGCGTAGTCGAACAGGGTAGCTGAGCG
>Ga0256844_10000887_pt1 | contig 11289 bp, 10 predicted proteins | sample MusselsmetaG_FD_189100 | JGI IMG/M metagenome (GOLD analysis project Ga0256844, IMG submission 189100) | Mussel associated microbial communities from hydrothermal vent at the East Pacific Rise, Pacific Ocean - Mussels | ecosystem: Host-associated > Mollusca > Shell > Unclassified ... | reverse complement strand
CTTACATATTTAGATATAAATATTATACTCCAAAAAGGGTTAATTGCATTCAAGCTATTTATTACTTGCTTTGAAACGAGCCAATACACTGTTATTACTGTCTAAGAGTTCCAAATGGTTATCTACAATTTCCCATACTATTGTTTTTCCAAGCACTTCTAAAAACTGTATCTCTATTTCCATAGCAGGACATGCCATACGGGTCATGGCCATATGTTTATTATCTATGGTTAAATTATGTTCAATACTCTCGTATTTACCTAACATTTCATTGCATCCAGATGCACCATGGAAATTTGCTTTTCCATCATCTAGGGGTGAAAAAATAATATGTGCTTCACGGCTTAATTTTGAAGCATTGATGTCTTTATTGAGTAGCTGTATAAGTTTCCAATATGTAGTGTTAAAAGTATGATTGGTTTCTAAAGTAGTTTGTGTGGTATTTGTATCAGAAGTGATATTGATATCTTCAGCCATAAGTGAAGTATGAAAAAGAAGTAAGCAGAACAGTAACGGTATAGAATGTTTTAACCACATCTTAGACTCCTATTTCATATATTATACATCAAATAGCTAAAAGAGTCTAAGAAAAATCTAAGATTAAATAAAAAAAGTAATAGAAAGCATATAAATTAGTAACTATTCAAAATACTCTTTTATAATCTGAGGAAATAATTTAATTGTTTCACGTGCTTTATCAATCTTAACTTGAAAAATCTCTTTTGTACTTGGGTAATTAGTGATAAATTCATCATAAATAGCAATTTTATCCTCCATATGTGCTTCAAGTGCATCTAGTACTGATTGCATATTCTCTTTAGATGTTGCATATTTCATGAGTAATTCAAACATTCGTTTACGGGGATGTATTGCCATAGAATCCCCAGCAACTAATGCAATATCTTTAATATCCCAACGAGAAATATAGATACCACTCACATATGGAGCAATAAGTTTTGCATAAAGTGCCTCTGTATATGAGGGATAATCTTTTAAATCTGCCTCTTCATCTGAATCACATTGCCCATCAGGACAAAATGCTGGGGAACCATTAAAATTTTGCTGACCCATATTAGCAAATTCTTCTCTTAAGTTTTTTATATTATCCATTTTTTTCTCCTATCAATAGTGGAATATCATCCACTTCTATTTTTATATCAAACCATCGGTTTGCAACTATCATCATTTTTGCAACAAATAAAATTTGATCATCTAAAAATGCTTTATTTTCAAAGAGTGCTTGGGCTTCATCATCAAGACAATAACCATATACTTTCCCTTCTTTTACTTCTACAAAATCTACACGTTTTTCTCTTGTAGCACAATTATTCAAACTTTCACAATAATGTATAGTTTTTTCACCAAATTCACGTTCTATCATCATCATATCAACTTTTGATTCTCCCACATTTGTCATCGTAAAATCAAAATGCTCATCCGTAATATTGAGTGCAATGGCTGTTGCATTTTTACTATTATGTTTCATAATTTTATTAAAATACTTACGCATATACCCAGTTTGAGCATTATGTCCAAGTATCGTACATAATCTTGTATCAGGTTTTATCTCATGTGGTTGCACTAGTCGTCCTTATTCTTTTTATCTAATTCAGCTTGCATACGTTTAGCATTACTATGTAAAAACATTGCTTCTTCATCCTCTTCTTTACAACGAAGACATTCCTGTTCTCCCCCTGTATAAGTAAAGTTATTTCCACACTCATTACAACGCTTAATCGTAAACTTTGCTAAAGTCCTTTGTGTAGATTCAAAAAACTCTTTTATTTCAAATCCTGGTTGCAGATGAATAGCCTCCGGTTCACAAGCATCATGGCAGAGGCGACACTTTACACAAAGCAACGCATCGAACTTAATAAGAGAGAATTTAGCATCAGAACTTAAAGCTCCAGTAGGACAAATACGATAACATATTTGACAATTGATACAACTCTCATCTACAAATTTTTGAGAGGTAAAACCTATATCTTCTTCTGCTAATACTTCAAAAGTATCTGGCACACCTATATGTTTGAGTGTGGTCAAAAGTATTTTACGTTTATCTGGTAAGTTTTTTTCACGTATTTTCGCAATAATATCAATATCTAGCGCAAAAGTTTTTAACTCATCTGCTTCTACAGCTTCATCGAAACTCATTTTATGTTTAACCACACCCTTTAGTGTTGCACTACCTAAAAATGAACGTCTTGAAGTGACTTCCTCTTCTTGTTTTTCCTCTTCTTTAAGTACTTTGTCTACATTGGTAATCAATTGTTTTTTAGAAAAAGAAGAGAGTACAAAATTTGCTTCTTCTATACGTGCTTCTATCTGCTCGTAAAGTATACTCTCTTCATCATAGGAGCTTAAATCTAAAGTAATCTCTTCATCACTTGCAAGCGCAAAAGAGATGAGATGCTCTACACTCAGTACAGAAAGACAAGGTACATTAAACTTTGGGCTTATGAGTCTTACTTTAGACTCTAAAAAAGTAAAGAAAAACTCTGTAGTAGAAAAGTCCGAAAAACAAAATGCTTCTGTAGGACAAACACCTATACAAGCTGCTGCTTCCACACCCGTATTATTGGCAAAGCTGGGTAAGTTATCTACAAGTTGTATGGACTCTGGACAAGCATCTATGCATTTCGTACAATCAGAAAATTTACTTATCGCCCGAACACAAGAGGCAATCTCTAAATGTAAAGACATTAATTTTCTTCTACTTCACTTTGACAATTTTCATTCAATTTTGCATTCACATACTCATAATCTGAAAGTAAGAATTCTAAAGTAAGCTCAGCTCCGTCATGGTAAAGTGGAGTACGTGATTCACGTTTTGCGTTAATAAGAAACAGTGGAGCCCATTCTAAAAGGTGTTCTCTAAGAAATGCACCTTGCACCTGAAGAAGTTCACAAATCCCCTCTTTATCATCTGCTTCTAATGCTTTTTGTAATGCCATACACAGCATGTACATAAACTCTAACTCGACACCTATATGATCAACACTCACTACTCTAGCTTTATCAAGCTCTACACGAAAGTCAAGTTCATTATAAAGTTCAAGTACAGGGTTGTCTCCTCCACTCTCTATCATCTGATCATTTCTTATATAAAAACTTTCATAAGGAACAAGGTGCATTAAAAAAAGATTGGTAAAGTCTACATTGTAATGCTCTTCAATCAATTCTTTACCTGAAAGCTCTTTACGTTTAGTCCAATCTCTATAATTAGGGAAAAAATTTAATAAATCTTCATCACCCTCTATCTGATCTAAAAATGTTTCATCAACTTCTACAAGCATCAATCTTGAAGTTAATGCATATATTGCAATTCTGTTTTCTATCTCTTGTTTCATTGTTTCCATAGGAGTACTATCTTTCATGTAAATTATCTGGCACTATACCACTTTCAAGATAAATAAAACGTAAATGGATAATTTATCTGGAAAAGTGTATAAAATGTAGGGGCAGACACTTGGGTCTGCCCTTAAACATTAAAGGATTAACCTTTAATGTTGACTGTATATGCTTTCTTAGAAAGAGGTACAGCTGGACGCTTAGTATGTACTGGTCGTCTTAATGTATCATTTGCATCAAGAGGACGTGTTAATTTATCTCTCCATGCTTGGTAAATTTTCATATTATTTTCATAGTTTACCCAAATATCACCAATCTTATCATCTTTACTTGCAAGTTCAATAGTAACTTTTTGATGCCATGCATGATTACCTGCAATTGGATCAGGGTGAGAAGCCGCTACAGCATTTTGCCATGAGCCAGAAAGACCATCCCACCAAATGTTGTCAAGGTCTTTATTATACTCTTTAAACTGCCACGTATCTCTACGTTCTTGCATACCTTCATTAAGTCCTTGTGTTGGTTTAAGTGTTCCTACTTTACCATCCATAGTCATATCATATAAAGGTGCTCCAAGTCCCATAACTCCAAGCTTATGCTCAAATCCTGGAATTTCTACAGCATTTTTAAGTTTCCATCTACCTGCATGATGAGAACAAGCAAGTACCCCTGGCATAGTAGCTTCAGTTGGTATAGCCATTGCAATAAAATGTCCTGATTCAAGTCCACATACAGTATCAGAAATCGTTACTTTAATCGCATCACCACGCTTAATTCCAAGTCTCTCTGCATCTGGTGTTGCTATCCAAACTGGATTATGGTTTTGCGAAATCTCCATAAGATGCTTAGAGTTCACAGAACGTGTATGAATATTGTATGGCAATCTAAATACAGTATTCAATGCAAACTCATTTTTAGCAGGATCTATAAAGTCATGGTGTACCTGAGTTACAAGGTGTACCATTTTTTTTCTTTCTTCTTTTGTTGTTGGATAAATAGGTATAGCATATTCTGGCCATTTCCATTCAGCAAACCATTTAGAATAAAACTCCAGTTTACCACTTAAAGTATGGAATCCTTGTTTTGCTTCATCTTCTACAACAACACCGATTTTTTTCTTACCACCAAAGATATGGTCATCAACTTTAATCGTACCAAATTCATCAATCTCAACTTCAGACTCATGATATTCATGTCCATGTGCATGATAAGTATCACCTACTTTTTTAAGTGGTCTCTCTTGTGGTTTGAAGATATTATCTTCTTCTAACCAAGTACCCCTATCTCTCATCATTTCGTAGTTAGGGTATTTAGACTCAGGATATGCAGCTTTTGCTGTTTTTCTAAGATTTGGAAGCTTATCAAAGGCTGCTTGATACCACTCTGGAATCGTTACAGCTCTTGTTGGATCTTCTTTTGAAGCCCAAAACTTTCTTACGCCAAGACTACCATCTGGATCTACATGATGTACCATGATATTTGCCCAGAATTCTACCTCTTCCCAAATCTCACCAAGACCTGCTTTAACATGTGCTTCAAGTGTTGCTCTTGTTGGATCTTTTGGTTTCCAACCCATTTTTTCTAATGCTACTCTAAGAGCAGGGTTTTTAAATGTTAACCATCTTGCTGGTTTTGTTGGTTCAGACGATTGATCATGTCTTTCCCCTGCAAGTCCTACAGGAAGAATAAAGTCACAGTACCAGTTTGTTTCAGACCATGTTGGAGAAAGGTTAAATGAAAGCTCAATTTTATCTTCACGCTTTAGTAACTCAATCCATCTAAATCCATCTGGATTAATCCAAACTGGGTTATACATACGAGGAATCCAAACTGCTAATTTTTCAGGAACTTGAAGTCCTTTATCTACCCATTTTTTTCTCCACTCATCATCAAGTAATAAATGAGGCATAATATGTGACATTTCATATGAACTTAATGGATACTCGGGTGGCCATGCAATTTCATTCCATACATCAACTCTTGGTGGTCTAGCACCATGTTGTGTAGCAGCATCACCTTTACCATTCACGGAGATAACATGCCAATGGTGCATTCCTACACCACCTTTATTACCTGCCATAGCTCCACGAAGGGCAAGAGGTAAAAAACCTGCACGAGTAATCATCCAACCACCTCTATGGGCTATTGGTCCAGCTCTCCATAAGTAGGTAGATACTCTATCACCAGCATCAATAAACATATCATAGAGTTCATCTAACTTATGTCCATAGCCTTCCATTTTACACTCTTTAATCACAAATTCTTTTGTGTATGGAGCATAAATCTCTTTAAGCATTTCAATAAAGCTCTCATAACTTTCATCACCAGGGACAGCTTTCATATAGCCTTTTGAAGCCATAAGTTCTAACTGCTTTTTATCAGTCATAAGTTGATCCCAGTTAATCCAATTTTTCACAAAATCATGATTAACTAAATCTTCACCATTGAGACCTTTCTCATTAAGAATTCTATTTGCTAAATATAAATACAGAGCTGTCTCTGTACCTGGCCATACAGGAATCCATAAATCAGCAATACCCGCAGAGTTAGACATACGAGGATCTAACACTACCATTTTTGCACCTTTTTTACGTGCATCCGCAATGTATCCTGCTGATTGCTGGAAGTAGTGCCCTGCATCAGCTGCATGTGATGATTGTAAAAATACTAATTTAGCATTTGCCCAGTCTGGTGAATTTCTATCATCATTTGCCCATTGGATAGTACCATTTCTAGCTCCAGCAGAACAGATGTTTGTATGAGAATTATATCCATCCAACCCCATAGAATGTGGTACACGGTGACCAAAACCATTTTCATTTGGACGACCAACATGATACATGATGGATTTTTTAGAAATCTCATCACCTACTTTAAGAGTATCGTGCATTTTTTTACCAATTTTTGCCATGGCATTATCCCATGTCGTTCTTACCCACTTACCTTCACCTCTCTTGGAACCTGGTGCTCTCATTAAAGGGAAAGGGATTCTATCTGGATCATACATTTGTGATTGTGCTGCATACCCTTTTGCACAGTTTCTACCACGAGATCCTGCATGCAATGGGTTACCCATATATTTACGAACAGCAAGTTGTCCACCTGCTTTATAAGTAGAAAGGTCAACCCATGCTGTAAGTCCACACTGTGCTTCACAGTTTGAACATCCTGTTGGTACAAGCATATATTCAGTGGCTTTAATACCATTCGGGTTTTCTGCACTTTGTACACCATTTCTTGATGTACCTCCACGCTTCCAGTCATTACCATCAAGCTCTGTAAAACTATCCCACTCTTCAAGAGGTGGATAGAATGAAAGTGTCTTTGGTGTTGGTGTAAACTTTGTCTCTGCCTGAATAGGCGTTGTTACAACTGTTTCAAATACACCAGCTGCCAGTGTTGCACCTGCTACAGAGTATGCTGTACCCTTAAGGAAGCTTCTTCTACCTTCGATAAAGTTATTGTCATTTTTCATTGATTTTGTCATAGATATCTCCTCCTTAACTTAAATTTAACAATTGTGGAATTTTAAGCCATACATCTTTTGCCATGTATAGCCCTACCAATGCTAAAATTGCTGCTAGTTTAAGCAACGTTTTATTATCACTCTTCATATTACCCATAGCGATAAAGAATGGAATAATAAATCCAAGAACCATACCAAACCAAAACTCTACATTATATGGACCACCGGAATGGACAAAGGCTAAAGTTGCTTCTGCTTCTGCAGATTTAAATGAGAAGAAATACTCACCCATGTACATCATAAATGAGAAGAATGTAGCAATTGCAAGAACAAGTGCTAAATCTTTTCTAGCCTCTTTGCTCCAATTTCCTGAAACTAAGATAAGTGCTGCGGAACCTGCCATAAACGCTGCCCACATCATTTGCATAACTTCAGTAGGTGCTTGCCATAGTTCTCTTGCACTTGACTCTGCCATGATAATAGCCGTATAAAGTGTTACTGGAATCGCTAAAAATACTACAAATGGAAAGATTTTTTCATAAACTGGTGAAATATTTCTACCCATTGCTGTAAGTTTACATCCTTTAAATGGTACACCTGGGTGTGCATCACCAATACCGATAAGTAGCATAAGTGTAATAAGTCCGGTAAAAAGTGATGCCATCCATGCACCAACGGTAATTGCTGATGTCCAGTGTGGGTGTAAGAAGATATTAATCATTCTATATGGCTGGTGAAGGTCTACAAGTGTAAAGAGTAAGAATACATTAAGTGCAATAAATGCGATAAGTGGCATCATCCATCTTAAGTTTGGCATCTCTTCTTTTTTATGTCTGTAGAGTAAAAATGCACCGACTAAAATGACTCCTGTACCGATACTTTTTGCCCACATGTTAAGTGTAATCATCCAACCCCAGATAATACCTGGAAGAGCAACGTCTAGTGTTACAACAGCTTGTGTTGCGTGAATTGTACTTTCTACCATCTTAGTGACCCCCCTCTTCTTCATATGATTCATGTGCATTTTTATCATCATTATCAAAGTTCATAAAACTCTTATTGTCATAGTGTTCATGACCAACAAATGGTGCTAGGAATCTATCTAGTACGCCATGGTTTTTATCGCCAATAGCATCAAGGTGAGTGATGTTATTAAATAAGCTATATCCTTCAATTCTCTCATGTGCAAGTGGGTTAAGTGTTTGGTTACCACCACCTACATAAAAGTGTGTAGGGTTTGTATGTTTTTCAGGTTTACGTACTTGTACAGCACCTTGATGCTCCATAATATATGTTGAGATATGACTCTTGTCATCATCTAAATCACCAAATATGTTAGCTTCAACAGGACAAACAACCACACATGCAGGCATCATACCAGATTCAATTCTATGTGCACAGTATGTACATTTATCTGCTGTATTTGTTTCTGGATCCATATAGATTGCTCCATAAGGACATGCCATCATACAACCAGCACAACCAATACATCTTGCACTGTCAATATTTACAATTCCATTTTCTAAATAGTGTAACGCAGATACAGGACAGATACGCTCACATGGAGCAGATTCACAGTGGTTACAACGTAGTGGTGTAAAAGATCTTGATGTATCTGGGAATGTCCCAATATCTATATATTTTACACGTAAACGCCATGTACTAAGTGGTACTTCATTTTCCACTTTACAAGCAACTTCACAACCTTTACAACCCATACATAGGTTAAGGTCAACTAAGAAACCTAATTTCATGCTTCCTCCTTCATTTTTAGCTTAACTTATAATACCTATAAGTATCAATTATTCTAATAAATATTTGATAATGCATAAATAAATACTATTAAAGTTTGGATTAAACAATGGTTATTTACCCCAACATTTTCTAACTTTTACTCTTTGTGTATCAAATAGGACTCTTTACATCAAAATAAATGATAGGTGCTATTCATAAAGCGTATTGACTTTAAATACTTTTTAAATAAATTTAAATGATAATTTTAGGTAATTTTGTAGTATTAATAATAAAAATATTGTCAATAGTAACCTAAGACTAGGAAACTATGACAATCTATAATTTAATTATTCGGTAAGTTCTGTGAGTATTTTTTCCATACTCACTTGTGCTTCTTTTAGTACAGTAAGTGCCTCTTTATCTTTGATATCCATAGAAGATATCCAGTTATAGACAGCTGGAAAAGCGATATGCATATTTTTTTCCTCTTTCTTTTTATACATATAAAGAGAACACGGTGCATAGGCTCCTGCTTCAGGATGGACTTTTGCTACAGTGTAAATAACTGGGAGTTTACAGATAGAATAAACATCATAAAAATCATAAGCTTCATATTTACTTTCTTTAAAGTCATGGTTGAGATCATTAAATCCTGCCATCACAAAACCATTAGGTGCAAGTGTACCTTCAAATTCCATTTGGATACCCTCTTTTTCATCTTCCCACTCGTCTGGATCCATCTCCATTTCATAACTTGTAATCATAGAACCTGTAAGCGCTTGTACACCATAAGGAAGTGTTTCAAATTGACCTTTTGGCATAGCACCTTTTAATGCCTCTTTTACCATCTCCCCTACCTTCACAAGTGTCGCATCATCTGCAGGAATCTTCAAAATTTTTGCCATGGCTTGTACACTTAGTGTGGAGATTGAGATTTTACTATCACCCTTTTTAGTATAAATTGACATACTCATAGGAGAAAAAAGTCCAACATTTGGATATTTTTTTACCAATTCAAGGGTCTCTTTTTTACTGAAAAAGGTAAAAAGATTATAGACATCAAAGGTTGTCTCTTTGAACTGCTTTTTAAATGGACCATTCATATCTCTATTGGCAGAAATAAAAAATCCTGCTTTTGCAAAAGCATCTTCAATCGTTTGAGGATTAATCTTTCCATCTGAGTTGTCTGAAGTGAAAACTTGAATATCCTGTGTTGTTACAGTAGTTGCTACTGCTTTTACCTCTGTTACCTCAGCTGATTCGTTTGCTATAACACCTGTTACGAGCAAAGAGCTTACAAGTAATCCTTTTACGAGTTGTTTCATTTTTTATTCCTTATATGATATTACCCTGTTTATAAACATAGGATTTATATAAGGATAATAACACTTAAGTGTAAAAAATATGTAAATTACAATTTAATATAAATAAAGCCTTGTAATTTCCGTTCAATAATCTCTACAATACCTGCTGTACCGTAACTCAAATCTTCTATTAACTCTTTTTTCTTAATACCCAGTGTCCGTAAACTATTTTCGCAGGCAACAAATTCGATATCGTAAGTCATTAAAGCTTCTATGCGTTTTTTTGTATGTATATCACTGTCTTTGCGTAAAATCTTTACCCCTTGGCTATAGACAACCACTACCACTTCTGTATTTTCTGGTCTATAGAATTTAATCACATTATTGACCGTACTAATCACATGATTGACCTCTTTATCATCTATTGTATCTATAGAAAATACTATTTTTCTTGGATTATCTATAGCTGGTTTAGGTGTAGCAAACTCTGTTTCTGCTAGAACAAGACTATGCACACAGAGACAAAGTAGACATAATTTCTTAAACATATTCATACGATAACTCCTTAATGACTATGGGTTCTTTTTGGCTAAAATTGATTCTTTTAAAATATCTAAAAAGTCCTCTTTATTCCAAGCACCTGGAATACGTTTTATTTTTACTTTATCATTCTCTTTCTCTACAAATACAAAAAAGAAACTCGGTGTCATACTTACCCTTAAGTCTAAAGGAAGTGTCTCTTTACTTACATCAACAGAGACAATCACAAACTCTTTATCCAATAAATCAATGATATCTTTATCTACAAGTACATTTTCCTCCATTTTTTTACAATAACGACAATGGGGTGCAGTAGCTTTAATAATAATAATTTTATCTTCTTTTTTCGCACGTTTGAGTGCATTCTCAAAAGAGACATAATCAATCTTCTGATTAGATTTTACCTTTTTATCATAATCATAAACAAACCCACTAATAGCTTCTATATCATCCGTACTAAGCTTACCCTTGAGGCTAGGCATTGTTTCAAAATGTTTACCAACATTAGGATGCAACACACTTTTTTGTTTATCTGGATAAATAATATAATCTGCAATAAAGGCACTCACTTCCATACGTTGAATATCTTCATCTGAACGAGGATCACCTATTTTTTGTTTCATTCTATAAGATATTTGGCTAATGGTAGGTGCTTTGAGGTTTAATATTTTATTGCCTGCTTCAAAGTTTTTTGATAACTCTTCTAAAGGGACGTAAAGCTGATGACATTTTGAACATATATTAGTATAAACCTCTTCACCTCTATCGGCATAGAGAGAGATACTAAATAGGGTACTTAACACTATTCCCATTACAATATGACGGCTATTAAAGTTCATTATTAATCCTTTTTTATTTTTCTTCATGTAGGCTTTGTTTTGCCTCTTTAAGTAA
>Ga0256844_10000886_pt1 | contig 11293 bp, 4 predicted proteins | sample MusselsmetaG_FD_189100 | JGI IMG/M metagenome (GOLD analysis project Ga0256844, IMG submission 189100) | Mussel associated microbial communities from hydrothermal vent at the East Pacific Rise, Pacific Ocean - Mussels | ecosystem: Host-associated > Mollusca > Shell > Unclassified ... | reverse complement strand
GGCGTCAACACTTCCGCCCCGATGAACTTTAGTTTTAGCGTCAATGCAAATTTTGCCATCACCTCATCAGCCGCTGCCACCGTAATTGAAAACACCAGCAAAACCATCACACTTACTGCCAACAGAAATGACGCAACTTTCACCATCACAGGCGGTGCAGACAAAGCCAAATTCACCCTTAGCAGCACAACACTCACCTTCGCTGCCACCGACTTTGAAGCCAGAGCCAACAGCGCCTATGAAGTTGTAATCACCGCCAGCAAAAGAGGTGAAACCGATGCTACTCAAACCCTAATAGTTACCTTAACCGATATCAACGACGAAACCCCCACTGCCATCACTTTTACAGGCAACCTTTCCATCGCTGAAAACACTACCACCACCGAATTAGGCACCTTCTCTACCACTGATGCCGACACAGGCGACACCTTTACCTACACCAGTAGCAACACCGCCTTCATCCTTGATAACAATAAACTCAAACTCAACACCACCCTAGACTATGAAAACACCACCAACCTCACCACCACTATCACCGTAACCGATGGTAACAGCCACACATTTAACAAAGATTTCACCTTCACCATCACCGACGCCAACGACATCGCCCCCTCTAGCATTCAACTCACCACCACCACTATCGCCGACACCACCACAGCGGGTACCACCATTGCCACCATCTCTGCCACTGATGCAGACACCACGGGCGAAACCATAACTTACACCCTCGGTGGCGCCGACGCCACCAGTTTTACCATTAATGGCAACCAATTAAAAATCGCAAACACCGTTGTCCATGCCACCAAATCCAGTTATAACATCACCATCACCGCCTCCGATGGCACCAACACTTCTGCCCCGATGAACTTTAGTTTTAGCGTCAATGCAGATTTTGCCATCACCTCATCAACCACTGTTACCGCTATTGAAAAAGCCGACAAAGTTATTACACTAACTGCCAACAAAAGTGGTGCAACCTTCGCCATCACAGGCGGTATAAACAGAGCCAAATTCACTCTAAATGATGCAACACTCACCTTCACTGCCACCGACTTTGAAGACGGAGCTGAGAATACCTATAAAGTTGAAATTACTGCCTACAAAACAGGCGAAACCGATGTTACTCAAACCCTGACTCTTACCCTTGAAAAAATAGTTGAAATCGCCATCGCTAACCAATCCCGATCTGTCAACGAAAATTCAGCCATTGATACCAACATCGGTACCCCTTTAATAATCACAGGCACAATTGCAACCTTTGAAATTACTGCTGGCAACGATGATGACCTCTTTAAAATTAACAACACAGGGCAAATTCAAGTCGCAAAAAATGCCCTAGACCACGAAAACAAATCAAGCCATATCCTAACAGTCAAAATAACCGGCACCAACGCCATAGACAAAACCGCCCAAATCACCATTGTTATCACCGATATTGACGACACCGCCCCCACCAACATTGTCCTTAGCAAGTCTACCATTACATCTAACGATGCCCCTGTTGGGACAATCATAGGTACCTTGTTTGCTACCGACATAGATACAACAAGCAACTTAACCTATAGTGTCAGCGCCAACGACAATTTTAAAATTAGTGGCAATAAACTAAAACTCAAAAAAGCAGTCGCCGACATTACCTTTCCAATCACCATCACTATTACTGCCAGCGACGGCACCCGTACCTCTGCACAACAAAACTTTGAAATCACCAAAGCCACCATTAACCTTAACATTGTTCCAGCCATCAATCAATTCATCGTTATTCAAGGTGAGAAGGAAGGTCGGATAATTAGCAAAGATGGTGGAGAGGTTAAGATTCATACCTTAGTAGATACACAGACTTACGAGTGGAGTGGCACTGATATTAATGGCACCGATATTAATGATGGTGCAAGCAACAGCACAACACTGACCTTTGACCCCAGCAAGATAACCCTCGGTACCGTAACCGTTAAATTAAAAGTCACAACTGGAGAACACACATCAGAAAGAACCTTGCTACTCAAATTAATTGAAAAGAGTGAAGATGTTAACAGCGATAGCGATGGCGATGGTATTCCCGATGAAAAAGACATTAATCATGCTGGCAATCAAATCCAAGCAGACGAAGACGAAGGTGAAAACAAAGGTAAAGCCATCATCAGCAAAGAAAACACTAGAATATTACTAGGTGATCTTGCTCTAGGCAAAAATTCCACACTTTTAACCCTTGATCAAATAAAAGAATATGTAACGACCAATAATCTACTTGATAAAACCAAAGACACGCTGACCACTGGCGCTATTTATGACTATGTCGTTGAAGGCTTAAGCGCCACTGGTATTTCCTCTGAAGTGATTATTGAACTAACCACTGCAATCCCTAAAGATGCAGAGTTGCGTAAATATTCGCTAGTCAATGGCTGGTCTAATTTTGTGGTTAATAATAACAATAAAATTTACTCCAAAACAGGTGCAACCTGTACCGATGATGACCAGAAAACTTGGAAAGTTGGGTTAATTGAAGGTGCAACTTGCCTTAAGCTAACCATCAAAGACGGCGGTGAAAATGATACTGATGGTCAACAAACTGACAACACAGGTGATGTCAATAGTGTGATTGTAAGCACCATTGCGATAGCAACTCCTGTTGCCAATAGTGGCGATGATGGTGATGGTGGTAGCAGTAGCAGTAGTAGTGGCGGTGGTTGTGTTTACAACCCCAATGCACCCGCTAGATTTGATATGGGCTTTATTCTGTTAATGGTATTAGGCGCTTATTATTTGCTCAGAAGAAAACGCCGACTTATTCGTTAAGTTTTTAACCGATAAACAACAAGAGGGCTTTGTGTTAAATACAAATATTAACCAAAGTCCAGTTTTCACTCATTTGTAAATTTTATAAAGCCCATTTTGGCTTTTCCAGGACAAGTTTTATAAAAAATTACAACGGAATAAAATTTGCCCTTTATTCAATATCTAGTCTAATGCAAAGGTCTCACTATATTGAGACCTTTGCATAAAGATGAATAATCATCAAGAATCCTTGTTTCACCCACTTGGTAATTTTTTAAACCCAGCCTTAGCCCTGCTAGGACAAGGTTTAAGAAAATCACCAATTGGGCAAAAATTGAATTTTGCTAATCATCCATATTTATGCAAGGTCTCTATTTATTTTTAAACTCATAAAACAAATAAAATATAGTTTATTGTCAGTGCTAAATGGATTAGACAGTCAAAAAAAACAAGGAAAAATGCGGCAAAAAAAGGGGGTTTAGGTTTTAGTATTATCTTTGCCATTTAGCCCCCATGAACCTTATTTTTTATGGATAATGTTAATTTTTGTAGAAGTGAGTATTGTAATAAGATTTCTATCATAAATATGAATAATCATTAAGAGCCCACTTTTACCCATTTGACAATTCTTCTAGCGACATCCAGCAGTTTTTAGGCGAGTAAATTCCAGCCGTAAGGAACGATTTTTAACCGTTTATTCTCCACTGGAACAAGTTTTAAAAAATCACCAAGTGGGCAAAAGTTGAATTTTTCTCATCGTTCATATTTATGTAAAAGTCATCATAATATATATTATGACTGAACTAAATCAAATAACCCTTACTTTTATTCAGCAAACGCTTAGCCGTTTTATCTGTGGTTTTTACGCTCGTTTTCAAGCAGAGTTTAAGATCGAAAAATATTTTATTTTCTTAGCCAGGAGTTCCTTGTGACTATTTTTAATCGATTTATCGTTAGTACTTGTTTACTAATGCTTAGCGCTCAAGCCTTCTCAACTGAGTCAGCCCTTACCATTACCTCTACCAACACCTTGACTGTAAACGAAGCTACAAATTTTCACCATACTCTAACCGCCAGCGATACCAATGCTACTTTCAGTATTATTGGAGGCAATCATTTGTTCAGTCTTAGTGGCAATAACGATGCAACCCTAAATTTCAGAGGTGTTGAAACTGACTTTGATAAGGGTATTAAATCTTATGTTGTCAAAGTTAAAGCCAGTACTGGCACTACCATCGCCAGAAATGCCGAGCAGACCATTACCATTACCATTATTGATGTCAACGACGAAACGCCTACCGACATCACCATTTCGGATAATAAGGTCAAAGAATCTGATTATTGGATTGTTTCCATTGATCCTGAAAAATCTTTACATGACATTAACCATTTCTTAGTGGGAAACTTCGGTGCAATTGATGCTGATGCGAATGATACTTTTCATTATTCTTTAACAGAAGACGCAGGTGTATTTTTAATTTATGGGACAGAGTTGAGAGCTGTTAGCCTTATTGATTATGAAACTTCTGAGAGTAAAAACATAAAAATTGTGGTTAAAGTAACAGATGGCGCTGGACATACTTTTTCAAAAGAATTTATCATTGACATTATTAATGATAACGACACCCCTCCAACAAACCTTGTGCTTAACACTTACACTATCATGGCTGGCACACTTGCCAATACACAAATTGCCACAGCCAGTGCCTACGATCCAGATAGCGAAATACTAGAATACTACATAATAACCGGCATAGAGGGAAACGGTCGTAATGATGATTTTGCGAGCTTTGCAATGACCAAAGACGGTAAATTCAGCATCACGGAAGACGCTATTTCTAGTGGCGATCCAGAAAATCCTAAAATATACAAAGTGATTATAGTTGTAAAGGATGGAATTCATGAGCAATTTGAGTATCTCAGATTACCTGTGATATCTTATCTTTCTATTACATCCAGTAACATTTTTACTGCTGACGAAGGTGTAAGCACTAATTACACTTTAACTGCTAATGACATCGCTGCCACTTTCAGTATTGAAGACGATAGCAGTGGCTTATTTAGTCTTAGTGGCTCCCATAACCAAATCCTAAGTTTTAACGCCACTAACCTTAGTTTTGAAAATAACACTAATTCTTATACCGTCAAGGTTAAAGCCAGCGCTGGCACTAGAAACACCGAACAAACCATCACCTTTAGCCTCTCCGATGTCAACGAAGCCCCTACCGATATCGCACTTTCCAGTGTTACCGTGATAGAAAACACTACCACCGTCGGTACACTAACCAATACTGATGACGCACTAGGCACAGAGACTTATTCATTAATTTCAGGTTTTGGCGATAATGCCAGTTTCAGCATTACTGGCGCAACACTGTCTTTAAACGCAGTAGCAGATTATGAAAGCAAAACCTCATACAGTATTAAAGTGCGAGCCACAGACGGTAACTTATTTTTTGACAAGGCATTCACCATTGCCATTACCGATGTCAATGACACTGCCCCTAACAACATAGTCCTAAGCGCTACTATTATCAATAACGGCACAAAAAGCGGCACTATAATTGCTTTGCTTTCTGCCACCGATGTAGATACCGTTGGTACATTGATTTACACCCTCAGTGGCGATGATGCATCTAGTTTCAGCATTAACGGCAATCAATTAAAAATGGCACAAGATGTTACTTATTCCACTAAATCTAATTACAGCATTAACATAACGGCTAACGATGGCATAAATACTTCTGCCGTTACAGCGTTCACCCTTAATGTTGCTGCCGCTAACTTAAACCCTGCTAACATTACCAATACCAATGTGGTGCGTGATGAAGGTAGCGCCCTTACCGCCCTCACTATCACTGCCACCAATGAGCCTAACGATCAAACCTTGACTTATGAAATCTCAGGCACAGACGCAGGACTTTTTAATCTAAATGGCAACATCATTACCTTTAAAACTGCTCCCGACTACGAGGCACCAAGTGACAATGACAGTAACAACATCTACGATCTCGTGTTAAAAGTCAACGACACAGTTTCTACCACCTTGAAGGCTATTACCATTACTGTGGAAAATGTCATAGAAGGCGATTTAACTATTGCTGACCAAAGCCGATCTGTTAAAGAAAACTCATCTGTCAATGTCGCAGTCGGCACTCCCCTGGTAACCACAGGAGAAGTAACAACCTTTACCATTGACGCTGGTAATAGTGATGGCTTCTTCACAATCAACAACACAGGGCAAATCCAAGTAGCAAAGATAGGTCTAGACTATGAAACTAAAAAATCCTACCTCCTTACAGTCAAAATTAGCAACAGTAGCGCAGAATATAAAACCGCCAAAATCACCATCACCATTAATGACATTAATGATGTCGCCCCCACTAATATTGACCTAACCAGGAAAAACATCGCATCCAATGCAACTGCTGGTGCAATCGTAGGCACCTTGTCTGCAACTGATACAGATACAGACGATAACAGTTTGACCTACTATGTGGATGACGCCACCAATTTTGAAATTATGGGCAATCAGCTAAAAATCAAAGTTGATGCTACTGCAATCACATTCCCAGCCACCATTACTATTACCGTCAGCGACAACGCCTTTCCCCCTACAAAAGACTTTACCATTACCAAAACCACCATTGAGTCTGACATTGTTCCAGTGATTAATCAATTCATCGTAACCCAAGGTGAAAATAACGGTCGGATAATTAGTAAAGCCGGTGGAACAGTTGCCATTAATGCCTTAGTAACAGCAGAAACTTATAATTGGAGTAGTTCTGATATCGCTGACACAAGTAACGATACAATTTTCTCTTTTGACCCCAGTAGCATAGACACCGGTATTCTGACAATTAAATTAAAGGCTGAGACCAACAACCATTTATCAGAAAGAGTTTTAAAACTTAAACTGATTGCTGGAAATATCAACAGCGAGAACAATGACAATGACAGTGATGGCATTCCCGACAACAAAGACACCAATGCTGAAAGTAATAAAATCCGAGCAGGTGAGGGTAAAACCATCACCAGTTCAGCAGACACTAAAATATTGCTAGGTACCATGGGTGAAGATTCTGGGCAATTAACCCCTGATCAAATAAGGCAATATCTAGTAGCCAATAATTTGACTAATAACGCCAACGATACATTGACCACTGGCGATATCTATGACTATGTAGTTGAAGGCTTAAGCGCCGTTGGCGACTCCACTCAAGTAACTATCGAACTCACTACCGCAATCCCTAAGGATGCAGAGTTGCGTAAATATTCATTAACAAGTGGTTGGAGTAATTTTGTGGTTAATGGCAACAATGTGCAATCTAAAATAAGCACAGGCAATGCTTGTACCGATGATAGCACTACTTGGCAAACTGGATTGATCACAAATGCAACTTGTCTTAAATTAACCATCAAAGACGGCGGTGCAAACGATACCGATAGCGATCAGGCCAACGGCGTGGTTGAAAGTACCGTTTCAATAGCAACGCCTATTGTCATTGATGACAATGGCGGTAATAACGATGATAGCAGTAGCAGTAGTGGCGGTGGTTGTGTTTATAATCCTAATGCCCCTGCTAGATTTGATATGGGCTTTATCCTATTGATGACATTAGGCACTTATTATTTAATTAGAAGAAGACGCCGATTTATTCGTTAATTTTTTTAGCCTATAAAAAAACAATAAGGGTCGCTATTTTGGCGGCCCTTATTATTTGTGCTTTAGTTTATCCCTGTATGACGATATTAAAAACAAACCTTGCAAAAGTAGTTAAATTCCGTTCTGCTCCCAAGTTCTGCTTGGGAATGCATAACACCGCCAAGCAACAATATTGGCAGTTGCTTTTTATTGTTATATCTTTGCTTCTAAACTCAAGTATGCGTTTTCATACAGAGTAACTTGGCGTGTAAAGCCAGTCAGTTTTCAAATGATTTGTTCTATTTTTTTGTATTTTGTTTACGACTTAAAGAATGGGCAATCTGGATTTCGTTTATGATGTTCAAAATGTGCACCTACAGAACCACCACTTTTGTGAGCACGAACTGGTTTATGGCATTTAGTGCATAAATAATCCTCTCTATTTACACCTCTATTGTCCGCCTGATCTCTTAATGTTAGCGCTTTGTTTATACTTATTGTGTTTCCATTCATGATACATTCAGTCATGGTAGGCATTTTTATCTCCATGTTTTGTTTTTTTAAAGATCATTTGTTGCCCTCATTCCTAAACTCTGCTTGGGGATGCATACACTGCCAAGCAACAATATTAACTTTATTAAAGAAAATATTAGCAGTTGTTTTTTATTGTATCTTTGCTTTCAAACTCAGGCATACATCCCTAAGCAGAACTTGGGAACGAGAAAATAAAGCCTTGCTTAATAAGGAGTGGCTTATAAAAAAGGAACGAAGTAACCAGTTTTCTTTCTGTAATCTTGATAATTAGAAAAGCGCTGGGTAAGGAATTTTTCTTCTAAATTGGACTTTAGTATCAAAATGACGGTTAATGCCAAAAGGGCAAGTTGTGAGAATAGATGGTTGTTGCTTAGGGCGAGTGCTAGGCATAGGGTAAGTGCGCTGGTGTACATTGGGTGGCGTACCCAGCGATAGATGCCGTTCGTGATTAATTTATGTTGACTTTTTAGGGTGGGTTGCATGTTGAAATTATCTAATTTCATTGCCATGATGGCACTGAGTCCGATGATAAAACCGATGCCGAGTAGGGCGTAGTTGAATGCATTGAAAGAATCAAGGCGTGTGTTAAAAATAAGATAAAAGATACAACTGAATTGAATGATGACATAAATCATAATATAGGATGGGTGCTTGGTAGTTATAATACACATTATTATATCACTAATTTATAAACTAAAAATGCAAACTAACTATGACATTGTTATTATTGGCGGTGGGCCAGCAGGACTCAGCTTTGCTTGCTCGATGATGGGTACTAATGTGCGGGTTTTGGTGGTGGAAAAATCCAATTTGGAAGCGATTTCTAAGCCAACTTATGACGGTAGGGAGATTGCGTTAACGCATTTGTCTCTTCGTATTTTGAAGAAGTTAGGTGTTTGGGCGTTGATAGATCAGAATGAGGTGTCTTTACTTAAAGAGGCAAAGGTTTTTGATGGCGATTCGACTTCGTTGTTGAATTTTAAATCTGAGGGTTCTGGTGTTGAAGCGTTGGGTTATTTGGTGCCAAATTACCAGTTGCGACAAGCGTTATATCAGCGTGTGTTGCAAGCGGATAATATTACGGTGATTACTGATACTTCGGTAGAGAATGTGGATTATTGTGGGGTGCATTCAAAGGTTATTTTTGCAGATGAGACCACGGTTGAGGCTAAATTGGTGATTGCTGCAGACAGTCGTTTTTCTAATATTCGTCGCAAGATGGGTATTCCGTCTATTATGAAAGATTTTTCCAAGGTAATGATTGTAACGAAGATGAAGCATGAGAAAAGTCATCAAAACACGGCTTTAGAATGTTTTGATTATGGGCAAACTTTGGCGCTATTGCCAATGATAGGAAATGAGTCTTCTGTGGTGTTGACTGTGGCAGCAAATAAGTCTCAGGCGCTAATAGAAATGAGTGAAGAGGACTTTAACGCCAAAATGACAAAAGATTTTAGAGGGGAATTAGGGCAGTTAACGCAAGTGGGTGAGCGTCATTTTTATCCATTGGTGGGTGTGCATGCGCAGACTTTTATTGCCAATCGTTTTGCATTGATTGGTGATGCGGCTGTGGGTATGCATCCAGTGACTGCACATGGTTTTAATTTAGGGTTGAGAGGGCAGGATATTTTAGCGACTTTGGTGCAGGAGGCGTTGATGCAGGGGCAGGATATTGGCGCACAGCCTTTGCTGAATTTGTTTGAAAGAAAGCATATTCATCTTACTAAAATAATGTTTTTTGGTACCAATGGTATTGTGGCATTATTTACCAATGATGCACCGATGGTGAAGCAAATTAGACGCTTTGTGCTGAATCTTGCTGAGCGTTTTCCGCCAATTAAGCATTTGATCACCCAGCATTTGACTGAATCTAGCAAAGGCGCTTTCCCTGCTTTAAAAAAGCGGTTGGGGAAATAATGCAGTTAGAGGTTTTTAAAGAGAAATATCAGGCATTACAATCCTCTTTAGAAGTGGATTTTTTAAAAAAACCTGATGCGGTAAAGGCGTTGGTACAGAGGCGTAGTGATGAGATAGACAGTTTGTTGTGTGATATTTGGCGTGGGCTTGAGGTAAGTAATCAGTTGTGTTTGGCGGCAGTGGGTGGGTATGGTCGTCGGGAGTTACATTTGTATTCTGATATTGATTTACTGATTTTGATTCCGAGTGGTTCACATAATGTGCATCAGGAAAACTTATCTAAATTTTTAACTTTCTTATGGGATGTCGGGTTGGAAGTTGGACATGCAACTCGTGATATAGCAGATTGTGTGGCGAATATTCACGATTTGAGCGTGGCAACGAATTTGTTGGAATCCCGTATTTTGATTGGCAAAGAATCGTTGTTCTTAAGGATGAAAGTGGTAATTAAGTCAAATGACTGGTCATCTCGGTCGTTTTTTGTTGGCAAGCAAAAAGAACAGCATGAGCGCCATTTAAATTATTCTAATACTGCTTATAATTTAGAGCCTAATCTTAAAGAAAGCCCTGGAGGGTTGCGAGATATTCAGACGGTAGCGTGGGTGGCAAAGTGGTATTTTGATGTTGATTTACTGTCTGATTTGGTGGAAAAAGAATATTTAACCCAAGGTGAATATGATTTACTAATAGAAGCGCAGTCATTTTTATGGAAAGTGCGTTTTGCCTTGCACATTATTGCTCAGCGTCGGGAAGACCGAGTGGCGTTTCAGTATCAACGCAAAGTGGCAAGTGTATTGGGGTATGAAGAGGGCGATAGTATTGCGGTTGAGCAATTTATGCGTGATTATTATCAAACAGCAACAAAAGTGGCGCGTTTGAATGATATTTTGTTGCAATTATTTGAAGAGAGTGTGTTGCATGAGCAGCATTTGAATGCGCGCTTTGTCATTAGTCATGGTTATATTTATATGACTGATAGCAAAGTTTTTACCAAACAGCCTTCTGCTTTTATTGAGATTTTTTTGCTGGTCGCTAAGTATAATTATGTAAGTGGTATTAGTGCAGATACACTGAGACAAATGCAAAAAGATATAGATTTAATAGGTGAAAACTATTATAAAAAACGCCAAAATAATCGTCTATTTATTGAATTGTTGCAACAAAAGCAGGGGGTTAATAAGGCACTCAAATTAATGAATCGTTATGGCGTGTTAGAGCGTTATATACCTGCTTTTGGCAAGATAACAGGGCTGATGCAATATGATTTATTTCATGCCTATACAGTGGATCAGCACACTTTGTTTGTGATTCGTAATCTTAGGCGTTTTTTCATTGGTGAGTTTGCTCAAGAGTTTGCGTTATGTAGTGAGATTGCGACAGATATTGTCAAGCCTGAGTTGTTATTTTTAGCAGGTTTGTTTC
>Ga0256844_10000885_pt1 | contig 11293 bp, 6 predicted proteins | sample MusselsmetaG_FD_189100 | JGI IMG/M metagenome (GOLD analysis project Ga0256844, IMG submission 189100) | Mussel associated microbial communities from hydrothermal vent at the East Pacific Rise, Pacific Ocean - Mussels | ecosystem: Host-associated > Mollusca > Shell > Unclassified ... | reverse complement strand
AGCAATTCAAATTGATTTACCCAAAGATAAATTATTAATTACAAATGATTTTTTTAAAAGCGCATTAACCGATAAAAACATCAATGCAACGTATAAACAATTTAGAATTCGAAATAGTAAGATACGATTATATTTTAACGATGCCTTTGCAACGATTGATGCAAAAACAGGTATTGGCGAAATTGATTACGTAAAAACCATTCCTATTTTAGGTCAAATGACGATACTCCATAAATCAACCAATAAATGGTGGATTTGGTTTTCTGATATTTTCGGAATTGCAATGCTAATCATTGCAATTACAGGAATGTTTATTTCTAAAGGTAAATATAGTTTTAAAAAAAGAGGTTGGATATTAACATTAATCGGACTTATTTTTCCTTTTATTTTCTTATTTTTAATTCGTTAATTAAAGATGTAAATTAGTATTATTGATATATAAATATTCTGTGTTATTAACTACTTTATCAAAAAAAAGAATGTGAACAAAAAAAATACCAAAATACAAGCTTAACAATACACAACAAGATTTATAGTTTGAGCTAATATCAATATCTGCTATTTATAATAAAATCAAACCAAAACTTTCCACTCCACATAGACAGGAGTTTTATGGCTTTTTTATTTTACAAACTCATACAAGAATTATTTTATTGATTTTAAGGAGTATCAAATAAAAAAGGGAATGTTTTTTTAATATCAAACAAACAAGTTCATTAGTAAAAAACCTTGAATTTTCACATAACAAATAAAGAAACATCCATTTTTAACAACAAAAAAGCCTCAACAATTGAGGCTTTTTTTTGATTATAAATTTGAATTTTACTTCAATTTTTTCTTCACTTCTACTTCGTGGAAAGCTTCAATGATATCTAGTTCTCTAATATCGTTATAGTTTTTAATTTGCATACCACATTCATAACCTTTGGCTACTTCTTTTGCATCATTTTTTTCACGTCTTAACGAAGCTAATTCACCCGTATAGATAACAATATCTTCACGTATCAATCGTATTTTAGATTTATTAGTTACTTTACCAGTTAATACCATACAACCTGCAATTGTTCCAACTTTAGAAATTTTATACGTCATACGTATTTCTGCTGTTCCTAATATTTCTTCAACAATATCTGGTGAAAGCATTCCTTCCATTGCATCTTTAACCTCATCTATTACTTTATAAATAATTGAGTACGATCTAATGTCAATTTCTTCAGCAGTAGCTAAGGCAGCCGCTTTTCCTTGAGGACGCACATTAAATCCAATAATAATCGCATCAGAAGCAGAAGCTAATAACACATCAGATTCGGTAATTGCACCAACACCTTTATGTATAATTTTAACTTGAATTTCCTCAGTAGATAATTTCTGTAACGAATCGGTTAATGCTTCTACAGAACCATCAACATCTCCTTTAAGAATAATATTTAATTCTTTAAATCCACCAAGAGCAATACGTCTTCCTATTTCATCAAGAGTAAGATGTTTTTGAGTACGTACACTTTGCTCACGTTGTAATTGTGCTCTTTTATTAGCTATATTTTTAGCTTCACGTTCATCATCAAATACATTAAAACGATCACCTGCTTGTGGCGCACCGTCTAAACCTAAAATAGAAACTGGAGTAGATGGACCTGCACTTGTAACTTTATTACCACGCTCATCATGCATCGCTTTAATTTTACCACTATGCGTCCCAGCTAATACATAATCTCCAATTTTTAAGGTACCAGCTTGTACTAAAATTGTAGTTACATAACCTTTTCCTTTATCCAATTGTGCTTCTACAACCGTACCAACAGCATTCTTGTTTGGATTTGCTTTTAAATCAAGCATTTCGGTTTCCAATATTATTTTCTCTAATAATTCATCAACACCTGTTCCTATTTTTGCAGAAATATCGTGTGATTGAATTTTTCCACCCCAATCTTCAACCAAAAGGTTCATTTGAGATAGTTCTTCTTTTACTTTATCTGGGTTTGCTCCTGGTTTATCAATTTTATTAATTGCAAACACAATAGGAACACCTGCAGCTTGTGCGTGACTTATTGCCTCTTTTGTTTGTGGCATTATAGAATCATCCGCAGCAATTACAATAACAACAACATCGGTAATTTGAGCACCACGTGCACGCATAGCAGTAAATGCTTCGTGACCTGGTGTATCTAAGAATGCTATTTTTTGTCCGTCTTCCAGCTCAACTTGATATGCTCCAATATGTTGTGTAATTCCACCCGATTCCCCAGCAATTACATTCTCTTTACGAATATAATCCAATAAAGATGTTTTACCATGATCAACGTGTCCCATTACGGTAACAATTGGTGCTCTTGAAATTAAATCTTCTTCTTTATCTTCTACAACTTCTATAGACTCTTCTACTTCTGCACTTACAAAATCTACGGTATGATCAAATTCTGATGCTACAATTGTTAATGTTTCTGCATCTAAACGTTGATTCATTGTCACCATCATTCCCAAAGACATACAAGCAGAAATAATTTTCACTACAGGCACATCCATCATCGTTGCAATCTCACTTACGGTTACAAACTCGGTAACTTTTAAGATTTTGCTTTCGCTTGCTTGTTGTTCTAAATCTTTCTCGGTTTGTTGTCTATGCAAATCTCTTTTATCTCTACGATGCTTTACTCCTTTTCCTTTTTTAGTTTTACCTTGTAAACGCTCTAGAGTTTCTCTAACCTGATTTTTAATTTCTTCTTCGGTAGGCTCAACTTTTACAATTGGTTTTCTACCTTTATTAAATCTTCCTCGATTATTATCCTTACGGAAAGGAGTTGATCCTGGTTTATTAATACGCTTACGTTTTGTTCTCGTATTACTTTTTTCGAAAGGTTTTTTAGTGTCGGTTTTCTTTTTTGGTTTATTAAATTGAGATAAATCAATTTTCTCACCAGCTGTTTTAAACCCTTTTAGTTTTTGATATTGTGTTTTTATCTTTTCAGGCTCAACAATTTTAGGTGTTTCGTCTTTCTTTTTTGGCTCTTCTGGAGTCGTAGTTTTTACTTCCGTTTTCTTAGGAGCTTCTACAACAGGTTTTTCTTTTGGAGTTTCTTTTTTTACAGCAGCAGGTTTGGTTATTTTCTTTTCTTCAACCTCTAATTTACCTACTTTTTTAATTCCCGATAGTTTTGGCGCTTTTGTCTTAATAGTCTCAATTACCTTTTCCACCTTTGGTTCTGGAATAACCTCTTTCTCTTCAGGTTTTTCTTTTTCTTTGGCTTTCGGATTAAGATCTATAGAACCTTTTACGGTTAAACCTTTGGCTTGCTCAGATTCTGTTTTAAAGATTTCATTCTTTTTTGCTTCTTTTTCTGCAGCAATTTTCTTTAGCTCTTGTTCTTTTTCAAGTGCTATACGAATGGCTTCTTTTTCTTTTCTTTTTTCCTCACCAATTTCTCTAGAATTTACTTTTCTAGATTTATCAGATTGAAACTCTTCAGCAAGCGTTGTGTATATATCTTCAGATATTTTTGTTGTTGGTCTTGCTTCGATATTAATATCTTTAGTTGCAAGAAACTCAACAGCTCTATCCAAAGAGATATTAAATTCACGTAAAACTTTATTTAGCCTTTGTTCTTTAGCCATAAATACTTGTTTAAATTCCAAATTTCAAATCTTAAATCCCAAGTAAAACCAACTTTAAATTGGATTTTTTTGAAATTGAAGTCTGGAACTTGTTTATTGTTATTCCTTAATTATTATTACCAAAATCATATAGAAATTGGATTTTTAGTTTTCAAATTCTTCTTTTAATATACGTTGTAATTCAACGATAGTTTCTTCTTCTAAATCGGTACGTTTTACTAAGAAAGCAACATCTTGTTCTAAGACACTTTTTGCAGTATCAAAACCTGCTCCTTTTAACTCAGCAATTACCCAATCTTCGATTTCATCGGTAAACTCGGTCAATTCTACATCTTCATCATCCATTCCTTCTCTTTGAACATCTAGTTCGTAACCTGTAAGCATACTTGCCAATCTAATATTTACTCCACCTCTACCAATTGCTTTAGAAACTTCTTCGGGTTTTAAGAATACATTTGCTCTTGGTTTTTTTCCTTCTTCTGGAGTTACAAATTCAACCGAAACTACTTTTGCAGGGCTCAATGCTCTTGCAACAAATAAATTTTCGTTTTTGGTAAAATTAATAACATCTATATTTTCATTACCCAATTCTCTTACAATTCCATGAATACGAGAACCTTTTACACCTACACAAGCTCCAACAGGATCTACTCTATCATCGTAAGAATCTACAGCTATTTTCGCTTTTTCACCTGGTATTCTAGCAACACGTTCAATGGTAATTAAACCATCCATTACTTCTGGTATTTCTTGTTCGAATAATTTCGTTAAAAATTCTGGTGATGTTCTAGAAAAAATAATTGCTGGTTTATTACCACGTAACTCTACCAATTTAATAATTCCCTTTACACTATCTCCTTTTCTAAAATAATCTGAACGTATTTGTTCACTTTTTGGCAATACTAACTCGTTACCATCATCATCTAATAAAATCACTGCATTATGGCGCACGTGATGTACTTCTGCAGTATATAACTCACCTTCTAACTCTTTAAAGTGTTTAAAGATGTTTGTATTATCGTGTTCGTGTATTTTAGAAATCAAATTCTGGCGTAAAGCCAAGATTGCTCTTCTTCCTAAATCTATTAACTTTACTTCTTCAGATAAATCTTCACCTACTTCAAAATCATCTTCAATTTTTTGAGCATCATCTAAAGAAACCTCAGCATTTGGATCTTCAACTTCACCATTCTCTACGATTATTCTGTTTCTCCAAATTTCTAAATCTCCTTTATCTGGATTTATAATAATATCAAAGTTACCATCAGAACCAAATTTCCTTTTTAAGGCAGCTCTAAAAACTTCTTCTAAGATAGACATTAACGTTGCTCTATCTATACTTTTATCATCTTTAAATTCTGAAAACGAATCAATTAAGTCTATATTTTCCATCTTAGTTGTTTCTTGTGTTTACTTTTCTCATAATTATCGTATTTTCTAAATTCGTTAAAATATAATTTTTACTTTGGTTTCTTTTATATCTACAAATGCAATAGTTGCGTTTTTTTGAACGGTCACTTTACCTTTACCAATTGGTTTGGGCTCTCTTGCTTTCCATTCTAAATAAATATGTTCGTCATCTACCTTTACTAGAGTTCCTTCGAACTTTTCGGCTTCAGTTTTAACTTTTAAAATACGCCCTACATTTTTGTTATACTGACGTATGTTCTTTATTGGATCAGTAATATCTGGAGAACTTACTTCTAACGAAAAATCTTCCGTTTCATCTTCATCTAAACTGTGTTCAATATGCCTACTTATTCTGATACATTCTTTTAAGTTAATACCTTTATCACCATCAATAATAATATTTATTCTATCATCCTTATTAAAATCTAAGGAAACTAAAAAAAGCGAATCGTTTTCCGATAAGGCTTCATCCAATAAGTCTATTACAATTTGTTTGTTCATTATAGTGCTAAAAAAAGAGGACTTATTGTCCTCTTCATTGATATTCTCCGCTATTTCGATTGCAAATGTAGTGATTTTTTTTAATTTACAAATATTTTAGTACAATAATTAATAATTTCGTATCTTTACACTATAATTTACAAACAAACAACACAATATTTATTCAACAATTACGATATAATATTACACAAAAAAACTACTAATTATGAAACGTATTTTAGTCCCTATTGATTTCTCTGAACAAGCAATATGTGCTGCAAAAGTAGCTGCTAGAATTGCAAAAAAAATTAATGCAGAAATTTATTTATTACACATGTTAGAAATGCCCGAAGGTATTGTTGATATGATGGCAGGTAGTGATGACACGCCAGCTTCTATGTTATTAATGAAGAAAGTACACGAACGCTTTAACGAATTAAAAAAAGAACCCTTTTTTGATGGAATTACACTCCACGAAACAGTACAATTTCACAAAGCTTTTGATGGTGTCATTTCCGAAAGTAAAAAAGATAATATTGATTTAATTGTAATGGGTTCTGCTGGAGCTACTGGTATTACTGAAATTGTTATTGGATCGAACACAGAAAAAGTGGTGCGTCATTCCGAAATTCCTGTAATGGTAATTAAAAAAGGAAATGAAAATTTTGACATTAACAATATTGTATTTGCTTCAGATTTTGCAAAAGATAGTAAAGCTAAATTTCAGGATGTTTTAGATTTTAGTAATTTATTTGATGCTAAATTGCACTTGTTATACGTGAACACAGCCCATCGCTTTAATAGTACTAGGAAAATAAGTAACACGATTAATAGTTTTGTTGCTGATTTTAAAATAAATAATTACGACACCTATATATACAATGATATTTCTATTGAAAAAGGGATATTAAATTACACAAACGAAATTAACGCAGATCTTATCGCTTTAAACACACATGGTAGAAGTGGTTTATCGCAATTAATAAATGCTAGTATTAGTGAAGATTTAGCAAATCACGCATTAAAACCTGTGATTACGTTTAAGATATAATTATTCTTTAACATAATTTAAAAGCCCAAGAATAATTTCTTGGGCTTTATTTTTTTACTACAATAAATTATATGTCTGTTTAGCAATCTCTAACTCTTCATTTGTAGGAATTACCAATATATCAACTTTAGATGCTAATGTTTGTATTGCACTTATACCATCGGTAAGATTTTTATTTTTTTCTTTATCTAATTCAATTCCCAAATACGATAAGTTTTCACAAACCATTTTTCGTATTAAACTTGAATTCTCGCCAATACCAGCCGTAAATACAATTGCATCTAAGCCATTCATTATTGCTGTATAAGCACCAATGTATTTTTTAATACGATAGGTATTCATTGCCAACGCTAATTTTGCCATTTCATCATTATTGTTCGCAGCAGTTTCTATATCTCGCATATCACTTAAACCTGTAAGTCCTAGCATACCACTTTTCTTTTGTAATAAATCACTAATATCTGCAATAGAATAATTGAGTTTTTGCGCTAAAAATAACAAAACAGACTGATCGATATCGCCACTTCGGGTTCCCATAATTAAACCATTCATTGGTCCAAATCCCAAACTATGATCGATACTTTTTCCGTCTTTAATTGCAGTCATACTACATCCATTTCCTAAATGAATGGTTATGATATTGCTTTCTTTTTCTTTATTTATAAATTTGATAGCTTTAGTTGCAACATATTGATGACTTGTGCCATGAAACCCATATAAACGAATGTGTTCTTTTTCATAAAACTCATTAGGAATAGCATAACGATGCGCTACTTGAGGTATGGTTTGATGAAAAGCAGTATCAAAAACAGCTACTTGCTTTGCTTTTGGAAAAATTTTTTCTGCAACTTCAATTCCTGTAAAATTTGCAGGATTGTGTAATGGTGCTAAAAAAGACAATTCATTAATAGCCTCTTTAACTTGCTTACTAATTAAAGTAGTTTTTGTAAAAACATTTCCACCATGAACAACACGATGCCCAACAGCAGTTATGGCATCTGTATTTGGTATTACACCTATTTCTTTATCCAATAACAATGAAGTAATTCTCTCTAAACCTACTTGATGATTTGCTATTTTTAAAACCTCATCAATTGAATTTTCATCCGTTTTATAATGAATTATTGCATCATCAAAACCAATACGCTCAATTAATCCTTTTGCCAAAACAGCGCCTTTTGGCATTGTAATGAGTTGGAATTTTATGGAAGAACTTCCAGAATTTATAACTAATATCTTCATCTTAAAAATTATTATCTGATTTTAAAAAACTACAATCCTTGTGCTTGAATAGCTGTAATAATCACCGTATTAAAAATATCAGCAACCGTACAACCTCTACTTAAATCATTTACCGGTTTGTTTAAACCTTGTAACATTGGACCAATTGCCAAAGCACCTGTTTCGCGTTGTACTGCTTTATATGTATTATTTCCCGTATTTAAATCTGGAAAAATAAGTACACTTGCTTGTCCTGCAACTTCAGAATTTGGCAATTTACTTTTCCCAATGGTAATATCTACCGCTGCGTCATATTGAATTGGGCCTTCAATTTTTAATTCAGGTCGTAATTGTTTTACTATTTCTGTAGCTTCTCTAACTTTTTCAACATCTTCTCCACTACCCGATGAACCAGATGAATAAGACAACATAGCTATTTTGGGTTCAATATCAAATGCCAAACTAGAATCTGCTGACGAAATAGCAATCTCTGCCAATTGCTTTGCATTTGGATTTGGATTAATTGCACAATCGCCATAAATAGAAACACGATCTTCCAAACACATAAAAAATATCGAAGAAACTACCGAAGCTCCTGGTTTTGTTTTTATAAACTGTAATGCTGGTAAAATAGTATGTTGTGTAGTGTGCGCCGCTCCAGAAACCATTCCGTCAGCGTGACCTTTATACACCATCATTGTTCCAAAATAAGAAACATTCACCATTTTATCTTCTGCCATTGCAAGATTAATATTCTTGTGTTTACGCAGTTCATAATATGTTTGCGCATAATCTTTAAAATATTCCGATTTAATCGGGTCAATAATATTCACCCGACTTATATCAAAATTTAAATCCAATTTCGAAATACGTTTTTTTACCTTTTCTACATCTCCCAAAATGGTTAAATAAACCACATCTTGATTAATTAATCGGACTGCTGCTGTTAAAATTCGTTCGTCTTTTCCTTCGGGAAGAACAATATGCTTTTTAACACGTTTGGCGCGTTTTAATAAATTATACTGAAACATTCTTGGTGTGATTCCTTTACTCTGGAAAGTCACCAACGTATTTGCCAATTCATCTACATCAACATATTTTTCGAAAGCACGAATTGATAGTAATATTTTCTCTCTATTTGCTGCATAAATCATTGGTTTTACATTCCCAACTTTAGTAGCAACCATATAAGTTCCTTCTTTTACGGTTAAAATAGGTAACTTATGATCTAGACCTTCAATCAACTTCATAATTGATGGTTCTGGCGTTAATCCACCAGTTAATAAAATACCCGATAACTTAGGGTAACTCCCCGAAATATGTGCTTGTAACGCTCCTAAAATCAAATCCGATCTATCACCAGGAGAAACCATTAAAGTATTCTTTTTTAAACGAGGTAAATAATTGTGTAACTGCATAGCACCTACAACAAAATTGGTTATCTCGTGATGCAAGTATTTTTCTCCAAACAATACTTTTGCATTTAGAGCAGTCTTAACTTCTTTAATCGTTGGGTTTGCTAGGTGCTTAATTGTTGGTATCGCATTTACAATAACACTCTTTGGTAATTTTTTCTTCAATTCCTCACAAACCAAAACAATGTTTTTATTTTTTACTTTATTTGCAATGACAGCTAAAATTTCTACTTCACGATCTTCAAATAAGTCATACGCAGCAAACATATTATTAACAAAATCATCGAGTGTTTTTTCATGCCCACTTTCAACTATAATAGCAGGTATTCCAAGATTTTTTGCAATGTCTGAATTTATTTTTAACTCGGTTGCTGTTCCTTCTCCCGAAAAATCAGTTCCTTCAACAAGTATAAAATCATACTTCTCTTCTAGTGCCTTATATTTTTCAATTACACGATCAATAATTGCATCATGCTCACCATTATGTTGTTTTTCTAAGACTTCACTTTTAGTAAAAGCATAGGCATCATCAAAGGAAATATCCAATCCAAAATGTGACAAAACAGTATCAATATGATTGTCTTTTTTTTGACCATCAAAATCACTTATAATTGGTTTAAAATAACCAACCCTAGCAATTTTACCCAATAACATTCTCATTAAACCCAATGTAACGATAGATTTACCACTACCTCTTTCCATTGTTGCAATATATACCGCTTTACTCATCTTTATTATTTTGAATTACAAAGGTAAAACTTATCCTACTAATAGCGTAAAAAAAAGCTTAATTAATCCTTAATTTCTAATATAATTATAGTAACCAAAAACAATATCGTATTTTCGCATTGAATAGACATTAACAGCCATGAATAAAAAAGTAATATTAATCATTTTGGATGGTTGGGGAATTACCCAAAACCCAAAAGTTTCAGCAATTTATCAAGGGGAAACACCTTTTATAGATTCACTTATTAAAAAATATCCTAATGCTAGTTTGCGTACAGATGGCTTACATGTTGGTTTACCTGAAGGACAAATGGGAAATTCTGAAGTTGGACATATGAATTTAGGTGCTGGTAGAATTGTATATCAGAATTTAGTTAAAATAAATAAAGCAACCAAAGAACAAACACTCGATAATGAAAAAGTAATTCAAGATGCTTTTGATTATGCCAAAAAACATCATAAGAATGTTCATTTTATGGGATTACTTTCCGATGGCGGTATTCACTCACATATAAATCATTTAAAAGGTTTGTTAAGAGCTTCTGCTAAGGCCAAATTAGAAAATGTTTTTGTACATGCCTTTACCGATGGTAGAGATTGTGATCCAAAATCAGGTGTTAATTTCATAGCCGATATTGAGAATTACATGCAAAAAACCACCGGTAAATTAGCAAGTGTTATTGGGCGATATTACGCAATGGATCGTGATAAACGTTGGGAAAGAGTGAAACTTGCTTATGACTTACTTGTGCACGGAAAAGGTCATACCATAAAGAACGATGGCTTTATTAAAGCCATTAAAGAAAGTTATAAAAATAATATTACGGATGAGTTTTTAAAACCAATTATAAAGGTTGATGAAAAAAATAAGCCAATTACAACAATTAAAAAAGATGATGTCGTTATTTATTTTAATTACCGATCGGATAGAGGAAGAGAATTAACACAAGTATTATCTCAAGAAGATTTTCCTGATAATGACATGAAAAAATTACCGTTATATTTTATTACAATGACAAGCTATAAAGAAACCTTTAAAAACATTAAAGTTGTTTATCCAAGCGATAATTTAACCGAAACACTAGGTGAAATTTTGGAGAAAAATAATAAAAAACAAATCCGTATTGCTGAAACAGAAAAGTATCCACACGTTACTTTTTTCTTTTCGGGTGGACGAGAAGCTGAATTTAAGGGAGAAAGCCGAATTTTATGTCCGTCTCCAAAAGTAGCAACCTACGATTTACAGCCCGAGATGAGCGCCAATGATATTAAAGACGCTATTATTCCTGAATTAAAAAAGAAAGAAGCCGATTTTATTTGTTTAAATTTTGCAAACTCAGATATGGTTGGACATACCGGTGATTTTAAAGCAGCAATG
>Ga0256844_10000884_pt1 | contig 11293 bp, 5 predicted proteins | sample MusselsmetaG_FD_189100 | JGI IMG/M metagenome (GOLD analysis project Ga0256844, IMG submission 189100) | Mussel associated microbial communities from hydrothermal vent at the East Pacific Rise, Pacific Ocean - Mussels | ecosystem: Host-associated > Mollusca > Shell > Unclassified ... | reverse complement strand
CAGAGCAACGACAAAAGACCCGTATGCTAAAACATCTTTTGTAGATACACTACTAGACAAACTGGTCTATGCTAAGTTGCGTGTAGCGCTAGGTACTCGAATGCGTATGATGATATCTGGAGGTGCAGCACTTTCAGATATGCTTTACCACTTTTACTTGAACATTGGTGTGCCACTTTATCAGGGTTATGGGCAAACAGAATCAAGTCCTGTTATCTGTGCCAATACGCCTCAAGCCAATAAAATAGGTACCTGTGGAAAAGCTTTCCCCAGTGTGGAAGTGAAAATCAGTGAAGAGGGTGAACTTCTTGCACGTGGGCCAAATGTGATGAAAGGGTATCATCAAGACCAAACAGCCACGCGTGAAGTCATAGAGAATGATGGTTGGCTTCATACGGGTGATTTGGCAGAGATAGATGATGAGGGTTTTGTGACGATTACAGGACGTAAAAAAGAACTTTTCAAAACCTCTACAGGAGAGTATGTCTCTTCTGTACACATAGAGCAGAAGTTAGTAAGCAATGGTTGGTTTGAACACGCACTCATCGTGGGTGATGCTAAACCATTTGTGGTGGCTCTTCTTTTTGTAGAGCCAGACTTTTTAGCGCGTATGGCAGTAAAGATGAAAAGTACACCTCTCAAAGTATTACACTCTGAGAAGTTAGAAAAAATGACCCACAAATTTATTAAGAAATTAAATCTAAAACTCAACCACTGGGAAAAAATACGAGACTTTAGACTTCTAGAAAATAGTCTAACCATAGAAGAGGGAGAACTTACCCCTTCGATGAAACTCGCAAAAAAACAACTGCTTGAACGCTACAGTAGTGAGATAGTAGAAATGTATAAGGATCATGCATGAAGAGCGAAAAAATAAACAATCAAAATGAACGTATCGCCATAGTCACAGGTCTACGAACCCCTATGGCAAAAGCAGGTGGGAAGTTTGCACGTATGCAGGCAGACCAGTTGGGTGCAGTGCTCTTTCGTGAACTCATGATGCGTGCACCCATAGATGTGGAAGAGGTAGATGAAGTCATCATTGGTAATGTGGCTCAGCCCATACATGCGGCGAACATCGCTAGGGTCATAGCCTTGCGTGCAGGCTTTCCAGAGCATACACCAGCCTTAACAGTCCACCGTAACTGTGCGTCTGGTATGGAGTCTATTACCACAGCAGTGGCTCGCATCTATGCAGGAGAGGGGAAGGTGTATGTCTGTGGTGGGGTGGAGTCTATGTCGAACATTCCTTTGGTCTATAGTGAAAAAATGACAACACTTTTTTCTAAACTTTCCAGTTCTAAAACAGCACTCGATAAAGTGCGTACACTTCTTGGGTTTAGACCCGCATTTCTTAAGCCCATCGTAGGGCTGATGTCAGGCCTCACTGACCCTGTGAGTGGATTGCTTATGGGTAGTACAGCAGAAGTGCTCGCACAAGACTTCGGCATAAGCAGAGAAGAACAAGATGCATTCTCTCTTGCCTCTCACCAAAAAGCAGCTGCCGCCAAAGAGTCTGGGCGTTTTGCTAAAGAGAGTATGGCAGTGGTCTATGATGAACATAAAGGAGAGTATCTAGACTATGATGACGGTATACGTGAGAGCCAAACCCTAGAAAAACTCGCACGACTCAGACCCTTCTTCGACCGTAAAAATGGTACGGTCACTGCAGGTAACTCCTCACAGATAACCGATGCAGCAGCAGGGGTAGTACTGATGAGTGAGAGTGAAGCCAAAGCACGAAAGCTCAAACCTTTAGGGTATTTGCGTGACTATGCGTATGAGGGTTTAGACCCTAAACGTATGGGGCTTGGACCTGTGTTTGCGACACATAAACTCTTTGGGCAAACAGGGCTAAGCATGGATGACATAGAAATAGTTGAAATCAATGAAGCCTTTGCGGCACAAGTCATCGCATGTGAGAGGGCTTTTGCTTCAGATGTCTTTGCCAAAACACACTTCGGAGATGACAAAGCTGTAGGTGCCATAGACCCTGACATACTCAATGTCAATGGTGGAGCCGTTGCCCTTGGTCACCCTGTGGGGATGACAGGTACGAGGCTTGTGCTTACTGTACTACATGAACTTCGAGAACGTGGATTACAACGAGGCTTGGCAACCCTATGTATAGGTGGTGGGCAAGGTGCTGCACTGCTGTTGGAGGTGGAATAATGTACAAAAAAATAAATAATTCAAATAGATTATGTAATGTGACTAGTCACATGAGCCAACTGCTGAAGTTGACACAGCGTCAGCGTAGTAAAATGGACTTTGTTCATTTTGTGTCCTGTGAAAGGTAGGTAGAGTGATGAAAAATTTAGATATGAAATATTTTAATGTAACTGTAGATGATAGAGGTATAGCCACATTAGTTTTTGATACCCCAAAGAGCAGTGTTAATGTACTCTGTTTTGAAGCACTGTATGAACTAGAGCAACTTTTAGTAGATATACGGACAGATAAAAGAGTCAAAGCATTATTTATAGAGAGTGCGAAAAAAGGCATCTTTATTGCAGGTGCTGACATTAAAGAGATAAAAGCATTTAAAGACAGCAGTGAAACAGTGAAAAAATTGCAACATGGTCAAGAAATATTTAACAACTTAGAGACACTTTCTTTTCCTACCGTGGCTGTCATAGATGGTGCATGTTTAGGGGGTGGGTTAGAGTTAGCCATGTCTTGTACCTACCGCATCGCTACCAATGAAGCACATACACGCATAGGACTACCAGAAGTGAGTCTAGGTATCATCCCCGGACTAGGAGGGACGCAAAGGCTTCCTCTTTTGGTAGGGTTTACCAAAGCTATAGAACTCATCACTGCGTCTAAACGGCTCAAAGGTGACAAGGCACTTAAACTTGGTCTTGTAGATGCCTCTGTACCTGCTGGGTATTTGGGTTTTAAAAAAGAAGAGTACATTAAAGAGATACTTAGCAATACACTTGAAGCCAAAGTAGCCAAAAGACGAAAAGGGCTTAAGTGGTATGAAACCCTAGCACCCGTGAAAGCATTCATCGCTAAGATGGCACGTAAAGAGGTGCTCAAAAAAACAGGGGGACACTACCCCGCACCTCTTAGTGCCATAGATGTGTTAGAAGAGACAGAAACCATGTCACTTGAAGATGGGCTCAAGGTGGAGCTAGAGTATTTTGAACCTTTGTCTACGAGTGACATCTCTAAAAACCTCATAGAACTTTTCTTTACCTCTGAAGCACTTAAAAAAGAGACATTTTCTACAGGCAAAGCTAAAAATATTGAGAGTGCCGCAGTGGTGGGTGTAGGTACGATGGGCTCAGGCATTGCGTGGGCACTTTCGCATAAAGACATCCCAGTAAGGCTTGGGGCACGAAAAATGTCCAGCATCGCCAAAGCCACAGCAAAGATGATGAAAAACTTTGAGAGCATCAAGCGCAGAGGTCGTCTGACTGACCGTGAGATAGGACTTAAGATGGACAGGGTCACACATAGTACAACCATGCAAGGCTTTGAACAAGCAGACATCATCTTAGAGGCTGTAAGTGAAGACCCTGTAGTAAAAAACAAAGTCTATGCTTCGTTAGAAGAGAAGGTAAAAAAAGGTACCATCATCGCTACAAATACCTCTTCGCTTTCCATCACTGACTTGGTCAAAGAGACGAAGCACCCTAAACGTTTTGTGGGGATGCACTTTTTTAACCCTGTGTCGCGTATGCCACTCGTGGAGATCATAGCAGGAGAGGAGACTTCTGACAAGACTGTAGCCACGGTGGTAGCTTTAGCCAAAAGGCTAGGGAAGACTCCCATAAAAGTGAGTGAGTGTGCAGGGTTTTTGGTAAACCGTACTTTGCTTCCTTACTTGAACGAAGCTGCCAAGATGTTTGAAGAGGGTGAAAACGTAGAGCAGATAGACAAACTCCTTACAGAGTTTGGTATGCCTATGGGGCCGTTTACCCTTGCCGATGAGGTGGGCATAGACATCGGTGAGAAAGTCTCTACCATACTCTATGAGGCTTATGGTGAACGCATGAAGCCATCCTCTTTACTTACACAAATGACAAAAAAAGAGTGGCTTGGTAAAAAAACAGGTACAGGCTTCTACTCTCACAAAGGCAAAGCCAAAGCACACAACGAACACATAAGTGAACTACACACTTCTAACCCTACACTAGAAGACAATATCATCGTAGACAGAGCCATACTCATCATGGTAAATGAAGCCGCACGTTGTTTAGAAGAGGGTGTCGTAGACAATGCCCGCTACCTAGACATGGCGATGGTCATGGGTACAGGTTTCCCTGCCTTTAGAGGAGGCATACTGCGTTATGCAGACAATGAAGGCTTAGAGAGTGTAGTCACACGACTACAAGCACTTACAGAGCAGTTTGGTGAACGTTTTACACCTGCGAAGTCTCTGGTGGAGATGGCTAAAAATAATAAACAATTTTACGCGTAGGTTGGGGTGTCCTCTCCCCGACATAAATTTGCATACAAAAAAGATTTTTATTTCATCATAAGTTCTTGTCGGGGAGAGGACACCCCGACCTACAATTCCAAATATTTATCTGCTAAGGTATGATTTTATAATGATTTAAAGTTTATTGGTGTAAAATATTGGAAAGGGTACACAGAAATGATAGGAAGTCGTAATTCCCATCATCTTGTGAGACTATTTAGTCTTAGTCTGTGTTTCTTTCGCTTTCTTACATTCTTTAAATTTCAACCACATTACTATGATTTTCATTATCGAGACTATAAGTGCGAGTACTGAAATAATATATTCCATGATGTACCCTTTCATCTGAGATAACCCTGCCTATGCTTGAAGCATACGAACTACATACAAGCCCACCCACTCAATGAAAAGAAGAACACTACCCCATAACCTAAAAGGGTACGAGAGATTATAACTTGGTTTTTTATTTGGGTGAAGAAATCTTTCAAATTGACATATTTTTTCGGACACATATTTTGTAGGTGCTGTGGCAACAGCACCTATGGGAGAGGTGAATACAGTCACAAGTTCTGTGAAAGGCTTAAAGAAGTTGGCATACACATTAAAGGTGCGGTAGCAACCGCACCCTACAGACGAGTTAAAGTATCTTTATTCAAAAAAGTCATTGTCAAGTTCTTTTATTTCATAAACAGTTTTTACTTGAATTCCAACTTTATATTGATACATTAAATTTACGAGTTTACCCCCATCAATTAAGATTATTGAATGATGCGCTTCTCTTGCTTTTTTAACTGCAGCATCATCGAAAGTTGATGTTGTAATAAAAACACCTTTACTAGTATCTCCACTCATAGCTCCAATGAAATTTCTTATATCTTTTTCGCGAACTTTATTTTCATTATAGCGTTTTGCCTGAGTATAAATTTTTTCAAGTCCTAGTTTATCTTCATTGATAATTCCATCAATCCCACCATCACCTGATTTTGAAGTTTCTATAAAATCTCCGTATCCCATACTTTTAAGAAGAATAAGAATTACTTTTTCAAAATAATAAGGATCAATTTCTTTTAATTTTTCTAATAATTCGCTTTTAACTTCAGTTTCAATTATTGAAAATCCTGAATCAATCAAGTCTTGAGGGGAAGCATTTTCTACATTGACTGTATCAAGTTCTATTTCATTTTCTTTTTTGTTTTTAACAGATTCTCTATGATTTTTAAAGTCTTGGTCGTTTTGAAGGTCTTTTAACGATAAGTTTCCTGTTTTTAAAGTTAGTTTTCCTTTATCTGTAATATGTACTATTCCTCTTGTAGGGTATGAAACAAATTTTGCCATTTTTAAATAAGATTTACCCCAAAGAATTCTATCAATTAAGACATTAGCTCCAGAACTTGTCTTTTGATTAAGTAGTTCTTGTGGTAAATCAGAATAATACTTCTGAAGAACCTTAGATGCTAGTTCTCTGCTACTTATAGACTCTATCGTATTTAAAGTTTCTAATATTGGAATAAATGTTTCATGATATTTGGGTATTTTCATATGGTTTCCTCTTCACTGTGATTAACGCTTTATTAGCAGATTAATGTCCCACTAATACATTATTTTCATATCAAAAGTATACAAAAACTATCCTACTATCACATTAAATCAACATGTACGAAATATTAATATATCAAAATAGTTAATTACATTTGTTTCTTATCTCTTCCCCAAATACTCCACACCAAACCCACACCCAAAGTTGTATCATAAATCATAAACAAATTCAGGAGGCACAACATGGGACTTCTACTCTTACTCATCGTAGCCATAGCCTTGGCATATTTTTCTGCTCCGTTGTGGGCATGGTTTGTGGTGTTGGCTCTATTCTTGCTAGGCTGTGGGGCATCGTGGCTTTGGTTTGTGCCTTTGGTGGCAGTGGCAGGAGTGTTTTTGCATAAGCCTACACGGACGAAGCTCATCACCCAAAACATCTTTAACCTCATAGAAAAAAAGGGGCTACTCCCTAAGATATCGGATACCGAAAAGACAGCGCTTAGAGCTGGGGATGTGTGGGTAGAGGGTGAGCTGTTTTCTGGTAAGCCTGACTTTGAGAAAATCTTTGCAAACCCATACCCGACACTCAGCCAAGAAGAACAAGATTTCATAGACAATGAGGTAAATGTTGTGTGTAGTATGACTTCTGACTGGGAAGTGTTTGAGAGTAGAGACTTGCCTAAAAAGGTATGGAAGTACCTCAAAGAGAAAAAGTTCTTTGGGATGATAATCCCTAAGGAGTATGGAGGACTTGGGTTCTCTGCCTATGGGCACTCCTGTGTCATAGAAAAACTGGCTTCACACTCACAAGTACTTGCCATCACCGTGATGGTACCTAACTCACTGGGCCCTGCAGAGCTACTCTTGCACTATGGGCTAGACGCACAGAAAAAACACTACCTACCTAGACTTGCAGATGGACGGGACATTCCATGTTTTGCTCTGACTGAACCTGAAGCAGGCTCAGATGCTGGCTCCATACAGTCTGAGGGTGTGGTGTTTAAAGATGAGAAGGGTGACGTGAAGATACGTCTGAATTTTGAGAAGCGGTACATTACCCTTTCATCCATCGCTACGGTGATAGGATTAGCCTTTGTACTGAAAGACCCTGAAAACATCTTGGGTAAGGGTAAAGAGTGGGGCATTACCTGTGCTTTGGTAGATGCTAAGAGTGAAGGGGTAGACCAGACACGTAGACATGACCCTCTGGGTGTGCCTTTTGTCAATGCCCCACTGTTTGGTAAAGATGTCATCATAGGCATAGATGATGTCATAGGTGGAGAGTCTGGACTGGGTAATGGCTGGCAGATGCTTATGGAGTCTCTAGCTGTTGGGCGTGGTATTTCACTTCCTAGTACCAGTACGGGTGGCTCAAAACTGGCTACCTATGTGGCAGCGACGTACTCAGTAGTGCGTTACCAGTTTGGGCTTAGCATCGCTAAGTTTGAGGGTATCGCTGAAGTGCTTGGGCGTTTGGGCGCGAGTACCTACATGCTTGACGCGGCAAAGACCTTTACGCTAGGAGCCATCAATGCAGGTAAAAAACCTGCCGTTGCCAACGCCATTATGAAGTACCAGAGTACAGAGATGTTTAGAAAAAATGTCATAGACGCGATGGATATACAAGGAGGGGCAGCCATATCTAGGGGTCCTAGAAATATATTGGCACATGCCTACTTTGGCGCACCTGTTGCTATCACGGTGGAAGGTGCGAACATTATGACGCGAACGCTCATCATGTTTGGGCAGGGGATGATACGTTGTCACCCTTATGCTTATGCACAGATAGAAGCACTAGAAGCAGGAGACGTCAAAGCCTTTGATGACCTGCTCTTCTCTCACATAGGACATGTAGGACGTAACAAAGTGAGAGCCTTTGTCTTAGGAGTCACTAGAGGGTATGCCCATATGCCTAGCAGTACAGGGGTAGCAGGCAGGTATGAACAAAAGCTTGCTTGGGCTTCTGCAAAGTTTGCATTTCTCTCCGATGTTGCCTTAGGGTTTATGGGTGCAAGCTTAAAACGTAGAGAGTCAGTTTCAGGTCGTTTTGGAGATATATTGGCACAGATGTACCTCATAACAGCAGCGTTGAAACGCTATGAACAAGAGGGTAGACAAGAGAGTGATGAAGTCTTTTTAGAAGTCGCAGTAGAAGATGCTTTTGGGAAAATAGACAGCGCATTCATAGGGATATTAAAAAATATCATGTCGGGAGCAGCAGGAATTCCTTTTAGGGTTTTAGGGTATATTTCACGCATCAACCCTATGGGTAAAACCATTAAAGATAGAAGCTTGCATGACATCGCTACCTTACTCTGTGAATACGATGAAGTACGTGAACGTCTGTGTGGAAACATCTACATGGGTGAGAGAGCCACACAGCTACTTGAAGCAACCCATAAGATGCAGGATGTCAAAGAGAGTTTGGACAAAGAGAAAAAAGGTGAACGCCTTACCCAAAGTGAGAAAAAAGAACTTGAACTAGCACGTGCCCTACAACATGAAATCATTACGGTAGATGCCTTTAAACACGATGAGTATTTTGCTAGAACAGCTAAAAAGGGTTAATGATGCGATTGGCATTGGCTTTTTCATCTATGATTATAGGTGTGGTACGTAAGTTTTCTGGGGCAAATATCACCGTCTCAGGTGAGGAATTACCAGATTCACCCATCATGTTTGTGGCAAACCACTTCACACGTTTTGAAACGTTTGTAGTACCACACATGCTCTATAAAACATATGATAGACCATCACGTTCTTTGGCAGATGATTCAGTCTTTGTAGGGGTACTTGGGAAGTTTATGACATGGGTAGGGACTATATCCAATAAAAATAAAGCCCGAGATTGCATCATCGTAGAAGATTTACTCTCAGGTAAGGCTGACTGGGTCATCTACCCTGAGGGATATATGGTTAAAAACAAACGTATTACCTTTAGTGAGGGTGAGTTTTGTACCCATTCTCCAGAGTATGAAGGACCAGTGCATACAGGAGCAGCAGTCATGGCACTTAAAGCCAAAATACTCCAAACAAGAGCACGACGAAATAACAAAGAGACACTCAAACGTTTTTGTTCACAGATGGACATAGACAGTAGTAAGATAGATAAAACACTCAATGTAAAGATGGTGCCTATCTCCATTACGTATTACCCTGTACGTCCAGGTAAAAACCGTTTTCTTACATGGATAGACAGTGTTGTGCATCAAAGAAATACTAGACTTTTTGAAGAGTTAGAAATAGAAGTAAACCTTTTGATGCATGCCCATATGAATATACGTTTTGGTAAAGCCATAGAACTTGACAGTTATGTAGATGAGTTGCTAAGGAATGAAGAAGACATCTATGATAAAGACAAGGTCAATGACTTCATAGACAAAAAGAGAAAAACCTTGACTAACACTGTGATGAAAAGAGTCTACTCTCAAATGCAGATACATTTTGATCATCTATTTATACTCTCTTTGGTGACGATGCCTACGGTGAAGGTCTGTCCTTCTTACTTAAAAACACTCATTTATAAAAATGCACGTTCTTTGCGTAAGTTAGATGACTATAATCTACATAGTGAACTGCAAGATGAACTTTTTAAAATGATACTGGATGTAGCGTATGAGCCTTTCACCTCGGCTATAGCGTTAGCAACCAAGCAACATATACTTTATGAAGACAGTGATGGAGAGTATCTGTTTGACAAAAGTTTATTAGAAAAAGAGTATCCTTTCCATAAAGTAAGGGTAAAAAATACCTTGCAAGTGATACTCAATGAAATTAAATGGCAAGAAGAGATAGTACACATGGCAGATAAAAATAGTCGATTTACAGAACAAGAGTTACGAGAAGACAACTTTAAGCACTTACGCCAAAAAGAGTGGCGTTATTTTGTAGAAGAGTCTAGAACACATTTGGGTGTTACTCCTAAACGAGATGATAAGGGTGCTCCTATTGTCTTATTTGACAGTAAAAATGAAGTAGGTTTAGTCTTTTCTCATGGATACATGGCAGCACCTAAAGAAGTAGAAACTTTAGCACACTATCTGTTTGAAAGAGGTATCAATGTGTATGCTCCTAGACTACGTGGACATGGTACTGATCCTAAGGCACTTTTAACTGTGACTGCACAAGATTGGGAAGCAGACTTTGAACGTGCGTTTACTGCTATGAGACAAATGTGTACAAAAGTTTATATAGGTGGTTTTTCTACAGGAGGACTCCTCTCTCTCATACATGCAGCACAGTATCAAGTAGATGGGGTGATTGCCATTAATTCGGCACTTAAATTACATGACTTACGGGTGAGTTATGTGGTACCTACCTTACAATTTTTTAACGAAATGGTAGGATACCTACATGCAAAAGGGATTATGGAATGGGTAGATAATTCTCAGACAGAACAACCCAAAGTGAATTATCATAAACATCCTTTGGTTGCTGTCTCTCAACTAGAAAAAGTGATGACAAAAACAGCAAAGAATCTCTCGAAAGTTTCTGCACCTATACTCATCATACAAGGAGACAATGACCCCATTGTTAAAAGTGAAAGTGCAAGACTCATCTATGATGCTGTGAGTGCAAAGGAGAAAAAGTTACTATTACTCCCACGTAAGAGACATAGCCTCTTAGCTGACGTTGGATATGAAGAGGTATTTGAGAGCGTATATCAATTCATAGTAAAAAATATGAATACTTAAAAGTCTAAGATCACTAAAGAATATCTTAGGGTAATAGTAAAAAATATTAACCCAATACTGATGGCTATTTAAAGCTAGAGTCAATTGTATGAAAATTTCAATATTTCTTTACTAAAAATTTGTTATATTGAAGTAATTATTTAATAAGGTTAATGATGTCAGAAGAACCCAAAAACACCCCTCAGTTTACCCACTTACATTTACACACAGAATACTCACTACTAGATGGTGCAAACAAGATAAAAGCACTTGCTAAAAAGGTAAAAGAGTTTGGTATGACATCGGTGGCTATGACAGACCATGGTAACTTGTTTGGGGCTATTGACTTTTATAATACCATGAAGAAAGAAGGCATCAAGCCAATCATCGGGATGGAAGCGTATGTCCATAATCAAGAAGAACTTGGTGACAAGTCAGTGCGTCAGCGTTTTCACCTTTGTCTCTATGCTAAAAATGATGTAGGATATAAAAACTTAATGTACTTAAGTTCACAGGCGTATATTAAAGGGTTTTATTATTATCCACGGATTAACTGGGAACTGCTTAAAGAAAATTCAGAAGGGCTTATTTGTTCTTCTGCATGTTTGCAAGGTGAAATCAACTGGAACTTGAATCTTAGTGATCGTAACAT
>Ga0256844_10000883_pt1 | contig 11303 bp, 13 predicted proteins | sample MusselsmetaG_FD_189100 | JGI IMG/M metagenome (GOLD analysis project Ga0256844, IMG submission 189100) | Mussel associated microbial communities from hydrothermal vent at the East Pacific Rise, Pacific Ocean - Mussels | ecosystem: Host-associated > Mollusca > Shell > Unclassified ... | reverse complement strand
CTGAGCCTGTAATACCAGTATAGGCAACCATATAGATGAACTTCTTTGCATGACTTACAACTTCTTTAATTCTCTCTTCTCCATCTGTCGGTGCGACAAAAGAGATGTTTGCAAAATCATTTTCATCAAAAAGTTCTTTATATAGTAGCGCTTCTTCATGTGGTAAATCAGGAATAATAAGACCATTAACTTGAAGTTTTTTTGCAAGAGGTATAAGCTCTTGCATATTTTGTTGATAAAAACTGTTAAAGTAACCCATCCATAAAGTATCAACCTTTGGTGCTACTATCTCAGAGATTTCTAAAAGATCAGTAAACTTGAAGCCAAGTTCCAACGCTTTATGATTTGCATTTTCTATTAAAGGTCCATCTGCAACTGGGTCAGAGAAAGGTACACCTAACTCAAGAGTGTCAACGCCACTCTCTCCAAGTGCTAAGGCAAGGTCTATAGTAAATGATTTTTCAGGGTATGTCGATGTTATGTAAGCTACTAATTTTTTCAAGTTTTATTTTTCCAAGTCAGGTATTTTTAAAAGGGAGTATTTTATTTTACTAAGTTCATTATCTAGTTTGAGATCATCTTGCCAAGTCGCGAACATATCGCTAACTTCTAAAAGCCAACTTATAGTCTCTTCGTCGACTGCTTTATCTTCATCTCGGATTGTCTGAAGAGTATCTTCTACAAAGGATGCTAGTTTCGCCATTGAAGTGAGTTGTAGATAGCCTGAGGCTGATTTGATGTTGTGAAAAATACGAAAAAGTTCACCAATACTGCGTTTAAGCATATTTGGCTTATTAAGATCAACAATCATCACTTCCATACTTTCAATCATCATAGAATAGTGGTCAAGAAACTCATCAACAATTTCGAAATCAAAGTTAGCATCTAAATCGCTTCTTACACCCATAAAATAATTCTCCTATATTGCTCAGATTATAGCAATATTTAGTTAAAATACTTTCATTAATCAATAAAAGAGTTTTTAAATGCGCAAAAAATTAACAATTTCTTCAATAAAAAAGGCTAAAGGTGAGAAACCTTTAGTGATGATAACGGCTTATGATGCCCTATTTGCAAAGCTATTAGCACCAAGTGCAGATATGATTTTGGTAGGCGACAGTTTAAACATGAGCTTTGCAGGTAAAAGTGATACTATTAGTACAACTTTAGAGCAGATGATTTACCACACAAACGCAGTAAGTGCAGGAGCTCCAAACTCTTTTATCATCTGTGATATGCCTTTTGGAACTTATGTAAACGCAGATATAGCCCTGCAAAATGCGATAAAAGTTTTTCAAGAGACTGCATCGGACTGTGTAAAGATAGAAGCTGGAGCAGATAAGGCACATATTATTAAACACCTAACAGACAATGCAATAGCAGTTTGTGGACACATTGGGCTTCTTCCACAGTCGGTAAGAAGTGAAGGTGGCTACAAGGTTAAAGGTAAAACACAGCAAGAAAAAACGCAGCTTATCGCAGATGCAAAAGCAGTTGAGAGTGCCGGTGCATTTTGTATGGTTATCGAAGGTGTTAAGGCTGATGTTGCCAAAGAAGTAGCAGAGGCAGTTAGCATTCCGGTGATAGGTATAGGCGCGGGTAAAGATGTTGATGGACAGGTTCTTGTCTTCTCCGATATGCTAGGACTTTTTGAAGAGTTTACTCCGAAATTTGTAAAAAAATACATAGACGGAGCTTCTTTAGTGAAAAACGCAGTCAGTGAGTATGCAGACGAAGTGCACTCAAGAGAATTCCCAAAAGAGGAACATACATATTAATATGGAAAGATTAGTAGAAATAGAGACTTTTAGTGCTGATGAAGAGAGTACAGAGGTCACTCTTCGCCCAGATGCTTGGAGTGAATACATAGGTCAAGACCAGATTAAAAAAAACCTTGGTGTTTTTATAGAAGCTTCTAAAAAACGAGAAGAAGCACTTGACCATGTTCTTTTTTATGGACCTCCTGGACTTGGAAAGACAACCTTAGCACTCATAATCGCAAATGAGATGAATGCAAACATCAAAGTAACAGCTGCCCCTATGATAGAAAAAAGTGGGGACTTAGCTGCCATACTTACAAACTTAGAAGAGGGTGATATTCTTTTTATAGATGAGATTCACCGTCTCTCTCCAGCAGTTGAAGAGATTCTTTACTCTTCTATGGAAGATTACCGAATTGACATTATCATTGGAAGTGGACCAGCTGCACAAACTGTCAAGATTGACCTACCAAGATTTACTCTTATCGGGGCAACAACGCGAGCAGGAATGCTCTCAAATCCTCTAAGAGATAGATTTGGTATGAGTTTTCGTATGCAGTTTTATAGTGCTGAAGAGTTGGCTCTCATAATCTCTCAAGCCTCAAATAAACTTGACAAAGTAATAGCTGACTCAGCGGCAGTTGAGATATCAAAACGCAGCCGTGGAACACCACGTATTGCCCTGCGTTTACTGCGACGTGTAAGAGATTTTGCAGATGTAGCAGATGAGAGTGACATTAATCATAAAACAACAGAGTATGCACTAAATGAACTCGGTATAAACTCTCATGGTTTTGATGAGATGGACCTGCGTTTACTTAACCTACTTGTGAGTGCCAAGGGTAGAGCGATGGGGCTTAGTTCTATCGCTGCATCACTGAGTGAAGATGAGGGAACAGTCGAAGATGTACTCGAACCCTATCTTATAGCAAACGGCTACCTAGAGAGAACAGCAAAGGGACGCCGTGCAACTCGTGCGACTTATGATGTTCTCAACATGGAGTTTGTAAACACAGATGGGACAATATTTTGAAACCACAGTTTTTTATAGCCATTCTTTTTGGTGTTTCACTCTACTGGATGTATCTACTTTATGCTCCTTTTTTGATGGCGATTTTAATAGCCTCACTTTTAGCTATTTCAACATCAAACATTCAAGACTATTTTGAAGAAAAATTTCAAAGAAAGTTTCTTGCAGCACTTAGCTCAAGTCTTCTACTCGCGATACTTTTTTTCGCACCATTAGGATACTTTCTTACAAACCTAACACTGACACTTAACTCTCTTGAACCAGAATTTTTTACAGCCATAGAGAAGCATCTGCATATGTTTATAGAACAACCACCAGAATTTCTTATGATATTTAAACCCTATATATTTGATGCACTTAAAGATGTAGATATAAATACACTTACCTCAAATGTTCTGAGTATGACTGCGAAAATAGGTGCTTTTAGTGCAGGCTTTTTAAAGAATGCTTTTTTAGTTATCATTTTTTACTTTTTTGCACAGTACAATGGAACTGCAATAAGTGGCTTTTTAAAAAGAGTAGTGCAGATGTCAGTAGAAGAGACAACACTTCTAGCTAAAGAACTCTCATCCGTGATGAGTGTCGTTTTTTACTCAATCTTAGTAAATGCTATGCTTCAAGGTGCTCTGTTTGGAATTATGATTTCATTTATGGGTTACAACGGTCTGCTTTTTGGAATCATGTACGGTTTTGCTTCGCTTATACCCGTTATAGGTGGTATCTTGATGTGGCTACCTTTTGCTATCTATGAAGCTTCTACTGGGCATACTTCAAGTGCAGTTTTTATAGGACTTTATTCTATAGTTATCATCTCTGTTATTGCCGATACCTTTATCAAACCTCTTGTTATCAAAGAGATAAACAAAAAACTCTTAACTGATGATGATGCAAAACTAAATGAGATGATAATCTTCTTTGCAATTATTGCAGGACTTGCTAGTTTTGGTTTTTGGGGAATGATTTTAGGGCCTGCAATCACTGCGTTTTTCTTGACTATATTGAAGCTTTTTGAGGCGAGAACTAAAGAGTGTGAGACTAAGATAAACTCTTAGTCTTCTCCTAGTTATAAACCTCTGGGTAGTCGCCTTTAAAACGTCTATGTAACCAGAACCATGGTTCAGGTTTTTTAAATATCTCTTGGCTGAGCCAATCAGTTTGCATCTGTGTTGAGACCTGTATATCTTCTGCCTCATCATCTGTCTTAGGTGGAACAATCTCATCATAAAACTTAATCACATACTCTTTATCATCATCCGTATGAATCATCACGGGAATGATAGCTGCATCGAACTTGCGTGCAAAGTAAGCAGTTGTTTTTATCTGACTTGTAGGCTTGCCTAAAAAGTCTACTGTTGTTGCTTCTTTTTTGCTTACATTTGTATCTATAAGTAGGGCTATCGCTCCACCAGAACGCAGCTGTTTTAAAAGACCACGAGTAGCACCCTTGCGTTCAACATAGTTGATTTTCCATTTTGAGCGTGAGCTGAGTAAATACTCTTCAAAGTGTTTATTTTTCATCTTTTTGTAAACTATCATAAGCGGTTCAACTAAGGCACTTATCATACCTCCACCCAGCTCCCAAGCACCGTAGTGCGAAGTGATAAAGACTATGGGACGACCAGCCTCTTTGGCTTTTTTGACAACTTCTTCATTTTGGAAAGTTACTTTTTTCGCCATCTCTTCAACAGAGTAATACTTACTCTCAATAGTATGTAAAAAGTTTAAAAGTAGGAGTCTAAAAGAGTACTTTGTAGTTTTGATGATAAATGCTTCATCAACATCTTCTCCATAGATAAACACAAGGTTATCACGAACAACTTTTTTGTATCTTTTACTTAAAAGGTAGGCAAGGTTTCCTAGTAGTATAAAAAAACTACGTCTCACTCCCTTTGGTAAAATCATTAGAAATCTTTCTAGAAGTAAAAAGAGTTTAAATCCTATCATTTTAAAAGCTCCTCTGCTTTTTGCACTATCTCTTCATAAGGTATATCTTTTATAGAAAAGTCATTTTTATTTATCTTGAGTATATCTACTTTAGATGACGATTGAATGGCGAGGTTTGAGGGTGTGACATAAATCATTCTTTCATTTGTTGGACCAAAAAGAGTGATAGAGGGAATGTTCTGTGCCCATGCCATATGGGTAGGTCCAGTGTCATTACCGATAAGTAAATCCATATGAGATATAAAAGAGACAAGTTCACTGAGACTGAGTTTTGGAGCAAGTGTAGCATACTCGCTATTTTCACAAATCCACTCTGCGTTTTTCTTCTCTTCTTGGCTTCCCCAGATGATATAGAGCTGCGTTTTAAGAGCATTACATACCTGAGCAACTAACTCTTTTGGATAGATTTTCGACTCCCAAGAAGCGCCTATTACTAGAGCTACTTTTTTCTTCTGCGTTTTAAACTCAAAGTGTTTATCTACGGAAAAAATGGGTTTTTTATTGAGAAGCATGGTGTCTGTTATAAGAAAGTCAAGGGCATCACTCACAACAAAACAGTTGCGTTTTATCACGCATGTTTCATAAGGGATGTTTGATGTGGTTTTATAAAAAAGAGAGGCAAGAGATTCTCTTGTCGAGTGCTTGTCAAACCCCTGCGTTTTTTTGCCTATGAGTCTTGAAACTATGGCTGATTTTAGTAGCCCTTGCATATCTATGATAAGGTCAAACTCTCCAAGAGAACGCAGCCTAGAGATAGTCTCTTTTAAAAGAGTAAAATTCTTCTCTTTTTTAATTTTTTTGATGTCTATGGCATGAACTTTATCTAAAAGAGGATGCTCTTTTATAATAGTATCAAAACCATTTTGTGTAATCCACTCTATCTTAGCCTCGGGGTACTCTGCGTTTATAAACTGCAAAACTACGGCACTGTTTACAATGTCTCCAAGTGCAGATAAACGCACGATAGCTATTTTTTTTATATCTTTATTCATTGATGACATTATATCTAAGAAGTATAAATTAACTTCTCACTTATCTTGGAATCATTTATCTCAACATATCGCATAGGAAACATATCTAAGTCAAGAGGACGAACAAAACCACGAGTCACTATAGTCTTTGTTCCGTGAAGTTCTTTTACTGAGTCTATATGCTTATGTCCAGAGAGAGTGAGTATAAGGTTAGGGTAGGCGAAGAGTCGTTTTTGAACTTCAGCTGTGTTGTTAAGAACATACTTATGAATATCTTTTTCATCTTTAGAGTTCCAGTAGTTAGTATAGGGGTGGTGGTTTAAGATAAGAGTCGGCTTGTTTGACTTGAGCGCTTGTTCGGCAAAGGCAATAGTCTCTTCTGTGTACTTACCGTTGTTAGCACCTTCTATACAGCTATCAAGTCCTAGAAGTTGATAGCCATTTTTCTCTACTATCCAATCTTTACCAGATACTTGCATCTCTGCGTTTTGTAGGAACATCATCTTAAACTCATCAAGATTAATGCTATCGTTTGGATTTGGGTGAGACTCCTTGTTTCCTCTTACTACATAAGAAGGAACGTTAAGAGTGCTGATAATCTCTTTAAATTTAAGAGCGTCTGCGTTTCCTACAACATTGTTATTAAAGTTGTCGCCACCAAAGAGTACAAAATCAAGTTCTTTATACTCCTCATTTAAAAAAGTGACCATTAGTTCCATCGCTTCTACTGTATCGCTATCACTTAAGTCCATATGTGAGTCGGTTACATGAACAAACTTAAGAGTTGCTACTTCTTTTTTTGTAGTGGCTGCGTTTAGTGAAAGGGGTATTGCACTCACAGCTAAAGCACCTTTTATAAATCCACGTCTTGATATTTTTGACATAATGAGTCCTTATTGTTATACATTGAAGTATAGCAGGGCATAGTTAATTATTAATGATTATTTTGTTACACTATCTAAAATATGAGGAGTTAGTATGGAATTGAGCTTTCAAGCAATTTTATTTATTATCGCTGGTGTTGTAGTTGGATGGTTCTTGAGTTTTGTAAAATCAAGATTTGAAGTTAGAGGCTACAAACAAGAGATAAAAGAGTACAAAGAACATCTTAATCGTCAGATGAAAATCACAAGTGAGGGAAGTAAAAACCTTGAAAAAGATTTAGAAAAACTCAAAAATGAAAATGAAAATCTGAGAATTACAGTACAAACTCTTGGTCAAAAACCAGGTCGTGCTGAGATGAGACTCCTTAACATTTATGATGGAGCATTAAGAAAAATGCAGATGAAAGCACCAGGTTTTTCTTCGGCTTGGGAGATGTCACTTCAAGAGTCAGAACGTGAATACCAAGAGAATGAAAAAGGTTTAAAAGGCATCATAAATAAAGTCTTTGGCCCGAGTTTAACTCACTCAACAGAAGAACGTTCTGCACAGATATCAGACTTTGCTCAGAGTTACGAAAACAAGTAATCTTTTTGTAACCGACGCTTAGATATAATGCAAAAAAATTAGATAGAGGAGTTAAAAGTATGGTTGCATCAGACATTCAAAAGTTTTCAGAAGGTCGAACTAAGGCAAGAGCATATTTTTGCTATCTATTTTCAAAAAATATTCCAAACCGTTTACCCTCTTTAAGTCGTGAAATGGTTATGCCTCGTCTACGTAAGATTAAGGCTGATTTAGAGAACTGTGAAGGTGTTTACCTACTTGATCATCAGGGTGTTCAGATTTCACCTACTTATGCAAACGAAACAAAGATAGAAGAAGATATAGGTAAAATCCGTGCAAATCGTGCCTACTACTATCGTGCAGTTAGAGAAAAAAGATGTACTATAACGGATCCATATCCTTCTTTAATAACTGGAAACTTAACAGTAACAGCATCTGTTCCTATTTTCTGTGAAGATGGAAACCTCAAATTTGTAGCATGTTTAGATATGCCTATTGATGAGGTGCTTAAAATTGCACACTTAAATACGTATGACCTCTTTTACTCTAAACTGTTTAAGTACTCTTACGGAATTTTTGCCTTTGCTTTGATGGCTGTTGCACTTTTACTATTTGTTCACGGGGTTAAAAGCTTTTTTGTTCAAGAGATAGCTCTTTCACACCTCTCAATTGATGCTATGTTTAAGGCGACAATTCTTCTTACACTTTCTCTGGCCATCTTTGACCTTGGAAAAACACTGATAGAAGAAGAAGTCATTGGACAAAATAAAGAACATGATATTTCTGGACCAAACAAAACCATGGTGAAGTTTTTAGGTTCTATCATAATTGCACTCTCAATAGAGGCTCTTATGTTAGTCTTTAAGTTTGCGATAACTGATCCGGAAAAGTTGATGTTTGCTATCTATATAATGGGTGGAGTTGCTCTGTTAATAGTTAGTTTGGCGGTATATATAAAGTTTACAAAATTTAAAAATAATAGAGATGAATAATGATTGCGATAGTTGATTATAATATGGGGAACTTAGCAAGTGTACAAAATGCCTTTGCAAAGTTAGGAAAAGAGACAGTTGTTGAGAGTAATCCAGCGAAATTTAAAGAATACGACAAACTTATACTTCCCGGTGTTGGTGCGTTTGGTGATGCGATGCAACATCTTCGTGAGCGAAATATGATAGAGCCACTTAAAGAGTTTGCAGCGAGTGAAAAGCCGATGATTGGAATATGTTTGGGAATGCAACTTCTTTTTGAATCAAGTAATGAGTTTGGTCAAAATGAAGGACTTGGACTAATAAAAGGTCATGTAAAAGCTTTTGATGAGTCAAAGTTTAGTGAACCACTTAAAGTACCACATATGGGTTGGAACAGAATGTTTACTAAAGAGCACCCACTTTTTGTAGGGCTTGATGATGAACATTATCTCTACTTTGTGCATACATATCATGTAACTTGTACAGATGAAGAGGATATTATAGGGAGTACAGAGTATGGATATACTTTTACTTCAGCAGTAGCACACAAAAATATTATGGGTATACAACCTCACCCAGAAAAAAGCCATGAAAATGGACTTAAAATTTTAGAAAACTTTATAAAACTATAGGAAAACAGATGACACTTTACCCCGCGATAGACTTAAAAGATGGACAGGCAGTAAGACTTACAAAAGGTCTTATGGATAGTGCAAAGGTTTACTCAAATGAGCCTTATGAACTTGTAAAAAAGTTTGAAGAAATGGGTGCTGAGTGGGTTCACTTGGTTGACTTAAATGGTGCCTTTGCAGGTGAACCAAAAAACTTAGACTCAATCATAAAAATAAGAGAAAACTGTAATGTTAAACTCGAACTTGGTGGTGGGATTCGTGATGAAGCTACGATACAGAAGATGCTTGAAATCGGAATTGATAGAATCATTTTAGGTTCTATAGCCGTAAAAGACCCACAGTTTGTTAGAGATATGGCAGCTAAATACCCAATAGCAGTTGGAATAGATGCGATAGACGGTTATGTAGCAGTTGAGGGTTGGGGAGAAGTTTCTTCTATGAAAGCTACTGATTTAGCTCGTGAGTTTGCAAACGCAGGTGTTGAAGCTATCATATGTACTGATGTTGGAAAAGATGGAACTTTATCTGGTGTAAATGTTGAGTTTACCTTAGACATAGCCCGTGCAAGCGGTGTAAGCACTATAGCAAGTGGTGGTGTAAAAGATGCTAGTGATATTGAAGCTCTTATCGCGACTAAAGAGGTTGATGGTGTTATCATTGGTAAGGCATATTATGAAGGTCGATTAGATCTTCCTAAAATGTTCAAATTATTGGATTAATAGTAAAATAACTAAAATTTTGCTACTATTAGTCTATTAAAATTATAAATATTAGAAAAAAGGATTTCAATTGAAATTACTTGTTGTTGATGATAGCTCGACTATGCGTCGTATTATAAAAAACACTTTAGCTCGTTTAGGTTACAAAGATATACTAGAAGGTGCTGATGGTGTTGAGGGTTGGGCTCAAATGGATGCTAACCCTGATATTGATATGCTTATTACAGACTGGAATATGCCAGAGATGAATGGTCTTGAGCTTGTGAAAAAAGTTCGTGCAGATAAGCGTTTTGTAGATACTCCAATAATTATGGTTACTACGGAAGGTGGTAAGACAGAAGTTATTACAGCACTTAAAGCTGGTGTGAATAACTATATTGTAAAACCATTTACACCTCAAGTTCTTAAAGAGAAACTTGGTGCTGTTATGGGTATCTCTGAGTAATGCAAGAATACTACTATGAGCTAGTAGTTACAGTTTCATCTCACCACTCACTTTTTTCAGATTTTTTATCAGATACACTTCCTGTCGGTTTTGAAGAGACCGATGGTGGTTTTATTGTAAGAAGTGAAGATGAACTAGATACTATTATCTGGGGACTTGAACAATTTACAGAAGCCTTACAAAAAGCACTAGGTGAAACTATTGAGCTTGAGTGTATACAGAGCAAAAAACAAAATAGTGACTGGGTCGCTACATATCAAAAAAGTATAGAACCCTTAGCAATTGACAAGTTCTATATACATCCAACTTGGACTGAACCTAATCCAAAACTCATAAATATCGTTATTGACCCTGCTCTTGCATTTGGAACTGGTCACCATCCAACAACTGCTTCTGCAATTCGTGCGATTTCAAAGTATGTTAAAAGTGGAGACAATGTTTTAGATGTAGGTTGTGGAAGTGGAATACTTGCAATGGCTGCGATGAAACTTGGTGCAGTAGTAGATGCCTGTGATACTGATCCTATCTCAGTTGAGAACTCTATTACAAATGCAGTTTTAAACGAACTAAAATATGAAAATATTTGGGAAGGTTCATGTTCATTAAGTAAGGGAACATATGATGTCGTTGTAGCAAATATTGTTGCAGATGTTTTGACCTTTATAGCCAAAGATTTAAAAAGTGTTTTAAAAGATAATGGAATTTTAGTCTTATCTGGAATACTTGATAAGTATGAAAAAAAGGTTCTCAACTTCTATAAAGATTGTGAAGTGATAGAGAGAATTATACAAGATGAGTGGGTAACTCTCATCGTAAAAAGAAAAATATAAAAGAGAAAATAGATGCAAAACAAAGATAATAAAGACAACAATAATTTTTTTAATAAGAATCCTCTTATAACATTCGCAATTTTCTCCGTTGTTGTTATACTTTTGTTTAAAGTGGTGGTAGGTGACGGTGCAACTGCTTCAAATGGTGCAGTACTAGGTGCTAACAAAAAAGTAACTAAGGTTAGCTACTCAGAACTTAAAAATCTAGTTGACTCTAAAAGTGTTAGAAAAGTTGAAATTGGTCAAACGTATATAAAAGCTATATCTACTGATGGTGCTACAGTATATACAACTAGAATCGTAAAAGGCGATACAAAGCTTATAGAATCACTTGACAATCAAAAGATTGAATATATTGGTTTTAGTGAAACTAACTGGTTTACAGAGATGTTTGGTTGGTTATTTCCATTTTTACTTATCATAGGTGTTTGGATGTTTTTCGCTGGTCGTATGCAGAAGAGCATGGGTGGCGGTATTCTAGGAATGGGTGATTCTAAAAAGATGGTAAGCTCTGAAAAACCAAATACTAAGTTTGATGATGTAGCTGGTGTT
>Ga0256844_10000882_pt1 | contig 11307 bp, 7 predicted proteins | sample MusselsmetaG_FD_189100 | JGI IMG/M metagenome (GOLD analysis project Ga0256844, IMG submission 189100) | Mussel associated microbial communities from hydrothermal vent at the East Pacific Rise, Pacific Ocean - Mussels | ecosystem: Host-associated > Mollusca > Shell > Unclassified ... | reverse complement strand
TCTATATGTCTACTGTCGTAGCCATTCAATATAATGACCGTTTAAAATCTTTTTATGAACGTCTTGTTCAGAATGGAAAACCTAAAAAACTTGCTCTTATTGCTGCTATGAGAAAACTTCTTAGAATTGCTTTTGCTATAGTCAAAAACAAGGAGCCTTATTTAGCTCTTGTTTGATTGAATTTATCAAGAATTGTTTAGCTAGCTTTAAGACGGAATCTACACCCTCATGTAAGCATATTTCTTTATAAATCCCCGTAGGGTTGGCTTTAGCCGACCAAAGAAAACCAAACAAAAATAACATATGGATGACAAAAGGGCGTAGGGTTGGCTTTAGCCGACCAATGAAAACCAAACAAAAATAATATATAAATCACACAAGCGCGTAGGGTTGGCTTGCCCATCGGAAATGCCCTTGGGGTGCAGCCGACCAATGAAAACCAAACAAAAATAATATATGGATGACAAAAGGGCGTAGGGTTGGCTTGCCCATCGGAAATGCCCTTGGGGTACAGCCGACCATCTTAACATAAGACCAAATATAAAAATCTATCTCTTCATCATTCAACCCATACAGCTCATACACCATCTGGTCGATTTGGGCTTCTATATTATTTTTGTTTCTAGTGTCTGTATTTCTGTTCCCTTATGTACCATAGATTATCTTGTAGGTATGATAGTAAAATAATATTGCTAAGGGTGAAATATGTCAAATTGTCATATTTTCACTAGTATCCAAGTTTAAGACATAACTTCGATACTTTAAAGAGTGAAACTAAGTTTATTTGAAATTATAATAAAATCTAAAAACTACGTCCAGCAGGTATAGCTCCTCTAGCATACCATTGACTATCATGAATTTTCAATCGCCAGATAAATCTTGCTATCTTTCCTTTGACATAATAAATTTGTAATTCATCATGTTCTCTATGTATCCACCCACTGACTCTATACATCATTCTATTGAGATCTTTATCCAATCCTTTATCATCTCTAAAAAGGGCTTTATTCATTTTCTCTTTTCTTTGTACTTCATCTAAGTCCATAAATCCAGATTCAACATCCATAAGTGATTCAAAAAGTTCTTTGAGAATGTCTGATGCGTATATACTATTACGTATGTATATTTTTTTAAGGGCTAAATAGTCCTTGTATGCTACATCTACACCATAACGCATATGTTCCATATAATACACATACATTGGCGTATACAGATTATCAATACGTTCTTTTATCTCATCTTTTTTACGATTAGCCATGAAGATGTAAAGATTTGTACCTGCAACGACTGTTGCACCCATGATTGCACCTATTCCTAAAGTATTAATATCCATAGATCACCAATATATTTTCATATGTAATACTATTCATATCACTTTTTCATTTCTTCTAAAAATGTATCCCATGCAGATTTATATTGCCATGTACCACCACTTCTATCCAATTCAATTGCTTTTAATTCCACACCCAATACTTTTAACATATCTAGTTTAGATTGTTCACTTTCTTCACCTTTAGTAAAGTAGTGATAATAAATTTTCCCACACTTAACCTTTTTCTCAAGCATAATTCTATTTCTATATGAGAGCAACCACCATAGATCAATTTCATCAAAACCAAAACCAAAGCCTACTATATGGATTTCATCTCGTAAAAATATATCTATCCATGAGTAATGATCTTCTTTTTCAAAGTCTGTTTTTCCTCTAATAAAAGGAGATTTATATTTTTTTCCCTGAACAGAAATTCTGCTGGTCATGTAGTTTCGCATTTTTTGTAAAGCACCAGCATAATGCTCATATCCAAGCATAAGACTATCTTTTTGCTTTAGCTCACCGTGTATATGCCAAAAATTTTTATTTCCTAAGGTTCCCTTTCGAAAAAGACTATATTTCCTTTCATGGTTCTTATTTAAATTAATCCCTTTATAGGCATCTTCTAAACAATAATCATAATTCGTTGTTAAAATGTTCTCTATTGGTAGTCCCATAAGCTTCTGATGATAGTCATTATGTGTAAGTGTGTTAGTTAGTGTAAATATCTCTTCTTTAATCTTTTTTTCATCATAGTTGGCATGTCTTATACCCTTGGTAAATATCTCTTCATAGAGTAATGGATAAGGTTTATCTTCAAAAGAGATACTTCCATTCTGACCCATGTTATCAATAATGCCCTCCAGCATAGTATTCCAGCTTAGTCTTGACTCCAGCATGTTAATGCCATTTCCTACTAATAGTGCTTTTTTCATAAATTACTCCTAATTAATTTTAAATAATCCCTTTTCTCTTACATTCTTTTATAAAAGGGATTTCCCATAAATAATCTTTTGTATAGGGAGAATCACGAGCATTAATCTCTAATAATTCAATATATTCTTCTCTGCTCATAGGTGTTTGTGTATGATTCATTGTGGTATGAGCTTCACTTAACCAAGCTTTTGCACTTTTTTTACTAGCTATCTTTGCTTTATATCGTTCATCAATTCGAAATACATCTTTCCATGTATCCACTTGTTCTCTAAATTTAATTGAAAAAATATTGAGTTCCATATCCGAAGGCTTAAGGTTATCAATATTTTTTGAAAATAAAGTTAGATTCATTTTAATATCAAATTGTTTTTCTGAATATGGATAAAAAGCTTTTCTCCGTATACCATTATTAATAATCGGTACCCTTTTTAACTTGTAAGATGAATTGCACTCATTACACATTGGAGCAAGGTTTCTAAAGTTTATTGAAACAAAAGGATAAGTGCCTTTAGGTAAATAATGATCATATGCTTCTCTTGGCTTATGATCAATTCCTTTTAAGTCATGTATCCCACAAAATGGGCATATATTTTCATCATTTACTTTAGTAAATTTTTTATAATGTTTTTTTAATCCTCCACCTAAAGCTTTTTCAACATCAGATAAAGCAATAACTTCTGTATAAATATTTGCAAAAAATTTATTTATTTTTTGTGATACCTCAGTATTCAAAAAGTTTAGGTCTGTAAAAGTTATAGCATCTATATTCAAAGTATTATCACATAAATTTTCAATATCATTGTTTGTAATAAACCAATCTCCAATTGTTCTTTTTTGTAATGCAGTAAAATTTTTAAATATATTAAATATTTCTTCTATAGGTGTATATAAATGATCTTTTATGATTCTAGGATTATTCCCTATATCAATAATTATTTGTTTTAATGTTTCATTTCCTATCTTGTCTAAATTAAAATCTCCGTTTGCTTTACACCATACATCCAATACAATATGTTGCATAAATTCATGCATGAGTTCTATATCGTTATCTATGTATTTATATGGGAAAAGCATTAATCATTCCTGCCTTTAGATAAGGATTTAATAAAAAGCATGGTCTCAAGAGATTTACCTAACATTTTATTGGCTTCTTTCCTAATTTCATTAGGGTTTTCACCTTTTTTTAAACGTTTTTCAAACTCCTTTAACATATCTCTAGCATAGTCACCTATAGTATCTGTTTGATTAAATATTTCCATAGTAATTAAATTAACCGACGCTCCAAAAGTATTAAAACTAGGTCTATTACACTTTACAATATTATTTTTATCTTTACTAAATACCAAAACATTCTCACGTTTAGAATCTGAGACTATAAATGGGGAGTGAGAGGTTATGAGTACTTCGGGAGATACGTCGTCACCTTCAAAACACTTTCTAAGCGTAGAGATATATTTAGCTCTCCATGAGGGGTTGAAGTGGGTTTCTGGTTCATCTAGTAAAAAAAGTGATGAAGTACCACGGTAGAGTAACCCTATGCCGATAGTATGCATAAACTGATGTTCTCCATCAGAGAGTGAACGGCTCAGTATCGGTTCATCTACACCCTCTTTTTCTATCCAAAAGTCTTTGAAGGTAAAAAACTTTTCATCCCATGTGACTTGTGGTAAAAACCCCTGTGCATAGAGGCTTTTTGATCTGTAGAGTTTCTCTTTTATCTCTTCTTCTATATGATAGTAATTGAGTGTAATGAGCAACTGAAAAAATTCAAACAGTTCTCTACCACTATCGAAATGTCTTCTAAATGCTTCTCTACATGCATCATCGAGATAAAAGTCCAAGTAGAGCTTACTATGCTCTTTGTCTTCATAGTACAACGTAGAACAGCTTTTTAATATCTCTATCTTCTCTTCTACACCATCTATAAGCTTGGCATACTCTTTTTGGTAACTTCCCTCGTAATCTTTATAAATAGATGCATCTATATTTGTATTGATAATCATACGAAACTCTCGTATGGCAGAGATGCCCAGTGTCTCTTTAAAGATATCTAAGAGTCCTTGCTCTCTAAGCGTGTTGTCTATGTCTAAAAAGTTGGTGACAAATATAGCTTGTGAATAGATGTCATCTAGGTAGACCATACGAGACTCTGCTGTAGTATAGGCTATGTCTTTGGCTAAGTAGTCCAAGTACTCATCATACTGAATCATCCGCATCTTTAAAAAAGGCAGACTTAGTATCTCGTTCTCTCCCGATGAATATCCTATAACATACTCGGGTAGATAGCTTTTCATCTCTATAACACTTTGTTGTGACCACTCACCTTTCTCTAATATGTAAAATCTAGGTGATTCTTTCATCTTTTTAACTATCTTAACACTATGCTCTCTTATCTCATAACGTAGTTCATAGGCATTCGGTGAGATGTCATAATTAGAAAAGGCTTCATGCTCTTTAAATTGCACGCCATTTTCTTCATCTTCATAGCTTATTTGGGGTAGGAACTGTAGGTTGTTTATTTCTAGTTGGTAAAAGATACTACTTAGTAACTCTAGTATGTTAGATTTACCGCTGCCATTGTGTCCTACGATGCAGTAGGCGTTAAATGGATTACTATCAAAAGTAGAGCCATCTTCAAAAGTTGTTGTAGCATCATCAAATCTTGGTGACTCATCCTGAAAATGAAGTTTAAATCCTTTCTTTAGGCTTCTAAAGTCATCATGTAATTCTAGGCTTAAAAGTTTCATATGGCTTTCGCTAGCTTTATAGATTTACTCTCTTCATCAAAGTGTTGAGTTAACGCTCCTGATGAAAGTTTATCCATAATGATTCTCTTGATTTGACTATACTCGTAGTCATATCTTAAGGTCACTTCTAAAAAGTCATCTTTACATAATACATCATTCTCTATGGCATCTTTTATCTGAGGTATATTCTCCAACATTTGATAAATGTGCTCTTTTTTCTTTTGCAGAGCTTCCGTTATTTGTTTAGAAGTTTTAAATATAGACATAGAATCAAAATTAAAAGAAGGAATATTTGTATACAGAGGTGGTATATCTATTTTAAAACTTGGTATATTTAATGATTTAAAAAGTTCTGCGGAGCTAGATATTTCTTTCATTATTTCACTTAAATTAAATAATTTTTGAAGTGATTCTGCTTGCTTAGTTAACGATTTAAAATTTTCACTATGTATGGAATCTTGTATTCGTGTTGCATTCTCTCTAATATCATCCATCTGCTTACGCATAAAAGTAGGCATATCTAAAGTCTCTTCTTCTCTACCAGCAAAACTCTCTACTTCCATCCCACTTAAATCCAACTCCCCACGAAAAGCCCTCTGTGAGAGAGAACCAAAGAGTTCATTTAATTCATCAAGGCTATCTTTGTAGTGGTCTTTTGTGGCTTCTACTTGTTGGACGATGATGGCGAATTTGTCTTGGATGAGTTTATCTGGTTTTGGAAATGTAATTTTTTCAAAAGATGATTTAGTAATCATCTTTTTCATACCCTTACCAGCTTGATCTTGTATATATTCTTTACTAATTTTAACTAACCAATACAAAAAAAGTGAATTAACATCTTCAAAAGGATCTATTGCATTTATTTGTTGATTAAATGCCACTTTTCTATCTGTTAAAGATGCATTTCCAATAGACTTAAGGCTTCCTGCTATACAAGTCACAAGTAATGAGCCTGCATTAACACTTCGACCTTTTTCTAGTCCTTTTTTAGATAAATATTCTTTTGCACTTGTTAAATACATTTTATCTACTTTAATATTATCTGTTTTAATCCATTCAATATAATTATCATCGTAATATTTATCTTCTCTACGTGAAGGTGTATTTCCTGTTGAGATATTTCCAAACTTTTTAAGAGGCTTAACTTTCCACCCCTTCGGATTCAAAACAGGATCCCCAAACATATCCAAAAAAGTACTCTTCAGCAGTTCATCCAGTAGCTCTATGCTCTCTTCTCGTTTAATGATGAGTGCCTCTACTTGGGTAAGAAGATTGGCTATTTTGATTTGCTCAGTTATATCTTCAGGAAGAGGAATTTTTATATTTGAAATATACTTTTTTGATATATGTTTCAACCCTGCACCATGAAATCCATCTTCTAGAATCCAAGGACTCCCTTTAAAAAAATAATATACATATCCAGTATCTACTTTATTTTGATATTCCTTCTTTTTTTGTACTATTATACAATCGGTTGAAGTCGAAAACTTATCATCAATATAGTGAATACTAGGTAACCCACCTGTACCAAATATAAGACTTTCTCCTTCATATATATATTTATCAAAATATTTTGTTAATCTTGGACTAGATGTAAAAAGAGGATACAAGCCTTTTTTGTTACCTTCGCCAGCTTTTATTTTAGACTTTGGCAAATAATCAAAAAGTTCACTAAATTTATATTTTTTCATTAAAATAAGCTCTTTATTTCTTTTAATTCATCAATGATATCTCTCTCAATACCTTCTAACTTTTTTAAAATTACACTAGGCTCATCATACTTTATCTCTTTATACACCTCTTCCTTATACGTGTTAAAACTAAGGTCATAGTCATTCTCAACTATCTCAGCCTTTGACACAAAGAAACACTTTGCTTTACGGTTATTTTCTACCTTGGCATCACGAGCATAATATTTCTCTATTACATCAGGAATGTCATTGACATTACTATCTTGACGCTTATCATCGAGCGTCAGTCCATCACCCTCCATCTCATAAAACCATACATCATCTGTCTGCCCTGTTTTGGTAAATATAAGCACGGCAGTAGCCACCCCAGCATAAGGTTTAAAGACACCACTAGGCATGGTAATAACCGCCTTTAGCTGAGAATCTTCTATCATAATTTTACGAGCCTCTACAAACGCCTTAGCCGTTCCAAACAACACACCCTGAGGGATGATAATCCCTGCCGTACCACCTTTGCGTAACATAGTGTAGATACGCTCTATGAAGAGCAGTTCTGTTTTTGTGGTGCTGAGATTGAGTGTTTCACTGTCTATCTCCCCTTTGTTTAGGTTCCCCGTAAAGGGAGGATTGGCTAGTATAGTGTCATAAGTGCCTAGCTCTGCATGGTTAAACTTTTTACTGAGTGTATCGGTGTACTCTATGTTTGGGTTGTCTATGCCATGCATCATAAGGTTCATCAGCCCCAAGCGTACCATGGTCACATCTATGTCATACCCTTTGTACTGACTTTCATACAACTCTTTCTCTGCATCTTTCATAGAAGCCAATGCACCAGACTCTCGTAGTATCTTCTGTGTATGCTGGTATGCACCTAGCAAGAACCCAGCAGTACCACATGCAGGGTCTCCTATCTTGTGATTGGGTTGTGGATTAACCAATTCTACCACCATCTGTATGATGTGCCGTGGCGTTCTAAACTGACCATTTTTACCAGCAGATGCTATCTCGTTGAGGAGCATCTCATAGACATCACCTTGTATATCTTGATGTTCGTTGGTATCTTTTTTTATTTCTGCAAATATCTGCTCTATGGTCTCTATGGCTTCATCTAGTAGTGAAGGTGTAGGTATGATAAATACAGCGTTTTTCATGTAGGTAGTAAAGTGTGCATTCTCTCCACCGAGCTCTTTGATGAAAGGAAACACATACTCTTGAATATGTTTGAGTTTGAGGTCATTTGGTGAGATATATCTAAACTCACTCCACCTAAGTGTCTTTTTTTCAACTCTATTGACTTTATCTACTTTACCATCAGCTAACTCTTTCTCTTCTTCTACTGTAAGCTCAGGATACAGACCATCAAAAATAGAGATATACTCCTCATTAGAAAATTCAGCTTTTTGTATACGCTCCAAATCCAAATCATCAATACGCTTCATGAAAATAAGATAGGTTATCTGCTCTATGGCGGTCAGTGGATTGGCGATACCTCCACTCCAAAATTTATTCCATAGTTCGTCTATGAGTCTTGCTAGTTCTTTGTTGTTTAACATTATGCGACAAGTTCCTTTGTAAGTTCTAATATCTCTTCTATTTCATTAGGAGCAAATACTCCTAGTATGCCTTTAGAATCTATGGTAGTAAATGGCATAGAAACAAGGTCTTTTTTCTGTATGTCTCCCTGCTGGATGATAAACTCTCTAAGTAAGTTTAAAAACTCTAACTGCTTAGAGGTCAGCGTAGTATGCTCGGCTATAAACTGGTCTATAGAAGCACTCACCGTGTCAGGGAAGCTTTCTAAAGTCTCTATGCCTAGTATGTGACGCATGAGTCTAAGAAATGGTGCTTTTTTGTTATGGTAGACACGACGAAGTAAGTCTATAGTGATATAGGGAGATTCATCTGCTAGGAGTGTGGATAGTTGAGTCACTTCCTCTTCGCTGATATTTTCTCCCTCTTTTATCTTCTGGAGAATATTGTTCTGTGCGAGGAGTTCTGCTATCTTGGCTTCTACCATCTCTTTGTAGGCAGTAATGCTTACAGACTCATTCTCCGCACCAAAAGAGATAAATTCTTTTTCTTTGATGATGTCCACAAGGTTAAGCCGTGTCTGTTCATCACCTGTGACTATCTCACGGTACTGCATGAGAGGGGCTAACTCTTCGGCTATGCCATCGAGCTGTTCATCTGTCGCACCTTGCCAAAAACTAGGCTTTAAAGCCTCTTTTATGACAGCTTCATGGTTGGCTACGATGTTGATGGAGAGAGGAAGCTCTGCTATCTGCTCTATGAGCTTTTCACTCTGCTTGATGTATGCGTCATTATCATCTTGTAGTTTGTAGAGTGAGGCAAGGAGTACATCCTTTTCAAAACGCATCGCTTTGAAGTCTACACCCACCATGGTCTTGAAAAGTGGTTCTATTTTACTATGTAAAAAGTAGAGTTTTTGTTCGTCCAAACTACTCCAAAAAGTATCATCAAGCTTATCAAGTTCATTTTGAGCCTCTTTTATGACTATGGAACCCTCTGGAAGATGAGCTATCTCTGCTTTGAGGATGGCACTCTCTTTTTCAGATATAGCTACATCTTTGCTCATGGCTGCTTCTATCTTGTCTATACGTATCTGAGCACGTTTAACGGGTAGTGGCGTACTGTTGGTATGTTCTTTACCCTTAGGGTTGAGTTTAAAGTAATCAAAGTTATCCCAACAGTCCATAATAAGAAAATGCTCTTTATGCGTACACCATGGCTTCATGTTTGTAGGTTCTAGCAGTCTAGTACCTCGTCCTATCATCTGCCAAAAGCGTGTGTAAGAGTAGATAGGCTTTGCAAAGACTAGATTGGTCAGCTCACGTACATCTACCCCAGTATCTAGCATACCTACAGAGATGGCAACTCTAGGCATGTTTTGGTTTTTAAACTGGTCGAGCAAGCCACCTTTACCATACACACGACTGTCATCAGAGACCATGACTTTAGCAAGCTCTCCAACATACTCAGGGTACAGTTCATCAAAGATAAGCTCTATACGTCTCGCATGTGCTTTAGTCATACAAAAAAAGATAGTTTTAGCAGGAAGTACCCCATCATCATCTTTGATGGAGTCTTCCATAAAGGTTTTAACTATGAGGGTATTGGTGCCTTTGTTGATAACACGTTTTTCTAGGTCTGATCCCTCGAAGTTTATCTCTTCTACTTCTTTACCTTCTAGCATAAGACGCTTTTGGTCTTCTAAGCTAATGGTGCGTTTGTTTATGCCCTCATCTTGAAACTTGGTTTTAATTTTCAGTACTTGGAAGTCACAGAGGTATGGAGGCTCATGTAGTAGTGCTTCTTCATAAGAAAAGGCAAATGTAGGCACACCATCATCACAATCAAAAAGATTAAACGTGTTATGGTCTATAACATTGGTCGGTGTGGCAGTAAGCCCCAAACGCATCGCATCAAAATAGTCAAATATCTCTCCATAAGTATTGTAAATGGAACGGTGTGATTCATCTACAACTATGAGGTCAAAGAAGTGTGAAGAAAGAGGCTGGTCTATGTCTCGAATAACGTTGAGCATACTTGGGTAGGTTGAGACATAGATGCGTCTATCTTTCGCTATGGACTTTTCACCGAACTTAGGCCAAAACGGTTCGTTGGGCATATGTTCACGAAAAGCATCTATAGCTTGCTCTCTAAGTGCTATCCGATCTACAAGAAAAAGTGTACGCTTAACATATCCTGCTTTCATAAGAGCATCTACGAGTGCAATGGTTGTACGTGTTTTACCTGTACCTGTAGCCATCACGAGTAAGAAATTTCGTCTCTTTTTATCTATGCCTTCCATCACAGCACGCATAGCCCCTATTTGGTAATCACGCCCTGCGATATCTGTATCTATGTATTGATGAGTGAGAGGCTTTTTATAGGTCTGTATATGCCGAAGACGTTCTAGGTCTTCACGTGTAGGGAAAGAGTGTATTTTACGTGGTGGGTAGTTCCCTATATCCCAAAAGAAAATGTCGTTACCATTGGTATAAAAACAAAAAGGCAAAGGAGCATCAGACTCTTTTTGGATACGCTGTGCATACTGTTTGGCTTGTTCTCGCCCAAGTTCTGCATCTTTACTCGTTCGCTTAGCTTCTACTACTGCCAAAGGTTTACCATCACGTCCTAAAAGTACATAGTCAGAAAATTGAGTGGAGTTGTATAGTGAGGAAACATCTTTAACCGTAGAAGTACCATTGAGTGTAAACTCTTCTACTACTTTAGTATGATCTGTTACATCCCAACCAGAAGCTAAGAGTCGTTTATCTACTAATGATGCACGTGTTTCAGCTTCTGTCATACCTTCCCCAGTTTTAAAGTAATATATTCTACCCAAAAAACCATCTATTTTCGTTTTGTATTTATCAACGCTCACATTGATGGTCGGCTGCACCCCAAGGGCATTTCCGATGGGCAAGCCAACCCTACAGGGATTTATAAAGAAATGTGCTTACATGAGGGTGTAGATTCCGTCTTAAAGCTAGCTAAACAATTCTTGATAAATTCAATCAAACAAGAGCTAAATAAGGCTCCTTGTTTTTGACTATAGCAAAAGCGATTCTAAGAAGTTTTCTCATAGCAGCAATAA
>Ga0256844_10000881_pt1 | contig 11317 bp, 12 predicted proteins | sample MusselsmetaG_FD_189100 | JGI IMG/M metagenome (GOLD analysis project Ga0256844, IMG submission 189100) | Mussel associated microbial communities from hydrothermal vent at the East Pacific Rise, Pacific Ocean - Mussels | ecosystem: Host-associated > Mollusca > Shell > Unclassified ... | reverse complement strand
AATACTTACCACTCATACCGATAAGACGGTTAAGCAAGTTCCCAAGGTCATTTCCAAGGTCAGAGTTGATTCTGTCCATTAATGCTCTTTGAGAGAAGTCACCGTCTCCACCAAATGGAACTTCACGAAGCATGAAGTAACGAAAGTTCTCTAAACCATAAGCATCTGCAACCTCTTTTGGGTTAACCACATTGCCTTTTGACTTAGACATCTTCTCACCATTACGTGTCCACCAACCATGAGCTCCAATATGTTTTGGTAAAGGAAGGTCAAGACTCATGAGGAATGCAGGCCAATAGATGGCATGGAAACGTAAAATGTCTTTTCCAATCAAGTGTACACGTGCTGGGTACATGTCCATGTTAGCTTCATCTGTTCCATAACCAAGTGCAGTGACATAGTTCATAAGAGCATCTAACCAAACATACATAACATGTTTTGGGTCGTTAAAATCTACTGGGAGCTTTACACCCCAATCAAAAGAAGTTCTTGTAATGGAGAGGTCATTTAGCCCACCCTCTACAAAACGAATTACTTCGTTTCTTTTGCTCTTTGGTAAGATGCAATCTGGATTATTTTCATACCATGCAAGTAGTTTGTCTTCGTAGGCAGAGAGTTTAAAGAAGTAACTCTCCTCTTCTACAATGCTTGTAGGTTTGCCACAGTCTGGACAAAACTCACCATCTACCAACTGTGTTTCAGGAAAGAATGTCTCACAAGAGATACAGTAGTGACCCGAATAGGTGTCTTTGTAAATATCACCATTTTTATGCATAGTGGTAAATGCTTTTTGAACACCAACTTTATGGTCTTCATCGGTGGTTCTTATGAACTTGTCATAAGAGATGTCAAAGTCATCCCACAAGTCTTTAAAAGTCTTAGAGATTTTATCGGCATAAGCCTGAGTCTCTTCTCCTCTTTTCTTAGCAGCCTCTTCGATTTTCTGACCATGTTCATCTGTTCCTGTTAAGAAGAAAGTATCTTCTCCAATAAGACGAGCATAACGTGCTAAAGTATCGGCAATAATGGTGGTGTAAGCGTGACCAATGTGTGCAACATCGTTAACGTAATAGATAGGTGTAGTAATATATGATTTGTGACAAGACATAAGTAGTTTCCCTTAAACAAATGAGTTTAGTAAATATTAAATAATATTTTTGGGAATTCTACCTAAATAATGCTGTTAGAGCAATTTATAAAGCCAAAGCTGTGAATTTTACTTCTTATCTGGTCTTTGATCATCTGGAAGTTTACATAAATCTGCTTCATCAAACAACTCAAGTTTTGGAATGGCAATGGCAATTAACGTGACCACTGCTCCAAAAATAAGTGCTGTCAAGTCTTCATGACCTTTAAAGAAATCTGGAAGAATACTCGTACCAAGACTCTCTCCCATTAAAGGTTTAAAGAAGTCCTCGTAGTAAAGAGTAAAGACTAAACCACCAAGAAGCCCACCAATTGCACCAATGAGAACATCGACACGTCCTTCTGCAATGGAGACAGGACCTGTTCCTGGACATTTACCTAAAATTGCCATGGAGATACCAAAAAGTGTACCACCAATAATCAATCCTTGCAAGATAATTGGTTTTACATGGTAGTGTGCTTGTCCAGCATCTATCATGAAGTAGAGTCCAATACTGGTTAATCCAACTGTTAAGAAAAGCATCTTAGGAATAATGGTGTCTTTCAACATGGAAAAACCTGCAATCTTCTCAAACTTATCGACCCTTGTGTATTGAATAATTCCACCAAAAATCACACCAATTAAAAAGACCAGTGCTACAGAACCATGTTCCATATGAATAACATTTTCAACCATGGTAAATATTCTATCGCTAACCGTTGTGTTTGTTTCGCTTGTTACAAATATAATATCTGCCATTAGTTATTGCCTTTTGTATTGTAAAAAAGTTTTCCTGTAATGACCAAAGTAAGCATTACAACTCCACCAAAGACCATAGCAGAGATTGCCATTTGGCTCATTCCTGACATGAAGTGACCAGAGGTACATCCACCTGCTAATCTTGCCCCAATAATCATAATGAAACCAGAGAAAAAGCTCCATAATAGTCGAGAAATAACTGAATTGTTTTTGTATGTTTTCCAAGCCGTAGGAATGAGAGAAATCCTAAAACTTTTAGTAATAAAAACAGAAGTAATAAAACCTCCAAAAAGCACACCTAAAAGCATGACACCTTCCCATGAACCTGACTCTTTAATATGTTCTATATAAGAGTACTTTTCTGGGTCTAAGTTAAAAATAAGTGCTGCTGCATAAGGAACATAAGTTGAAGCACCAATTGATTTATCTGCTCCATATATTGAGAATGTTAAAAGAAGAAGTCCAGACATTAAAATGCCACCCATCCACCATGGTAATCTATTTGCCAAAATAATAACCTTTTAGTTTTTGCGAAGTATAGCACTTTTAATTTTATTTTCAAAATTCATTTACTTGATGATTTTAAACACTTTTTATTATCTAAATATTAATTTTTATAATTAATATTTTATTCTAATTTACTTTTTACATTATAGAGTTCCCAATATGCATCAATGGCTTCATCTAGCTCTTCATCTGTTAGTAGACTCTCATCTTTTACTGAAAATCGTTCAATAAATAGTTCCCCCATTAAAGAGGTCTTTTCCGTTGGATTTTTAAGAAACTCTTTCAAAGAGCCTTTTAAACTTAATTCTCCACTATAAGTCTTTAGATAAGTCATGAACATCTTTTCTAATGATGCTGGCTGAAAACGGTGACATGGCACACAGTTGAACTCATAGGCATTTATTCTTGCATTTACATTTAAAGTCAAAAGAAGTAATACAATTATAGTTTTACTCATCTAGTGTTCCTTTCAAAAAATTAATTTTAATGGTTGTTCCAACCTTTATTACAGACTCAACATCTATCTCTAACTCATACTCTTCAATAATACTTCTAACAATGTTGAGTCCAATACCAAATCCACCCTCTGAAGAGTTAAATCGTGTATATCGTTCAAAAATCTCATTAACTTTTTCAGACTCAATCCCAATTCCTGTGTCTTGTACACTTAAGTGATTTTTCCGTAGTACAATAAAAATTGTTCCTTCTCGGCGATTATATTTAATGGCATTTGAGATGAGATTGTCCAGAACTCTAGCAATCTTCACACCATCAATAAAGAGAGCAGAATCATGTAAATCTAAGTTAAAGGTAATCTTTTTTGAACCAGCTAAAATGGCAAAGTACTCTACTCGGTCAATAATGAGTTGTTTTAAATCAATCCACTCATCTTTCGATTGACGATTATGGTTCAATGTCAAGTAAGTCAAATCTTGATAGAGATGTGAAACTGTTTTTGCTGCCACGTTAATACGTGTTAATTTCTTCTCATTTTTAGGACTCATGGTACTCATATCCATCATCTCAATGTTGGCTAAAATGGCTGAGATAGGTGTGTTCAACTCATGTGTTGTATCTTTAATAAAATCATCTAACAACATAAGAGAGTTTTTCATAGGGCGTAAAAACATTTTAACAAAGAAGAAACCAAAGATTGCCAATACAACTAAGGTTAACGTACCAAAAGTCTCAATATTTGACATGGTTTCATCATGCCATGTAAGGTCCTCTGGAACTTCTATAAATAGATATTTGGCACCTAAATAGTAGTCATCCAAATATTTTACAAATTGAATATATTTACCTGTACGATAGACCTGCTTTTCAAAATTAATCTCAGGATTTTTCAAAGTAGAAAAAATCTTTTTCCCTTCAATGTCATAGATGGCAGAGTTAAACTGATAATTTCTAGGATATAGCACATTTTGTGGAAACTCATTATGCAGATGCTTAAGGGCTTTCACTTGTTTGTTGGCATGGTTTGAAAGAATAGTACGTTGATTGGAAAACATCAACTCTTCTTGACTCTGATAGTAAAAAATACCCAGCAACAAAAGAAGAATTGTTACTAGGACAATATAAAGTGCAAGAAATCTTACAAGTGAACTTTTTTCACTACTGCGAAGTAAACTTGTACCCTTGTTTTTTGATACTAACAATTCGGTCCTTACCTATGATTTTACGAATATTTTTAATGTATGTACGAAGTGCTGTGTCACTTGGGTCTTCGTCATAGTCCCACAACTCTTTGTAAATTCTCTCATGAGAAAGTACCTCATCTGGTTGCTTCATAAAGAGTTTAAAGAGTGCTGACTCTTTGTTTCCCAATGTCTCTGCAACACCATTGACCAGTAGCTCATTTGACTTTGTATTGTACTCAATGTTTTCTCCAAGAGAGATAAGCTCTTTAGCCTCATGAAAGAAACCACGTCTAAGTAGTGTCTCAACACGAATACTAAGCTCTTTTAAAACAAAAGGTTTTCTTATGTAGTCATCACAACCACTCTGGAAACCTCTCTCTAAATCTTCCACACCATCCAAAGAGGTAATAAAAATTGAAGGAGCGACAACATCATTTTCTCTCGCCTCTTTTAACAAAGAGAAACCATCAATCCCTGGAGTATTTACATCTAAAAGTAAAAGGTCAAACTTTGACTCATAGAGTCTATCTTGTGCCTCATGCCCATCATATGTACTGGTTACTTCATAATCCTCTTCTTCAAGAAACTCGGTAATGGTTTCATTAAGGTTTGCATCATCTTCAAGAAGTAATATTTTTGCTTTTGCCATAACTATCTCCTTCTATACAAATTGTTTTGTCCAAGAGACAAGACGGCTTGCACTCATGGCACCTGAAACACGCTCTTGCTCTTTTGTTCCCTTAAAGACAATCATCGTAGGAATCGATTCAATACCATAAATTGCACCTAAACCTTGATGCTCTTCGGTATTGACTTTTAAAAATTGTACTTGCAAAGAGAGTGTTTTACTTGCCTCTTCAAATGCAGGGGCCATCTGAATACATGGTCCACACCAAGGTGCCCAAAAATCAACAACAACAGGAATGTCACTGTTTACTAAAACATGTAACAAATCCTCTTTATCTACTTCTAATGGCACTTGCTCTAACATTGACTCTTTACAGTGTCCACAGTTGGCTTTAGCGTAGCTCTCTTTTTTTGGTATTTTATTGACCTTCCCACAATGAGGACAAACGACTTTTACACTCATATTTTTCATTTCCTTTTACGAATTAATCGATATTGGCACTATTATATCCCATTTAGATTAATGAATTGTCAATATCAAAGAGAGAATTTAAAAAAGTTATATTATTATGTAAAAAATATTTAGGAGAATCATGCAAATAATTAAACGCCTATTGAAAATGCTGTTGACCACTCTTTTGCTTCTTGTTCTCTCTGTTCTCTTCTATCTTTTGACTGCTTATCTCTTTAGCCTTTTCCCAAAAGAAGAGACTGAGCATCAAAATAAGAACGCCACTGCTTACTTGCTTTACAACGAGATGCACACCGATATTGTCTTTAACGTAGAAGATATAAACCTTACACAACTTCCAGAGTTTAAAAGTGTCAAAAAAGGCTATTTGGCTTTTGGCTGGGGCGACAAAGAGACCTACCTAAATACACCAACATGGAATGAACTGAAACTCTCAACCAGCTTTAAAGCACTCTTTTTAAATACTCCATCACTCATGCATGTAAGTTACTACAACTCTTTAAAAGTTTATAGCGATGTAAAAGAGATAAAGATGACAAAAGAGGCACAGAAATATTTGAAAGAGCGTATATTTGAAAGTTTTAATGAGAATAGAACCACCTACAATGGGTATGGAAGAGATGACCTCTTCTACTCTGCAAAGGGTAAATACAACATTTTATGTACCTGTAATACATGGACAGGTGACCAGCTACGAGATGCCAATGTCAGCATGAGTTACTGGACACCTCTGAGTCAAAATGTTACGGCATCTTTTCCATAAACTTTAAAATTTCATTGACCACTCGGTTGGGTTGCTCCTCTTGAGGCATGTGTCCCACTCTTGGCAAGACCACCAGCTCGGCATTTTTTAAATCTCTATGGAGCTTATATGCCACAGAGACGGAGATGGAGACATCTTCCCTACCCCAGATGATTAACGCAGGTAAAACAATCTCTTTGTAACGTTTCTCTACCTCTTCAATATCTTCAGGAATTAACTCTCCTACTGTTTTCAAATAGGCATATTTTGCTAAAGGTTGAGACAAGTAAGCACTGGAGAGTTCGACACTCTCTTTTGGAATTAAATCGTCATTACAAAAAGCATATCTGTACCCCTCTTTCGCCATCCAATCGTTAGAGATTAAGTAGATTCCTAAGTAGCCAATAACGGGTTGATTTAAAGTACGTAACATGGAGGGGAGTAGCTGTTTGTATGCCATAGAGTTAATGAGTACAAGTCTACGAATATCGGGGTTTATGAGCTTGTCTTTTTGCATTAATGCCAAGACAAGAGCAACACCACCACCATAGGAACGCCCTACAACAGTAACGTTCTCTAGTCTCTTCTCTTCCATGAATTTTGCAACAACTTTAGCTTGGTCATAGACAGAGTAGAGTCCATCTTTTGGCTTAGGTGATGCACCAAAACCTTTTAAATCTAGCAGTACCAAGTGGTAGTGCTTTGAGAGTTCAGGCACAATAAATCGCCAAGTCTCTTTGCTCTCACCAAAACCATGAAGAAAGAGCAGTGTCGGGTTTTTCTTCTCTCCATACTCTTGGTAGGCAAGTGGGAGTTGATGCTGTTTTGTCTCTAAAATACGACTTTTCCATGTTACAGCTGGTTTAGAAGAACAAGCTGTAACGAGAAGTAAAAAAAGGAAAAGAAGTGTTTGTCTCATCATATTGAACTTACTTTTTCTCTTTCAAATCATCAGACATAGCATCGTTAATATTATACTTTTCCAAAATCTCTTTTTGAGACTTTAAAACATCTTCTCGATTAACCACCATTTGGTAGTTGTCCTCGTCTGCAAAAACAACAAACTTTGAACTGCTATTCTCTAAAATCTGAACAAACTCTTTAAAGTTCTTAAACTTCTTTCCATTGATTGTATGCACCACACCTAAACCATAAGTACCATAGCCTTTAGTAAGCGATGAAGACAACACACGCTTTAAAACCACAAGCTCTTCTCTTTTTTCATCTGGATATTCATTGAAAAACTTAGATGGTAAATAGTACTCGTTTAGACCAGGAACAAAAACCAAACCACCATAAATGTAGTAACTCAACTTTGTTTCGGGTTCTCTCTTCTTAATTAAACTAAGTTCATTCTGCTTTTTATCCAAAAGAATATTAAATGTTTTCTCTTTTCCATTACGCAGAACTTTAAATTCAATTTCATCACCTAACTGATGCTGATCTATCACATAAATAAAATGTGTAAACTCTTTTTTTCTAAACTCGACCTTATAGTTAGAATAGACTTTATATCCATCTATAGAAATTAAAATATCACCTGTTTTTAGTACTCTGCTTGCTGGAGAGTTAGGAATAGTTTTGGTTACCAAAACACCATACTTTTTCCCTTTTAATCCATACATCTCTTTCATGACTGGACTCTCTAAATCTTGAATTTTAAGACCTAAATATGGGTATCCATCATACTTTTCATCTTTCATATCATCAAGATAATGATTTATAACAGAAGCTGGAATAATGTAACCTAGCCCTTCACCATAAGAGTTGCCTTGCATTACCAAACCAATTACTTTCCCGTCAGCCAATGCTGGTCCACCAGAGTTTCCATAATTTATCGCTGCATCAATTTGAATTGCCATTAACATTTTATTGCTATGTGCATAGCTCTGATGTTCAATCCTAGAGACCACCCCTTTTGTTATGCTCAATGTATCTCCACCCATTGGAAAACCATAGACATTAACCTCTTTTTGAAGTTCTGGAAGCTTCCCAATGTCAAGACTTTTAGTTCCTTCAAAAAAGCTTTTATCTTTTACCTTAACCAGTGCCAAATCTGCCTCATGGTCAATGCTTAAAACCTCAGCTTCATAACGCTTTGTTTCGCCATTTTTTAGGACTTCAACATAAGTTGCATCGGTTACTACATGTGCATTTGTTAAAATTCGTTGTCCTGAAATAATACAACCCGAACCAGAGAACTCTTCTACATGTGATGACCATGGCTCTTCAAAATCAACTTTATTAGCAACTGTAAAAATTTTAACAATTGAATTTTTCACCATAGGGTCATGTACAACCTTTGTAACACTCTTAGAGTCTCCTATGCTATCTTCAACATCAACTGCATTAAGTGTTAATGTCAAAAACAGTATCCATAAAATTATTTGATACCTTTTCATTTATATTTCCTTTTTTATTTCATATCTAAAAATATTAATCTATTATAATATTTTTTGTTTGCATCACATGAATAAATATATAAAAATAGTATAAAAAAATTAAATTTATAAAAAAAAATCAATTTTTCTGTATATTTCTATTTTTTTATGTTAAAAAAGTTTTTAAAGAGTATAATAAGGTATGGAAAAAATTCTCAATATCGTTAATGGAAATGCCTGCATTGGTATGATGAAAGAAGCTCAAATTATAGGTGATTTTTTGCCTTGGGGTGATTTTTTACATGAAGGACCAGTACCTAAAGATCTCTCATTGGAAGAGCTATCACAAGTACGTGCTACATTTATTTCAACATCAGGATACGGTGATATTCAAGAAGTCTACAAAACATTCCAAGAGCGAAACAGAAAACTTTTAGAGTACAACAACTATGACAAAATTACACTCTGGTTTGAACATGATCTCTACGACCAACTTCAACTATTGCAAGTACTTACATGGTTTGAAAAAAAGAATTTAGAAAAAATAACCTTAACACTTATCTGTACAAATAACTACTTGGGTGAGTCTACTACTCAACAAATACAAAAACTTTTAACCTATGAAAACCGTGTTACTCCTCAACATCTTAACCTTGCAAAAAAAGCATGGAGTGCCTTTACATCAGTAACTCCAGAGCGTTGGTTTAATCTAACAAAAGAGTCTACTGAACTTTTACCCTTTTTAAAAGGTGCTATTTTTCGTATGCTAGAGGAGTATCCCAACACCAAATGTGGTCTCTCTCGTACCCAATACCAAACCTTAGCCATTGTCTCCAATGGCATTAGTGACCCATTAGATATCTTTCTAAAGTACCAAAGTTTTGAAGAGCGAAAATTTATGGGTGACGTTATCTTCTTTAAAATTTTAAAAGAGTTAGAGGAGCATAAGCTCTTAAGTCGTATAGAAAAAGAGATAAAGCTCACAGTATTGGGGCAAAAGGTACTAGACGGAAAAGAGAACTGGCTCAACATTAAACCTATTCACCATTTCATTGGTGGTGTTGAACTCACAAAAGACAAACTCTGGTGCTGGAGTGTTGAAGAGAGAAATATTAAACCTTACTTCTACTCAAAAATGCTTAACTCTTTTTTAGAGGTGAAGTAAGCCCTCAATCTTCTCAACCACCTCTTCACTCCTATATACTTTACAAAATTTAACTTGATGAGCGTGGAGATATGCTTCTAACTTTGCATCATGCTCTTTTAGTTTTTGAACATAATGGGCAATTGCTTTTTTTGATGCAGTTCTGTTTATTGCTCGGTTGGTTAGGGGGTTTACCAACTCAGCATCAGCTGGGACTTGGGGGGACTCTTCCCATTTATCTCTTACAATAATGACATAAACCTCATGTTTCTGAACTAAAATAGAGAGGTCAATCTCTTCTAAAAAATCACCTACTAAAAAGAGTAGACTCTTCTGCTCTACACGCTTAAACAGCTCACTCTGAACTCTCGTTAAATTAAGCCCTTTTCCTAAGGGTTGAAGGGTAAAAAACTGCGTGAGAACACGCTCTAACGCTTCTATATTTTTACTTGGCTCAAAGTGCTGAGACGCTTCACCCATAAAAAAAATGCTTTGAAAAAGATTGTTTGTGTAGAGTGCTGAGTAGCCCAAGAGGGCTAAGATATGTACCATAAGCTCCTGCTTTTTACCAATAATCGTTCGCCCATTAAGCAACATGGAAACCACCACATTTAACTCTCGTTCCTCATGCATTTTTTTAACATAAGGTTCACCTAGTTTTGCAGAGTTTATCCATGAGATGTGCCGAATGTCATCTGAACTTTCGTAGGTTCTAAGTTCGGAAAAGTCATACCCCTGCCCTAAAACTCTCGATAGATTTCCTCCTTGAAGAAGGGTGTAGACATCCTCTTTTGCTCTTAGAACAATGGTCTCAAAATCGCTGTTCATTAAGGAATCTCAACACGTTCAATGATGCTTTTTAGAACAGCGTCGGCACTTAATCCTTTGGCTCGTGCTTCGTAGGACAAGCCCACTCGGTGACGTAAAACAGGGTATGCCATAGCAAGAACATCTACAGGAGTTACAAAAGTTTTCCCAGCCAAATAGGCATGAGCTTTGGCAGATTTGTAGAGGTCAATGGAGGCACGAGGACTTGCTCCGTAGCGTACTTGTTCACTTGCCTTACGTGTGGCACGAATTAATGAAACAATAAACTTCTCTACCTCTGCATCAATATGTAGAGCATTTATCTCTTCAGATACACGCTCTAACTCTTTGGCACTCATCATGGAAAGTACCGTTTCTGAACTCTTTGTAGCAATGCGTCGCATAATCTCCAACTCATCTTCTGCTGAGTTATGCTCGACTTGTAATTTCATCATGAACCTGTCTAACTGTGCTTCAGGCAGACGGTAAACACCCTCTTGCTCTAGTGGGTTTTGTGTTGCCATTACCATAAACGGTCTAGGCAAATCAAAACTCTCAGCCCCAATGGTCACTTGCCGTTCTTGCATCGCTTCAAGCAGTGCAGACTGCACTTTAGAAGGGCTTCGGTTAATCTCATCTGCAAGTAAAAGTTGGGTAAAGATTGGTCCTTTTTTGATTTTGAATTCACTGCTTTTAGGGTCGTATATTTCAGCCCCAATAATGTCAGAAGGCAAAAGGTCAGGGGTAAACTGTATGCGTTTAAACTCCAAATCCAATACTGAAGAGAGTGCTTTTACAGTTGTGGTCTTTGCCAAACCTGGAACGCCTTCAACCAAAATATGCCCTTCACAAAAAAGCCCAATGAGCAGACCATCGATCATCTCTTCTTGACCAACTACGGCTTTTGAGATTTCTTGTTTTATTGCTTTTATTTTGTTTTGCATTTTTTACCCCTTTGTTGTGAAGCCTTTCGGCGTGAATTTTTGTTTTGTACAAATTGTTTAATGGTGCGTTAGAAAACAGCACCCTTGTATGATTCAAATAGAGGTAAAAGTGATAAAATACCTCTAAAGGATTAAGGGTAAATCGAAGCACCCTAAAGCATTGAAATA
>Ga0256844_10000880_pt1 | contig 11318 bp, 7 predicted proteins | sample MusselsmetaG_FD_189100 | JGI IMG/M metagenome (GOLD analysis project Ga0256844, IMG submission 189100) | Mussel associated microbial communities from hydrothermal vent at the East Pacific Rise, Pacific Ocean - Mussels | ecosystem: Host-associated > Mollusca > Shell > Unclassified ... | reverse complement strand
AACACCTTTGATATCACCAAACATAATAACATCTTTTAAAACAGCAGATGTACATATACCATCATCATTTAGGTTCAAAAACATTTCACCTTTTTGACTAGAAAAAATCTTTTGATTTAACACTAAAGAGATGATATGTTCTTCTCTTCCAAGTAATTTTGACACCATTTTATACTCTTTATCTTTTAAAGAATGAAGATTTAATTTTCCATCTTTTTTACTAGCCCCAACTGCAATAAGTTCTATCTCCTCTTTTGTTATTAGTTTTTCACCAATTATATTTTTTAAATTAAAAAAAAGTGATAATATATCGTTATGAGTAAAAAATGGCAATATCTGTTGTTTTTCATTAGAGCTATCTTCTCTTTTTTTACTCTCTAAAAGAGTTATCTGATGTTTCTTATAATCAAACATATATCTTTTTGTATCAACTTTTGAGCCTCTTTTTTTCTTGACTAAAAATATTTGAGGTACTAAAACACCATCTTTAACGATACCGATACTCTCATAAGTCTCAACTCTACCTCGACTTACAAGCTTTGCCAAACCTGTAGCTTTTGCTTTTATCAAAATCTTATATGTGCTTTTTTCTATCGAATAACTTGCATTTGCGATACCTACATTTCCAAGAACACCATAAGATACATCATACTCAGCACTCATGCTGTAATTTGACGAGAAAAGTGAACTAAAAATAGTAAATATTAGTAAAAAAATCTTTTTCATAACAACAATTGTACATAAAAAAGTCTAATTTAATTCTGTTTCATTTACAATGAACCAAAATATCGGTATATTTGCTATAAAAAAGAAAAAGAATGAAAAAAATAGCACTCATTGGTAGACCCAATGTTGGAAAAAGTTCACTGTTTAATAGAATTTCAAGAAAATGGGATGCAATTACTTCCCATGTTAGCGGTACTACAAGAGATATAAAAAAAAGAGAAGTCCTCATAAACCAAACCACTGCCCTACTTATAGACACTGGTGGGTTAGATGATGAGACAGAGTTATTTTCAAAAGTAAAAGAAAAATCTTTAAAAGCAGCTCGTGAAGCTGATATTGTTATCTACTTAGTTGATGGGAAGACTCTTCCAGATGATGAAGATAAAAAACTATTTTACGAACTTCAATCAACCTGTAAAACATTAGCCTTAGTTGTAAACAAACTAGACAATGACAAGTCAGAAGAAGAGATAGGCTGGGAATTTGGTTCATTTGGTGCTTCAAATATGTTTTTTCTTTCAGTATCACATAACCGTGGAACTAAAAAACTTATTGAGTGGATTGATTCAAATATCCCAAAAGAGAAAACAGAAGAATTAACTGAAGATGATGATTTTTCATTAGAAGATTTTATCGAAGGTGAATATGTAGATGTAAAACAACAAGATGATGAAAAGTCAAATGAGATAAAAGTTGCGATTATAGGTAGGGTAAATGTTGGAAAAAGTTCACTTCTAAATTCTCTTATTGGGGAAGATAGATCCATCGTAAGTGATGTTGCTGGAACAACAGTAGATCCAGTTGATGAACAGTTTGAGTACAAAGATAAACTCATAACCTTTGTAGATACAGCAGGAATACGAAAAAGAGGTAAGATTGAAGGCTTAGAAAAACATGCACTACAAAGAACTCAAAAGATGTTAGAACATGCTGATGTTGCTCTTTTAGTGATAGACTCTAGTGAAGAGTTCAAAGAACTTGATGAAAAGATAGCTCACCTAGTAGATAAGTTTGGTTTAGGAGTTATGATAGTTCTAAACAAATGGGACAAATCCATGTATGATTATGATAAAAGTGTTGAAAAAGTAAGAGATAGATTTAAATTTTTATTTTATGCCCCTGTTATAACTATATCAGCACTAACTCACCAAAGAGTTCATAAGATAAATGATAAGATTTTAGAGATATATGACAACTACTCAAGACGAATTCCTACGTCACAACTAAATGAAGCTATAAAAATTGCAACTTCAAGACATCACCTACCATCAGATAATGGACAATTAATAAAAATTTACTTTGCAACGCAATATGAGAGTAAACCTCCTAGGATTGCACTTATTATGAATAGACCAAAATCACTACATTTTAGTACAAAAAGATATCTAGTAAACCAATTAAGAGGTTTTTTCAATTTTGAAGGAACTCAAGTCATACTAGAACCTAAAAAGAAAAAAAGTAGTGAGGATTATGCATCTTGAATATTATTTTAATTGGCTTTATGGGTGTTGGAAAAGGAACTGTTGCTAGAGCTTATGCAAAAGAGTATGATGCATTTTCTATAGATACTGATGATTTGATTGAGAGTTCAGAAAACAGAAAGATAAAAGATATTTTTGAAGAAGATGGTGAAGAGTATTTTAGAAAAAAAGAGCAAAAATGTGCAAAATGGCTTTCAAAAAGTGTTAAAAACTCCATCATATCAACAGGTGGTGGATTTTTCAAAACAAAATCAATAAACAAAATAGGAACTATAGTTTTACTTGATTCGTCATTTGATGCTATTGTTAATAGGATAAAATCTCATCCAAATGCCCAAAGAAAATTTGATAAACGACCACTATTTCAAAAAGAGAAAGAGGCTAAAAAGCTATATAAACAGAGAATTCCACTTTATAAAGAAATGGCTGATATTATTATAAATGTTGAGGGTAAAACGCCTCAAGAGATTGCAAAAGAGATAAAGAAAAAGTTGTAATATCCCCTTTAGGAGATATTACAATTTATTTACTACTCAACAGTAACTGACTTTGCTAAGTTTCTAGGCATATCAACATCATTTCCAAGACGAATTGATACCTCAAGTGCTAGAAGTTGAGTTACAACCATCATCTCAAAAAATTCACTCATTGTATGATTACTATGGTATGTATGAACATAATCATCAGTAAGCTCAATTTTTTCTGGAGAAATTGCAAGTATAGTTGCATCTCTTGCTGCTAACTCTTCTACATTACTTTTTATCTTATCAAAGTGCAATGTTTTTGGCATAAGAGCAACTGTAAAAAGCTCACTATCTGCCAGTGCAATTGGGCCGTGTTTCATCTCTCCAGCTGGATATCCTTCAGCGTGAAGATAAGATATCTCTTTTAGTTTTAACGCACCCTCTAACGCTAGTGGGAAAAACATATCTCTACCGATAAAAAAGAAACCATGTCCGTGAAGATATCTTTTTGAAAGTCTTTTCATCTTTTCATGAAGTTTATCAGTAACAACAACTGTATTTGGTATGTGTCTCATAGCTTCAAGTTCAACTTTTATCTCTTCTTCACTCATTGTTCCTCTAAGCTGTGCTATATAGATAGCAAGCATCCAAAGAGCCATAACTTGAGTTGCAAATGCTTTTGTACTTGCAACACCCTTTTCTATTCCAGCTCTAGCTAAAATTGTACGATCTGCTATTCTTACTATTGAAGAGTTATCAACATTACAAACTGCTAAAGTTTTAAGTCCAGAGTCTCTTGCCATTTTTAACGCTTCTAGAGTATCTGCAGTTTCTCCACTTTGACTTATAACTACAAAAAGAGTGTTTTTAGTTAATAGTGGCTCTTTGTATCTAAACTCACTTGCGACCTCAACAGTAGCTTTTATCTTAGATTGTCTTTCAAATATATAAGAACACGCAAGTGCAGAGTTATAACTAGTACCACAAGCACAAATTTTTATCTCTTCTATTCCTTCAAAAAAGCTCTCATCTAACTCATCAAATTGAATCTTATCATCTAAAACTCTACCGATGATAGAATCGCCTAAAACTTGGCTCTGCTCATAAATCTCTTTTTCCATAAAAAATCTATATCCACCTTTTTGTGCAGAAACTTTATCACCAATCAATGCTTTTTTGTTTAATGCCTTCTCTTTTTTATCGTGAAAAATTGAGATACCTTCGATTGAAGTGTAACCATAATCACCATCATCAAGATAGATAACTTCAGTAGCTTTACCGATAAGTGCAGCATCACTTGAACCAAAGTGAATAGCACCAGTATCATCATTTCCTACAATCATAGGAGAACCATGTTTTGCAAAATAGATTTTTTCTGGATCTACTTTTGTGATAAGTAAAACAGCATAAGCTCCATCAAGAGTATCAACTGTTTTTTCAAAAGCAACCATTGCGTCATTTAATTCTCTATAATATTTTTCAAAAAGATGAACAATAACTTCAGTATCAGTTTGACTTAAAAATGTAACACCTTCATCTTGAAGCATGCTTTTGAGCCCTTGATAATTTTCGATTATTCCATTGTGCACTACATATGAAAACTCTCCAAGATGGGGATGAGCATTTAACTCTGTTGGCTTACCATGTGTAGCCCATCTTGTATGTCCTATGCCCATTGCAAAACCAGAAGAAGTAAAATCTTTTGTCTTCTCTTCTAAGTTTACTAATTTTCCAACAGCTTTAAAAGATTTTATCTCATCTTCTTGAAGTACTGCGATTCCAGCTGAATCATATCCACGATATTCTAACTCTCTAAGTCCATCAACTAAAATATCTTTTATCTCTGATTTACCTATATAGCCAACAATTCCACACATATTTACCCTTTTTTTATTGTTTTATTTGTTAATCTTTTTATGACCTCTTCTTGATTATTGCAAAAATTACCATTTTTTTCAATTAAAAACAGATTTCTAGCCCTATTTTTAATAGTTTGTATTTTTGCACTAGCGATGTCTATCTCTATATCGTCAAAAACTGACATTATATTAGCTAAAAGTGCAGGAGAGTCTTTTGTAGTTAAACTCATCCTCGCATAACTCTTAGAGTGGGTACATTTTATATCTATCTCTTTTCGTAATACATTTATATCTGGAAGTTCTAATTTTGTATCCATGTTAAAAGAATTTAATATAATCTTTTCTATATATACTATATCAACTTCATCAACCATGTTCAAAAACTCAACTCTAAAATACTTCACACCCTTAAATATTTTAAATATATCCATACTTGTTACATTATAATCAAATAACTTACCAAGTAAAAATCCTAAATTTAAATTCTCCTTTCTTATCAGCTCTATAACCAACACACCTTCAGTTGATATCCTATAATCATACGCATCATCTAGCTGATATGCCCAACTTCCTATATTTACTATATCATTAGGTTCATATTTAAAATACAAAAGATTTGACTCAATAGACAAGATTTTCTTTTTTAATGCCCTATTTAACTCTGTAAAGGAAAATGTTTTTTTAAGTTGGTTCTCTTTTTTAGCTCTTTTTTGTGCTTCAGATATTCTTTTCTTATTCTCAAAAGCTTCACAAGAGATAATATAAAGGTCATTTAGAGTTTTTGCGTTGAAGTTATTGTACGTACCTTTTGCAACTGATTCGATATCTGCATAAGTTAGAACAAACAAATACTCTAAAACCCTAACCGTAGTTAATTTTGAGATAAAAGAGAAAATTACTTTTTCACTATATATATCTTCACGACTTGCAATATTGCTCATCAAAGTATGATACTTTACCAATATATACCCTATCTTCTCATACTCTTTAGAAAATCCAAGCTCCCGAATATAAGCTTTTACCATCTGTGCACCCAAAAGAGAATGATTCTTAGCCCTACCCTTTCCACAATCGTGAAACAGAGTGACAATCTTTACAAAAGCCTTCTCCTCTTGCGAAAACTTTTTATATATTTTTTTTATATTTTCATCATCTATATTTTCTAACGCCAAAAGAGTTCTTACTGAATGTATATCTACTGGATATTTATGATATCCATCAAACTGAGGAAGATGAGAAACTTTTTTCAGTATTGGGAAAAAGTGCATTAACTGTTTTGATTTGTATAAAGCCATAAAAAACTTATATATAGAATCTCTATAAAAAAGCTCTTTTATAACTTGTGGCTCCATCTTTACTTTTTTAGCATTACTCAACGAATAGATATAATCTATACTAAAAGTATCACTCTTATCTTTTAATAACAGATATGCATTTAAATAATCCAAAGTAGTATCATAGTTACTATTTGGTCTTATGACTTTTGCTTCATCTTGTTTACAAGACTTATAAGTAGATACAGTTGAGATAAAATAATCAGTTATTAACTCTATATTTAACATTGATTCAAATGTTTTTTCTAACAATCTTCTTTGAGTAAGTTTCAAAAGTTTTGAAACATCTGGAACATATTCAAACAGCAACCTATCTTGTTTTTTTGAACAACTAAGATGAAGTGCAACTCGTATACGATATAAAAACTCAACTGATTTCATCAAAAGTGCATAATCTTTTTCAGATATAACCTGAGGAACTAAATCTCTTATCTTCCTTATACCCATCTTTGAATTTACAATCCAATAAAGAGTATTTATATCCCTCAATCCACCTTGAGAAGATTTTACATCTGGCTCCATGTTAAACCCATGTTTAGCTATTCTCTCTTTTTTCTCATATATTTTTGAACATATAAAATCTTCTTGTGCATCATTTCTTATCTTGTTTAACTCTTGTTCTATATATACCCAAAGATGTTTTGAACCATATATATATCTTGACTCTAAAAGTGCTGTTTTTATAGTATGATCACTCTTAGATGAAGGTAACAAATCTTCTAACAAATGTACTCTATGTCCCAAGTTTAAACCACTGTCCCATGCAATTTGAAGTACAGTTTCGATAATCGGCTCTATGTTGAAGCCATCAACTTTTTCATAGACTATCATCAAGTCAATATCAGAATATACACAAAGTTGTTCTCTTGCATAAGAACCTAAAGCTACCAAAGTCATGGGAATAGTATTTATAAGTGGTTGATAATTTCCAAAGTGTTTTCTAAGTGCATATTTAAAGATAACTTTAATATACGTATCAATTGCTCTTGTATGCTTAACTAAAAAACTTTTTCCCTGATCTTTTTCAAAAAGCAAGTTTAAGGTATCTGTATAAAGTTTTATATCTTTTTTTATAGAAGATGAGACTTCAAAGTCATCACTTTTCTTAGTTATAAGCTCTTCGATTTTTAAATTAAGTTTCAAATAATTTCCTTTATTGCTATTAATATTAAATTATATCTATTTACTGATTAATTTTTTTTAATAGGTCATTATCATATTGTCATTATAATCGTTGCAGTTCAAAAAAAATAAGGAGTGACTAATGAGAAAAGTCAACAAGATGTTAACTGCATTACTGTTGTGTGGAGTTACAACTACATCACACGCTGTAAAAATAGAAGTTATGCCAACCGTAGGTAAAGCTTTTAAAACAAGCCAAGACAGAATGGAAGATGATGAAATTCTATATGGTGTAAGAGGCACAGTATTTTTAAATGATGAAGTTGGCTTACAAGCATCATTTGAAGGATCTACTGGAAACAAAGTAGGAACTGCTAGTCAAAAGGCAAGTGGTAGTGAAACAGATATCGAAAGAGTTTCTGCAAACATAGTATATGAAAAAAACACTGGTAAAAGAATAAGACCTTATATCATAGTTGGTACAGGTTTAGAAGCAACCCACGGTAGTGTTGCACCAGCTGGAAGAGATGGGTCTCAAGGTTTTATACAAGCTGGTGGTGGTTTAAAATTTGGTATCAACAAAAGAGTTGATCTTGTAACTGAAGCTAAGTGGATAAGAAAACTAAGTAACAATGATGATGATATAGTAGCAACTGTTGGTCTTGGAATCAATAGTGGACATATAAACACAAAACCAAACATACCTTCAGTTCTTGAAACAAGTGAAGTTCAAAATGCTATAAATTTAGCTGAGTTCAAAAAACTAGCAGCTCAAAAGAAAGCAGCACCTATCGCAATTCCAGTAGAAGAGAGTATCTCTACAGGTTTAGAAGTTGTTGAAGAAGGCATACCTGCTGATGCGATTATATTAACAGATGACGCAACTACTCAACCTTTAGAGGTAGTTGAAGAAGGTGACTATATAGAAACTCCAAGTTCAGTAGCATCATATGATGAAGGAACTCAAGATGGATTTTATATCCAGATGGCAGCTCTTTTTGAGGGAACTGGTCAAGCACTAACTAGTAGACTTGAGAGTAAAGATTATCCATATGTTTTACACAATGTTGAAAAAAGAGGTCGTGAAGCAACTCTTGTACTTGTAGGGCCATATGAAACTCAACAAGAAGCTAGTGTAGCTATGAGATATTTAAAAAGATTAAAAAGTGATGCTTTTGTTTATCATATGAATTAATTGATAAACAGCTATAAAATATACTAAAACTTTATTTCAAGGCTAGTGTGAAATTTTGCACTAGCCTCTCCTTCATATTTATTCAAATAACTTAAAATAATTAAAGAACTTTTTTATTCAGTCGATATGCTCTGTAAGAAAATAAATTATTTGAGGTTATATATGAAAAAAATTGCACTATTAACATTTTTATCAGTTTCATCTATCATGGCACAAGATGGAATAAAATTTGAAGTTGAACCTACAGTTGGATACAACAACTTTGATAATGAATCAAAAATGAAAGATTCATTTATGTACGGAGTAAGAGGAACTGCTTATATAAACTGTTTTTACGCTTATAGATTAAATTACCAAAGAGCTGATGATGTTCACTATAAAAAAGAGAGTTCATCTACTTCAACTGGTTCAAGTAAACTACAAACTACTGATGTACAGAGAATTGCTGGTGAGCTTATCATGAGTGGTGAAGAAGATTACCATGTAATCCCCTATGTTATGTTAGGACTTGGATATGAGAGTTTAAGTGATTCTACAAAACACGATGTAAGTCAAACATATGTTGAAGCTGGAGTTGGTTTTAAACATAACTGGTTAAATAACCTTTATGCAACACTAGAAGGAAATGTACTTAGAAAGTTTGATACAAAAGATATCGATTATGGCATTACTTTTGGTGTAGGATATATGTTTGGTGAAAAGAGTGATAGTGTAGTACAAAGATATCAACCTAAAACTTTCATGGATACTGAACCAACACCTTTGCCTGTTATACAAAGCAAAAGATACAAAGCAGTTGAGAGACCAACTGTAATAACAAAACAACCAATAGCTCCTATAGGTAAGTACTCTTTTGAAGAAAAAAGAGCAACTTCTACATACATAGCTCCAGTTACAACTAGAACTAGAACTCAAGAACCCGTAGGAAATTTTGTAGAGACAAACTCTTATGCAATTGTTGATAATTCAGCAAATGAAAACAGTTACTATATCCAAGTAGCAGCATGGTTTAAAAGTGAAGATCCAAGACTTTTAACTAAGTTAGATAACAGTGGTTTAGCTTATGAAGTTATAACAGCTCAAAGAAAAGGAAGAGAAGCTCAGATAGTAAGAGTAGGTCCATATATCTCATTTGCAGATGCAAAAGCTGATTTAGCAAATGTTAAAAAAGTTAAAAGAGATTCATATATAACAAAATAAATAGTACAATGATTATATGAATAATATAATCAAAAAAATTAAAAACCAAGAGAGAGTAGAATTTGACGAAGCGTTAAAGCTTTATGAGTTAGATTTATTCACTCTTGGACAACTAGCAAACGAGATAAGAGAAAGAAAGTGGGGAAATAAATCCTTCTTCAACATAAACAGACACATAAATCCAACAAACGTATGTAAAGATATCTGCAAATTTTGTGCATTTTCAGCCAGCCGTAAAAATCCAAATCAATACACAATGACTCATCAAGAGATACTTGAAATTGCTGACAAATCAAACCAAGCGGGTGTAAAAGAGATCCATATAGTTTCAGCACATAACCCAGAAACTGGACTTTCATGGTATCTTGACATCTTTTTGAAAATAAAAGAAAAATACCCACACATCCACATAAAAGCATTAACAGCAGCAGAAATTAACTTCTTAGCGACCGAGTATAACCATAGTTATGATGAGATTATAGATATGATGATTGAATCTGGTGTTGACTCAATGCCAGGAGGTGGAGCTGAAATATTTGACCAAGAGGTTAGAGATAAGATTTGTAAAGGTAAAGTAACTACAGATGAGTGGTTTGAGATACACAAACTTTGGCACAATCGTGGAAAAAAATCAAATGTAACCATGTTGTTTGGTCATATAGAAAATAGAGCCCACAGAGTAGACCATATGATAAGGATACGAGAACTTCAAGATGAGACAAATGGCTTTAACACTTTTATCCCCCTAGTCTATCAAAGAGATAATAACTTTTTAAATGTCAAAGATTTTCTTTCATCTCAAGAGATACTAAAAACTATGGCAATAAGCAGAATAGTTTTAGACAATGTTCCTCATCTAAAAGCATACTGGGTAACTTCAACTATAAACTTAGCACTTATAAGTCAAGAGTTTGGAGCAGATGACTTAGATGGAACTATCCAAAGAGAGACTATAAACTCTTCAGCTGGAGCTAAAAGTTTACATGGATTGGTTCTAAAAGATTTTGTAGATATCATAAAAAACAGTGGATACCAACCCATAGAGAGAGATAGTTTATATAATGAGATTAAAGCGTGGTAGCTTTAATCTCTATTTTACAAACATCCAATATATAAAACTTGGTATGTCATTTATTCCAGCATAGATATACCAATCTTGCCCTTTATAATCATCCCGTCTTGTTGCTGTAATCCTAACCATGTTTAAGATATCTATATAAGCATTTATTCCACCATCAATCTCTGTATCAAGCGTTCTTTTAAAATCTTTAAAAACACTAGGACCAAAACCAACAGATAAAAAATCCTGTTTTAACTCAAAGTTGAGGTTCAAATCTAATCTTGCAAAATTTACTTGATTAGTTCTATCATATAACTCAAAAGAAAAAGATGGTTTTAACTCTATAGCACGTGGGAGATAAAACTTATTATGTTCAAAATAGTAATAATTTTCATATCCAAAAGATATCATATTTTTTGTTATCGCTAACTCATAAGGAAGGTACTTAACCCATAGTTTATCTTTATCTAATGGTGCTGAAACTGGATTATATGTATATCCGCTTTTATGTCTATAAAAAGACCCAGCCGTGTAGGCTGCAACTGCAGAGATAGACTTTGTAAGATTTGTTGAGTTTTTCTTCTCCAAATCCACAATCCTCTGAACGATATTTGAAAGAGTTTCTCTATACCACTCATCAGGATATGCAAGAGCGTGTTTTAAATACTTATTTTTTGCTTTGTATCCGTTTTTATTTAAATTTGCTATAAAGGTATGAAAATCTTCCATGTCATTTACCGTTAAGTTTTTTATAGATTCATATATCTTAACCATGTCCTCATCTACTTCAAAATTTCCATCTTCAAAAGCATAACCAAACTCTTCTCTTGATAAAAAATTTAAAAAGCCCCTACCCTTTTTAGAATCTTTAATTAAA
>Ga0256844_10000879_pt1 | contig 11326 bp, 8 predicted proteins | sample MusselsmetaG_FD_189100 | JGI IMG/M metagenome (GOLD analysis project Ga0256844, IMG submission 189100) | Mussel associated microbial communities from hydrothermal vent at the East Pacific Rise, Pacific Ocean - Mussels | ecosystem: Host-associated > Mollusca > Shell > Unclassified ... | reverse complement strand
GGTATCATTTTTCAAAAATTAGCGCAGTTGGAGCAGGCGATATTGCATGCAAAAGAAATTTTCTTAAGATCTTCGCCTGCTTTAAAGCTAGAAGATTCCAATATGGAATTTGAAAGACAAAGCATTGAGTTTAAAAGAGTGATTGAGCAAAAAATTGAGCACTCTCTTTCAAGGCTTCCAGAATTGGAGAAAAGTTTTACGCAAAGTATACACTTTACGCTTCAGCAAAAAGAGCAATACGTGGAGTACATAAATAAAAAATTAACCATGAATGATCCAAGAAAACAACACAGGAAAGGGTGGTCCCAAGTTTCGCTAAATGGAAAAACAATAGCACTAGAAAAGCTGAATGTCAATGATAAATTTATACTTGAAGATGCTACGGCAAGAATAGAGGCAGTTTGTCAAAAAAAAGTTTAAAGATACTTTCTGATATGTTTTAATATTTTATGATATAATATTGCCAAAAACTGAGGAGATTTTATGGGCGGTCAGATAGTGGGGACAGACCAAGCTGCATTTATGGAACTTTCTTTGGTTGGAACAGCTTTAATCATTCTGATTGTTTTGGCTTTATTGGCATATGTCTATAAGCTCATGCAGGATAAGAAAAAAATAATAGAGCCTCTCAACAAGAAACTGGATGCATTTAGTAAAGTATTTGATACGTCAAAAGATGCAGTTTTTATGCTTACGGGAACAGATAAGATAGTATATGCAAACAAATCAGTTATTAAGTTATTTGACTTAAGTGATAATTATATGTCTAAAAAAACTGAGATTGACTTAAAAGTTAAAATTAAAAAAGATTGGACAAATTGGGATCAATTTTTACTTAATACAGATAACGATGAAGAGGGAACAAAATCATTTACAAAGTCATCACTGCTCTCCAGCGATAAAAGAATTGGTGAAATTCCTGTCAATATACATATAGATACTTTTTTCATTGAAGACGAGAAGCATAAAATAATATCTTTTGAAAATATTAAAAAAGAGAAAGACAATGAGACGCTCTCTTTTTTACATAAATTAACAAAATTGCCAAATCAAGATAGAGCATTGGTTGATTTAAATATCCTCTATTCAAAAACACACTTACAAAATGGAAAGATTGCTTTGGTTCTTCTCAACATTGATAATTTTTCAAGATTGAGGTCAGTCATTGGATACGAGCAGGCAGACAATGTTTTTGTAAAAGTAGCACAGTATTTGACTTCACTTGGAAATGCAAATTCGTTTATGCCATACCATACGCACCACAATAACTTTCTGTTGATTGTCACCAATGTAAACAGTATTGAGGGCGTGACTACACTGGTTAAATCAATACAAAAAGAACTTACATCTTTTTACAAGATGGGAAATACCGACTTATATCTAACTGCATCAGCAGGTATTAGTATTTATCCGGACAGTGGTCCAACACTAAAACTTTTAGACAATGCTTATAAGGCACTTTCTTATGCAGAAAAAAATGGATACGGGCAAGCCCATGTTTATATGCCAGATGATGAAAGCCATGAGTTTGATGAATTGATGTTGTTGAATCAGATGAATCCAGCATTAGAGAATGAAGAATTTGAAATATATTATCAGCCTATTATAGATACTAAATTAGAAAAAATTGTAGCAGCAGAGGCACTACTGAGATGGAATCATCCGCAGCATGGAATTATTCATCCAGATATATTCATTCCACTTATGGAGAAGACGGGATTTGTTACAAAAATTGGACAATACACGCTTAGAAAAGTTTTAAAACAACAAAAGCAGTGGGAGCAGTTCAACTTTGGGAAAGTGGAAATATCTATCAATACAACACTTTTGGAAATTGAAGCAGAAGGTTTTGCTGAGAATGTAGCTAACCAGCTTAAAGAGTTCGGAGTAAGCCCAAAATTACTGAAATATGAAATAGTAGAGGGTTCTGCTACAGCCAATGAAAAACTAGCAAGAAAGCAGTTTGTGGCACTTAAGAATTTAGGCGTCCAGGTTGCATTGGATAATTTTGGCGTAGAAAATACATCTTTCTCTTATTTGAAAAAGTTCCCTGCGGATACTTTAAAAATTAACAAAGTGCTTATGGGCAATATATTAAAAAGTGAAGAGGATCAAAGAATTGTAAAAGCAATTATAGACCTTGCACATGGCTTAGGTCTTAATATTGTTGCGGAAGGTATCGATACGAAGCAAAAGTATGAATTGGCGGTCTCTTATGGATGTGATTTTGCACAAGGTTTCTATTTTGCGAAACCATTACCAGTTTTTGAGTTTCAGACACTTTTGGTATCAAATGATAAATAGAGAGAAGTAAGCATGAGTGTAGTTACGATTATACTTTTTGGAGCAGGCATTGTCTTTGCATTTATTATGCTCTATGTTGCCAATAAGAAAAAAACAAAAACCATCGCAGAAGAGTTGAATTTTTATAAACAAGAGAAAGAGTATGCCAGTGAAGCCATGATGGTTTTATCAAAAGAGTTTGATATTATCTATGCCAATCAGGCAGCAAAAGAACTCTTTGTTATTACGGGTGATAAAGGTAGCTTAAGAGCAACAAAAGAGATTGAGCTTAAAGCTGATGGTTCCGACCCTGTTGGATTTTTTCAGGCACTCAAGATTAAGTGTGAAGTTGAAAAGGATAATTTTCACCTTCACAATGCACTGCTGGTTGATTCTGGGAAAATGAAACAAGTTAACATTTATGTTGATAAAAATAGATGGAATATAGAGGGGACTATTACATGCATTGTAGATATGCATTCTATCTCTTCTGTTGCTGAGTCTCACTTGCCAAAAGATGGCAGTATAGATTTTTTTACCGGTATACCAAGCCAGTTTTCTGCAATGAGTGATATTAACTCTTTTGTAATGAAAAGTCAAAAAAGTTCTGAATCATTTGCTCTTTTTCTTGTGGGTATTGATAACTTTATGGAGCTACAAGCAACTCTAGGACAGGCGTATATCAATCAGCTTATAAAAAGTTTGGCTCTCTTTTTAACCAACAGACTTGATGAAAAGTTTAAAGTATACAAGATGGATTGTGATAAATTTTTACTCATTTTGGAAAATGCTGGAGAAGATAATTTTATACGTCATGAGGCACGTGATATGATTACAGATATTATTAGATACTATAAAAACAATGACAAAATGCGTATTACAACTTCAGTCGGAATTGCAAAATATCCAAGACATGGGGGAAATGCTGCCAAACTGATTGATCATGTGTATATTGCACTAACGCAAGCACAAAAAGAGAGTAATTCAAATATTGAATTTCTTACTTCAGATTATCAAACTCTGCACAAAGATGAAGTAAAAATGAATGAGGAAATATCAAAAGGATTGAAAAATCATGAATTCTTTTTATACTATCAGCCTGCATTTGATTTGGAGACAGAAGAGATGATAGGCGTAGAGGCTCTCATGAGATGGGATCATCCTGAGCATGGTATCATATCAGCAGATAAATTTTTAGATATAGCAGAAAAAACTGGGCTTATTGTAGATATTGGAGAGTATGCTTTCAAAGAGGCAATTTCTCAAAGAAAAAAATGGGATGACGAAGAGCTCAGGGATGTCAAAATTACATTAAACCTTTCGCTTAAAGAGATGCAGGTTGATATGTTTGTTCCTAGGTTGCAAATTTTATTTCATGAATACAGTATAGAGCCCGGTAGGTTTAATTTGGATATTTCAGAAGAGTCAGCCATGCATAATATTGAAAAAACAATTATGGATTTTAAAATTTTTAAAGAGTTGGGTGTGTCTCTTTCTATTGATAATTTTGGTGCAAGTAAATCATCCATTAAGCATCTTCAGGAGCTTCCGCTTGATATGATAAAGCTGGATAGATCTTTGGTTTTTGATATCTATAATAATATGGATCATCAAATTATTGTTAAGGCAATGATTAAGATGATACATAGCTTTGGATTTAAAGCTTCTGCAGAAGGAATAGAAACCTCCAAAGAGTCATCTCTGATGTATGACCTTGATTGTGACTATGCGCAAGGGTATCTCTTTTCAAAGCCTCTGTCTGCTTATGAGTTTGCGGAGCTTATACGATAAATAGATACTCAAGAGAGTATCTATTTTATTCTACATCATGCCACCCATGCCGCCCATGTCTGGCATTGCTGGCATTGGTGTTGGATCTTCTTTAATGTCTGATACTGTTGCTTCTGTAGTTAAGAGAAGACTAGAAACAGATGTTGCATTTTGAAGTGCAACACGTGCAACTTTGAGTGGATCAATAATTCCCGCCTTGAGCATATCAACATATTCTCCAGTAGTAGCATTGAATCCAAAGTTCTTTTCTGAGCTATTTGATACTTCGTTAGCAACAACGCCAGCATCAAATCCTGCATTGCTTGCAATTTGTTTGAGTGGTGCTGAAACAGCTCTAAATATAATATCTGCACCCACTGCTTCGTCACCTTCTAGTTTTAGTTTCACGGCCTTTGCTGCCTTGATGATCGCAGCACCTCCACCTATAATGATGCCTTCGTCTACAGCAGCTTTTGTAGCAGACAATGCATCATCCACTCTGTCTTTCTTTTCTTTCATTTCAGTCTCAGTGGCTGCACCCACTTTAATTACAGCAACACCTCCAGAAAGTTTTGCAAGTCTCTCTTGCAACTTCTCTTTGTCATATTCGCTTGTTGTGGTTTCAATTTGAGATTTTATCTCATTGATTCTTGACTTCACTTTCGCACCATCACCTTTTCCGTCAACAATCACAGTATTGTCTTTGTCTATCACTACTTTAGATGCTTGCCCTAAGTCAGCCAGACTAGCTTTGTCCAAAGAGAGTCCAAGTTCATCAGTAATAAGTGTTGCACCAGTGAGGATAGAGATGTCTTTTAGCATCTCTTTTTTTCTGTCACCAAAACCAGGTGCCTTTACTGCAGCGATATTAAGTACACCCTTCAATCTGTTAAGAACCAAGGTTGCCAACGCTTCGCCTTCAAGATCATCAGAGATAATAAGCAAAGGTCTTCCGCTTTGCTGTATCTGCTCCAAAATAGGCACTAAGTCTTTAAGAGAAGTAATTTTTGCATCCGTAACCAAGAGTAGAGGATTCTCCATCTCGCTGGTCATCTTTTCTGTATTGGTAACAAAGTATGGAGAGAGATAACCTCTATCAAACTGCATACCTTCAACCACTTCCAGGTCATCATTAATTCCTTTTGCTTCCTCAACAGTAATGACACCGTCTTTCCCAACTCTCTCCATAGCTTCAGCAATTAAATCACCAATGCTCTCATCAGAGTTTGCAGATATGGTCGCCACTTGTGCAATCTCTTTTTTATTTTTCACTTCTTTTGATATTTTCTTCAACTCTTCTATAATGGCAGCAGATGCCTTATCCATTCCACGCTTTACCTCAATAGGGTTTGCACCTGCAGTAATGTTTCTTAATCCCTCTCTGAAGATAGCATGTGCAAGAACGGTTGCAGTTGTTGTTCCGTCGCCTGCCTCATCTGCTGTATTGCTTGCAACTTCTTTTACGAGCTGTGCACCCATATTTTCCAATGGATCTTCTAGCTCAATCTCTCTTGCAACACTGACGCCATCTTTGGTGATATGTGGTGCACCAAAACTTTTTTGAATGAGTACATTTCTGCCTCTTGGCCCCATGGTTACTTTGACTGCGTCAGCGAGCTTACTTACGCCTTCATACAGTCCATTTCTTGCTTTGTCTGAAAAATATATTTCTTTAGCCATACTTATAATCCTTTGTTGATTGTTGTTTGTGTTGTTGCTTTTATTTTAATAGCCCTAAAACTTCTTTACTGAGTAGAATAAGATACTCTGACCCATCAATGGTGATCTCCATTCCTGAAAAATTTGCAAAAATAACTGTGTCACCTTCGCTTATGCCTTTTTCTTTTGCATCTGGCCCCACCGCAACAACTTTTCCTTGTAGTGATTTTTCTTTTGCAGAATCTGGTATTATAAGCCCAGATGCCGTTGTGCTTGCTTGCTCTTCTCTCTCAACGAGAACTCTATCTTCTAATGGAACAAATGTCATCAAAACCCCTTTTAGGCAATTGTATTTTAGATGGATTTTAATCATTTTTCTTTAATAAGTCAAGAAATTATGACAAACTATTGACAATATCTCTTACTTTAGCTAAAATTTCGTCTTCCAACAATTAGTGGCAAGGTAGCTCAGCTGGTTAGAGCGCTGGTCTCATAAGCCGGAGGTCGGGGATTCGAGTTCCCCTCTTGCTACCACTAAACGGACTATTCTTCAGCAAATATATAAAAATCTTTGAAAAAATAAAATGCAATTATATTTTTAATCTTAAATAATATAAAAATATGATATTCTTTTGTTAAGTGCATTTTGTACATATTTTTAAAACAACAAGGAGTTTTATTATGATAAAGAAAATAGCAATCATGCTTACGAGTGTGTTATTGAGCGGTATGCTTTATGCGGATGGACTATCGTCAGGCGAAAATTTCATAGGTGGAGAAGTGGGATCTATGACAGTGCAAGGTGATACAGCAACAAGAATGGATTATGAAAATGATGGCGCTGAGTGGGGTATTCGTCTTGGTTCTCAAACAACAGAGTGGAGAACTACATTTGCTTTAAATTACTACGATGAAGGTATTCAAAATGTTGAAAAGATAGTACTTTCAATTGATTACTATTTACTAAGTCAACAAAATCAATCATATTTCAAACCTTATTTAGGCGTAAATTTGGGTTATGGAAATTATGAAAGTCCTGGTGTTGATGAGAGTGGTTTTTTATATGGTGGACAAGCAGGGTTTGTTGTCGAGGTGACTGAGCAAATTGATGTAGACTTGAGTTATAAATATTCTCTTTCTGCGGCAGATAAGTTTGACCATACAGGCAGCATTATGTTAGGCGTGAACTATTTCTTTAATAAATCTTGTGACTAAAATTTAGCATGATTTTATCTTTGAGTCTGTCTGTTTGAAGGCAGACTCAACTACTCTTTCCCTCTTTTTAACTATAATCTTACATATTTCAATTTTAGGCAACACCAATGATAGATATAAAGTATATTCAAAACAATTTTGAAGAAGCCAGTCAAAAACTTATGAAAAAAGGTGTAGATGCATCTACACTCGAATCCATTAAAACACTTTTTGCCTCCCTAAAGCAAGCGAACAGTAGTTTAGAGTCTGCAAAAGCAGAGCAAAATAGCATGTCTAAACTTTTTGGTCAATATATGAAAGAGGGTAAAGACATTGGAGAACTTAAGAAAAAAGTTGATGCCAACAAAGAAGCTATGGTTCCTTTGCAAGAGAAAGCAAGAGAAGCAGAAGAAAAACTTTCAAATTTAGCACTCACTATTCCTAACTTTCCAGATGATTCTGTCGTAGATGGTAAAGATGAAGAGGACAATGTAGAGTTAAAAAAAGTACTTGAGCCTAAAAATTTTAGTTTTCAACCAAAGGAACATTGGGAACTTGCTGAGATGAATGGCTGGATTGATTTCGAGAGAGGGGTTAAACTTGCCAAGAGTAGATTCTCTATCTTGAGAGGAGATGCAGCAAGAGTAGAGAGAGCATTGATTAATTTCTTTTTAGATACCAACAGGGAAAAAGGCTTTGAAGAGGTCTGTGTTCCTTTTATTAATAATGCAGCCATGCTCAAAGGTACAGGACAGCTACCAAAATTTGAAGATGATCTCTTTAAAATAGAAGAAGAAGATCTCTATCTGATACCAACAGCAGAAGTACCACTTACTAATATTTATAATGATGAAATTTTGACACAAAAAGAGCTTCCTGTTCTTATGACAGGATATACACCATGTTTCAGGAGAGAGGCAGGAAGTGCAGGGCGTGATACACGTGGCATGATAAGACAGCACCAGTTTGATAAGGTTGAAATGGTGGCCATTGCGCACCCAGACAAGAGCGATGAGATCTTTGAGATGATGGTTCAAAATGCATCTGATATACTGACAGCATTAGGTTTACCGCACAGAGTAGTTGCACTTTGCGGAGGAGACTTAGGTTTTTCAGCAGCACATACAATAGATTTGGAAGTTTGGCTACCAGGACAAAATAAATATAGAGAAATTTCTTCCATTTCCAATACACGAGACTTTCAAGCAAGACGTGCAAAAATTCGCTTTAAAGATGAGAAGAAAAATAGATTTGTTCATACGCTTAATGGGTCTGCACTTGCAGTAGGTAGAACGCTAATAGCCATTATGGAAAATTATCAAAATGAAGATGGAACGATAGAAATACCAGAGGTACTTAAAAAATATATGTAGCTCTCATGTCTCCATGACAGCTACATAATGCGCTAAACATACTTAAAGAGATTAATAATTATTGCGGCGTGTTGTCGGGAGACAGACACCTTACTTGAGCTTTCCCTTCATGCTTAAGTAACTATTTAAAGCGCCCATGTATGCTCTTGCACTTGCAAGCATCGTGTCTATATTAAGTCCGTGCCCTATGATAGCTGAGTCATCATCAAATGAAACCTTGACGGTGACTGAGGCCAAGGCATCCTTTCCCTTGCTGACAGATTTTACTCTATAGTCTTGCAAGTGTCCAGTGTGGCCAGAAATGCGATCAATGGTTTTAAATATGGCATCTATGGTGCCTTCACCTATACTTGCATCTATTACTTCATTCTCTCCATTCCTAATGCTTACGGCTGCGCTAGGTACGCCATTGCTGCAATCCATTAACTGTAAGGAGATCAATTCAAATACTTTAGGTGCAGATGTCATTTCATTGGTTGCTAATGCTCTTAAGTCATCATCGTAAATTTCTTTTTTTCTGTCGGCAAGTATTTTAAATCTTTCAAAAGAGCTATTAAGTGCTTCATCGTCTAAGACAAAGCCAAGTTTTGACAATTTGTCTTTGAAGGCTGCTCTGCCTGAGTGCTTACCCAATACCAAAGTATCGTCTAAGTCTAAGCCTATATCTTCAGGTCTAATAATTTCATACGTCTCTTTGTTTTTCAACATACCGTCTTGATGTATGCCGCTCTCATGAGCAAATGCATTCTTGCCTACAATCGCCTTGTTTGGCTGAGGCTCTATGCCTGTAATGGTAGCAATTAATCTACTTGTAGGGTATATCTCTTTAGTGTTAATATTTGTATCAAACTCTTTAAAGATATCTCCACGCACTTTTAAGGCCATCACAATCTCTTCAAGTGCTGCATTTCCTGCACGCTCTCCTAAGCCATTAATAGTACATTCTACTTGTCTTGCGCCATTGCTTATGGCTGCTAAAGAGTTGGCAACACCTAAGCCTAAGTCGTTGTGGTTATGTACAGATATAATGGCTCTACCTTGCGTGTAGTGACTCATCTCTTTAATCATGCTACCTATCTCATGCGGAAGCTTAAAGCCTACAGTATCAGGTAAGTTAATCGTTGTGGCTCCTGCGTCTATGACAGCGTCCACAATCTCTTTCATGAACCCCATATCTGATCTTCCTGCATCTTCGCAAGAAAACTCTACATCTTCTGCAAAAGTACGTGCATACTCAACGGAACGCACGGCTCTTTTGATGACTTCATCTGGTGTCATCTTTAACTTGTGTTCCATATGAATCTTACTTGTTGCTATAAAGGTGTGTATGCGCTTCATTTTGGCTTTTGCAATAGCCTCTCCAGCTGCCTTAACATCACTGTCTATGGCTCGGGCCAAAGAGCAGATTGTTGAGCCCTGTACTCTTTGAGAAATTTTCTCTATGGCATCAAAGTCACCAGGGCTTGCTGCGGCAAATCCTGCTTCTATAATGTCGACACCTAAGCGCTCTAACTGTATAGCGATTTGTATCTTCTCTTCTGTGTTCATGGAGGCGCCAGGACTCTGCTCGCCATCTCTCAATGTGGTGTCAAATATTTTTATTATTTTTTTACTCATCTCTCTACCTTATGGTTCATTATATTATTCTATCTAAAATGTTGTTATTAGAAACTAATGGTGTATGATTGTGTTATAAAATGGATCGTTAAACGATTAGAGTGCGAGCAGTAGCAGGAGATTACTCTCTTTGTTGAAAAATGTATAACTATTTATGAATGTTTTCATGGTAATCTCCTATATTTTTTCTAAGTATACATAGAAAATGTCAAGGTGTCAAGGTTTATTTTTTGATTTTTATGTTCCTAAGACTCATACTTCTAACTGCACGAAGTGGTCCATAAGCGGCATAGATGAAGATAATGATGGCAAAACCTTCCACAGAAAAGAGATAAAGCAGAGAGACTGAAAGCATAAGGGCAATCATGGTTTTAAATACCATCGGTTTGTCTAATTGAATCTTTTTAAAAGAGGGGTATCTAAAGTTTGTGACCATGAGTATGCCAACGCCCAAGGCAAGAAAAAGTAAAAAGGTCGCATGGGCCTCTAGGTGGTATTTCTCAAAAAGAAGTACCCACATTGAGACAAAAACTGCTGCTGCAGGGATAGGAAGACCTATGAAAACATTGGGGTCTGTTTTGGCTGTCGATATGTTAAACCTAGCAAGACGAATGGCTCCAAAAATGACATAGAGTGCAGAGACCAGGATGCCAAAACGCCCAAAATCATTGCCGATATAGAAATAAAGAAGCATAGCAGGTGTGATACCAAAAGAGACCACATCTGCCAATGAATCAAACTCAACACCAAATTTGCTTGTTGTGTTTGTCATTCTTGCTACTCTTCCATCTAGCCCATCAAAAAGAAGTGCAAGAAGTATGAGCCAAGCCGCATTACTGAAATTTCCCTTACTCGCCTCTACAATACTGATGACGCCAACAAAGATGCTGCTGGCCGTAAAAAGGTTAGGTAGTATGTATATGAGGTTTGCTTTTTTCATGATTAGTCGTTAAGCTCTTCGTCTTTTTTTGCTTCAGCTTCAGCTACTGCCTTTGCTTTGGCAATTTTCTCTCCGTGAGCAAGACGGCTTGTAAGACCTTTTTCTTTTTCATAGTCAGCAATAATGGAGCGCACCTTTTTGCCTTCAATGACTTCAACATCTAAAAGAACGCTGGTCATTTTCTCTATGGCATCATGGTACTCACCAAGTGTTTTCTTCACAAAAGTATATCTCTCGTCAAGTGTTTTCTTAATGCTTTCATCAATCTTTTCGGCCATTTTTTCACTATAGTCTGTCGAGGCCATGCCTCCTCCGATGAAACTATTTTCAGTTCGCTTTAGAACCATAAGGCCTGCCACTTCTGACATACCATATACGGAGATCATGTCTTTTAAAATAGCGGTTGCACGATCCAAATCGTTGCCCGCACCCGTACTAATTTCACCAATAAATACTTCTTCGGCTGCGCGACCCCCTAAGAGCACATCTA
>Ga0256844_10000878_pt1 | contig 11346 bp, 6 predicted proteins | sample MusselsmetaG_FD_189100 | JGI IMG/M metagenome (GOLD analysis project Ga0256844, IMG submission 189100) | Mussel associated microbial communities from hydrothermal vent at the East Pacific Rise, Pacific Ocean - Mussels | ecosystem: Host-associated > Mollusca > Shell > Unclassified ... | reverse complement strand
TACGCCAATAGCAATAGCACCTGTAGCTACACCGGCAATTACATCAGGTTTTCCATATTTATCTTCAATAGCTTTAGCAAGGTTTTCTCGTAAAAAATTACGAATTGGCACATAAGAAAGTGTAATTCGATTGTCACAATAAATAGGCGATTTCCAGCCAGAAGCCCATGAAAAATGGTTTTTAGTGTCTAGTTTTATAGCATTTATTTGTAATAATAACTCAGCTGTTTTTTTTGCAGTATTTTTGTCGAAAATCATAGATGCAAAATTACATAAATTTTTAGAATATAATGGTTACAATTTTTATAAACGAACGCCCTATTTATTTAACAGACAGTTTAGAACATAGTGCTGAGCTTAACTATTTTAACTATAAGGATATTGATGTTATAGCGCTTGTTAAGCAGATTGAACGAGAACATTTGTTAGAAGCATATATTTACAAGAAAGATTTAGATTCTCTTTTAACTAGTTTTATAGGTTATTTTAAACATATTGAAGCTGCGGGAGGTATTGTAAGAAACGATAAGCAAGAATACTTGTTTATCTATAGAAATGAAGTTTGGGATTTACCTAAAGGAAAGTTAGAAAAGCAAGAAAAAAAACAAGAAGCTGCCATTAGAGAGGTTGAAGAAGAAACTGGAGTACAAAATATAAGTATCGTTAAGCCTCTTAACAATACATATCATATGTATACATATAAAAATGAACGAGTATTTAAAACAACCTATTGGTTTGCAATGGAAACTAGTTTTGTAGGTCAGTTATATCCTCAATTAGAAGAGGGAATCACCCGTGTTGAATGGTTAGATCAAAAGGAGATTGGTCATATTTTAGAAAATACCTATGCTAATATTAGGTTGTTGCTAACGCATTTTATTTGAAACATTAGTTCGAGTATTCCGCTTAAAACGAGATATTGATAATCTTAAAACGGTTTTAGGTATCGTTCAAGATACTTAAAATAATTATTTTATGACAGGGCTACTTTTTGATAAACTTTATACTAGTTGTTTGAGATTCATTTTTAATTTTTAAAAAATAAATACCGCTTGGTAAAGTGCTAGAATCTATTTCTTGATTTGTAGCTATAATTTGAGGGCTCTTAATTTCTTGCCCTCGAATATTAAAAACAGAAATAGTTAAGGTTTGATTTGTATCAGAAATTATTTTAAAATTATTTTGGATAGGATTTGGCGTTAATACAAACTGAATATTATTCAATTCAAAGGAACTTGTAGCTAAAGAACTGTCAGTATCCAAACCAATAACTTGAGATAATAAACGGATATAAGCAGCTTGATTGCTAATAGATGGTTCAGAAATTTCCCAAGAATTATCAGGTGAGCTGGTATTAAAATCTAAATAACTTTTTTGTAAAGGTTGATTGTATGGAGGTGATAATGTTGTGTTTGCATTATAACTAGAATTACATCCGCCAGGTACATAGCCAGGAGCTGGACCGTAAGTAGAAGTTAAAACATCATCCCAACGACTGGTTCCATCTGCAAACCATGCATGATAGATTTGATTACAGCTTTTTTCAGCTCCAGTACTTTTCATATTTGATAAATAAACCAAACCTAAGGGGTTTACACCATGAAAATAATGAAGGTGTTCTTTTGCACGCAAGATATAGTTGGTATTTGCTGAAGGGTTGATCTTGTATTTTGCAAAATTGTAATTTAATATTCCAAAGTTAGATTTTTGAATATTACTTCCCCAGTGATATGTCCAATCGTTTGCATAAGCTCTGTATAAATCTAAGTTGTTAAACTCAAAATAATTATTATTATTACTTGTAACTACAGGATTTACTGCATCTAGAATCCTATTTTTAATTGGAAGTTTAATATTAGGATTGGTTGTGTAATGTAGTAAAGCATCAACACTCATGATATGGTAATTACTCCATATTTCAGTAAGATTGATGTCGTTTAAATGGTTTGTTATATATTGTTGAAATCTATCATCATCAGTAATGTCAAATAAATAAATAGCAGCATTTATAGCCATTTCTCGTTGTTGGTCAAAGGTTCTATCCGCATCACCAGAAACCACAGCAAGATCATCGCAATTTTCATCTAAAGTTGCATTTTCAATACGTGGTTCTACATAGTTCCATGTCAATAGAGCTTTTTCTTTTAGTGTTTGTGCATAATGACTTAAACTAGAAAATTGAGAGAACACCTTAGAAGCATGTGCTAACATAGTTTAGCGGCAATAGCAGCAGAGGTACATGTTTTTTCATAATAGCGAATGTCTGTATTTGCACTTGGCGGAGAGGCACTATTTTCATTGTAATTTCTAGCTCCAATTTTTATGTGTACTGAACCATCAGAATTTATCATTTTTAAGAGCCAATCTAATTCCCATTTCAATTCATCAATAATATCAGGAATGTTATTTCCAGATTCGGGTATATTCCAATGATCTCCAAATACAGAAGGATTATTAGTGTAGGCCCAGAGTAAATCATGTACAGGTGCTTCAGCAAAGGTTACATATTTATTATAATCGCCTGCATCAAACCATCCTCCACTCATGTCCTTTGCAGTATTTGTATTATTTTGTTGATGTACATCTCTAGCTTGAGTATCTTGATTAAAAGACATAGCATCAGTAAAACCATTTAAAGCATAAGGTGTTGTTTTTGCAATGCCACAACGGTTGTAGTAAAATACTTTTGAAGCGGTAGTTAATAAATCAGTATAGACATCGTCATTTATAGAGAACTTAAAAGAGCGTTCATTGTTGGCAACATCATATATATAATATTCGCCTGTTTGTGTAACGCTACTAAAGTCAAACCACCATCCTTTATCACCAGATTGACCGTGTGTAGCTCCATTATTCCAAACTGTTGGCGTTCCAGAGAAAACGATAGCATTAGTTGCTGCGTTTCTGAGTTCTAAGGTGCTACTTAGACTAAAACTTTGTCCAGAATTAAAACCAGTTTGCGGATTGCTAATTACAGCAACTTTAGTATGATTTGGTTTGTATCCAAACTGGTCTATATGAATAAAATCACTAGTTTGTGCTAAAAAATAAAGTGGGTTGAGAATCAAAAAGAAGAGTAGTTTTTTCATCTCTAAAGGTTTAAGTTTCTTCAAAGGTAAGTAAATTATTACGATATCTTCTTGTGCATCTTTAGATTAACTGTATTTTTGCCGCTTGTAAAAATAGTAGCTTATGGAATTTATTAGAAAACGAACAAAAAACGCCAAAAATGATATTTTATCAGGTTTAACCGTGGCTTTGGCTTTAGTGCCAGAAGCTGTAGCTTTTGCTTTTGTTGCAGGTGTTGATCCGTTAGTAGGGCTGTATGCCGCTTTTATGATAGGTTTGATTACAGCTATTTTTGGAGGAAGACCAGGAATGATTTCTGGAGCAACAGGTGCCTTAGCCGTTGTAATGGTCGCCTTAGTAGCCAAAGGAAATGCGATGGGGCTTGAAAGTGAGAATTTAGGGTTGTATTACCTATTTGCAACAGTTATTTTGATGGGTGTAATTCAAATGCTCGCAGGTATTTTTAAACTAGGAAAATTTGTACGTTTAATTCCGCATCCTGTAATGATGGGTTTTGTAAATGGTTTGGCTATTGTAATTTTCTTATCACAATTGGGAATGTTTAAAGAAAATATAAAAGATATTTTTGGTAACAATAAAATAAATACACATTCTGTTGATAAAATAATGGACGTTAAAGATGGAGATGTTTATGATACTCATACAGGAAACCTATTGTTTACAATAACAGGCGATAAGTTAATGTTGCCAAATACAACAGAGGCGTCCTATCAAATTACTGACAATCAAGTTTTCGATTTGAAAACAAAACAAGTAAAGTTCAATATAGAAGAAGGAGGTATTTTTCAAATAGAAAAGAAGGGTGTGGCTAAAAAATTTCTGCCCACTCCTAAATTACTATTAATGGTAGGTTTGGTTTTATTAACGATGTTATTAATGTTTGGCTTACCTAAAATTTCTAAAAAAATTCCAGATGGATTGGTTGCTATTTTAGTAGTTTCAGCCATTGTAATTTTCGGAAAGTTAGATGTGTCAACAGTTGGTAGCTTTATAAGAGAGGGTGGAGGTGAAGGTTTAAAAGGAGGTCTGCCACAATTTCAATGGGATATTTTTAATAAAATACCATTTACATGGGAAACGATTAAATTTATAGGACCTTATGCGTTGATTTTAGCAGCTATAGGGTTGATAGAATCTCTAATGACCTTAAATTTAATTGATGAGTTGACAGATTCTAGAGGGAACTCCAATAGAGAATGTATGGCTCAAGGAGGTGCAAATATTATCACAGGATTTTTTGGAGGAATGGGAGGATGTGCTATGATTGGACAATCATTAATTAATATAAAAGGTGGAGGTAGAGGTAGACTTTCAGGTATAGTAGCTGCATTGACCTTATTAGCCTTTATATTATTTGCTTCTGGTTTGATAGAGCAAGTACCTATTGCGGCATTGGTTGGTGTTATGTTTATGGTGGTAATTGGAACTTTTGCATGGTCTAGCTTTAGAATCTTAAACAAGATTCCTTTTAGTGATGTTGTTGTATTGATTATGGTTTCTGCCTTGACTGTGATTTTCGATTTAGCTATTGCCGTTATTGCAGGTGTAATTATAAGTGCATTGGTATTCTCTTGGGAAAATGCCAAACGTATTAGAGCACGGAAACGTACAAAAGAAGACGGAACTAAGGTTTATGAAATTTGGGGCCCTTTATTTTTTGGAAGTATTCAAGAGTTTAATAATAAGTTTGATATTAAGAATGATCCTGAACATGTTGAAATTGATTTTATCGAATCAAGAATAAGCGATCATTCAGCTATTGAATCCATTTTTAATTTGGTTACTAAATATGAAGCTGCAGGAAAAACAATTAAGCTAAAACATTTAAGCGAAGATTGTAAAGTGCTATTGTATAAGGCAAGTACACATTTTCATCAAGTAATTGTAGAGGATATTGACGATCCTCGTTATCATTTAGCTGAGAATCCTGAAAAATTTAGTAAGGGGCTTTTTGAGTATGATCATGAGTAAGTTAGAGAACTAATGTTCGTTAAGACATATGGTTTACACAAGTTAAAGATTAGATTTTACACTAAATTGGTTTCTAGCCTTGTTGATGATTCTTTATTCCTTAATTGATTTTCATTAAAGAAACCTAAAAAGACGTTTCTATAAAATACTTTCCAAATTTCATTGCCTATAACCTAAAAAAATATATAAAATTTAGTTCTAAAGTTGTGACAAGTGATGCGGCATCACGAACCTGTATTCTAAAACATCAAATTCAACGATTATTAGGTAAAATAAGCTATTTTGGGTTCTCTAAAACAATCCTTTTTGCCAATACAAAATGAAAACTTCTCTTAAAATGGACTTAAAGTGGTAATTGTAATTTAATCTCTATTAAGTATTTATTAACTTAGTTAAACTTCTAAATAACAATAGGGTATGGTCGTTGTTGTACGCAGTTATTTTTAATTTAACATTTTTCCTTTCTCATCAAATAATTTAAAACTTTTATATGAAGTCGATAAGAAAGATTTATCTTCTTTAGTCATTAATTCCTCGAATTTATAACCTGGTAATTCAAAACCTTTTGGAATTCCTAAAGTCAATAAGTTACCATTGTTTAGCAAAATGAAGCGTACATATTTTCGGTTCGGAAATGAAATGTACAAAGAAATGGCATCATTAAAATCTAGTTTAGAGGATAATTTTCCTGGCATTTCTTTAGTTACTTCATTTCTATAATTGGCAAATGACTTGTCGTTGGTAAACTTTATATATAATTTATTTTCTCTGTTTTTATTTAGTATTTTTTGTAAAAAAGGATGGTTTTCAACACGAGACTTTAATTCATCTTTTTTGTTAAGAAATGTTTTAAGGGGGGTAGTCACCTTTCCATTTGACATTGTTAAGTCATATATTATTTTATCATTAGAGCCTTTATCAACTAATTCTGCCTGCCAGCAGTCTCCATCATAGCTGTATGAATAAACTTCAGCTACTATGGAGGATTTAATTTCAAATTTGTCCAACTCCTCTTTTTCTTTATAAAGTAAATCGTAAAGTTGCTTATTAGTGTTTTCAATTCTTGACTTTATTTCGCTTGGAAGAAAAGGAATTAAGTTTTTAATGTTTTTTTCTGTTTGTATTTTTTTAAGACTATCTTTTAAAAAATAGTGATAATATTTATAAGTATTATAAAAATGAAGCTTATTAAAAGCATCCATTGATTTGTTACTAATAATATCACGAATTGTATTTTCAAAATATTGCTGGTTTTCAGAGTTTAAATTGGCATAGGCTTTTGCTATTTTACTGCCATTTGAAAAATAGTGTTTATTAATACTGTCTTCAATTCTTAAATTTGAACCCAATAAAATTTTATTTAAATTCAAATTTAATTTTGTAAGTTCTTCAATATAAGTTTCCCTTACATTAGAAGCTATATTACTATTAGCAACTCTCGAAACGTTATCATTCATTACATTTAGGAAAGCTTGTATAAAAATCTCCCAGTTTTGAGTTTGAGCCGCAAGTTCAGCAATTCTTTTTTGTTGGATTATTGGACCATTATCAAAACTACAAGAACCAACTTGTTGATTTTGTCGCATTAAGTTTAATGCTCTTTTTTTAGAAATTAAATAAGCTGTAAAGTCTTCCAAGTCTCCGTTTGAAACTTTGTTTTTTTCTGCATATGATATGGCTTCTTTTAAAAGTTTTTTAAAATGTTTATCTGTTTTGTATAAGCTGTCAGAAAATTTTTGTTTTTCAGACTGCCATTTGCCTAATTCTTTTCTTCGAGTAATAAAGTCTTGTTCTTTCCTGTAAGGTGGCTTATTTGTTTTAGCTTCATAATAATTAACTAAAGAATCAATTATGGTTTTATTAGAGCTAAACAATTCATTTGATTTTTTTTCTTTTTTGAAAAAAATTGATGTTTTGGGTTTTACTATTACATCTGTGTAATGTACCCAATCTGAATATTTTTCAGGAATATTGATCGACTTAAATCTATTAATTAGATAAAACCCTTGAATGATTGAAGCATCTTTGTACTCGCTCCAAGTTTCTTTATGTATTGAATAGAGAAATTTAATATTACTATTATTTAAGGAGTCGTTATATTTTATTTCAATTAGGTGCCCTTGACTTTTAACTATTTCAAAAGATTTGACTTCAATTCTTTTTTCTTTCTTATAATTGAAGCCTACATTTTTGATAATTAATAAATCTCTATCAATTTGAAGGGTCGGATTTTCCTTAACCAGTTGTTCGAAATTTTTAGTATTGTTTAATGAATTTAGAAATTCATTTGGGTTGCTCGTAATTATCTTAAAATAATTTGCGGTTGTTTGTGGTAATGATTTATAAATTGGAGTTTCATTTTTGAGATAATCTTTTTCTAAAGATTTAATAATTGAATTGAGTTTATGAATATCATTCTCATTCACAATTTGATTTTGAGCATAAATATTAAATGAAAATAAAATTAAAATGTAGAATACCTTTTTCATAATGTCTAGTCCTAAAATACGGCTACAGGTTAAAATTAAATTTACGCTGTTAATTTATATACCATATTTGGTGTTTTATAATCCAAAGATAGGTGTAATCCTATCTTCAAAGATACAAACTTTGAATTTAGCACAAAACCCGAAATTACGTTTATATTTTGTTAGGCTTTCGTACTTGTTTTTTGCTTCAAGCTAGACAATAGTGAAATATAAAAGAGGCTACCTTTAATTAGCAGCCTCTTTCATCAAATTACAAGAATAACGCAACAATTCGTATTAAACCTTTATTTGTAAATTAATTCAAATCTGTCTAGATTCATAACTTTTGTCCAAGCAGAGATAAAGTCCTGCACAAACTGCTCTTTAGAATCATCAGTTGCATAAAATTCTGCTAATGCTCTAAGTTCTGAATTTGAACCAAATATTAAATCTGCTCTTGATGCTGTCCATTTTTCAGCTCCTGTTTTAATGTCTTTTCCAACAAATTCTTCTTTTGCGTCTGATGATGCCTCCCATTCAACACTCATACCTAATAGATTGACAAAAAAATTATTGGTTAACTTATCTTTACTTGTTGTAAATATTCCGTTTTTGCTTCCATCAAAATTTGCATTTAATGCTCGCATTCCTCCAACTAATACTGTCATTTCGGGTGCTGTAAGTGTAAGTAACTGGGCTTTGTCCACCAACAATTCTTCTGTAGATAGTGTATATTTAGTTTTCAAATAATTACGGAAGCCATCGGCCATGGGCTCAAGAAGATTAAATGATTTAATATCTGTTTGTTCTTGAATAGCATCTGTACGACCGGGAGAGAACGGTACATTATAGTTATAACCTGCGTTACTTACAGATTTTTCTACTCCAGCAGAACCTGCTAACACAATTAAATCAGCTATTGATACTTTTTTTGTAGTTGATTTAGCATTGAACTCTTTTTGAATCTGTTCTAAAACAGTTAATACTTTTTTCAATTGTTTAGGGTTATTTACTTCCCAATTTACTTGAGGTTCTAGTCGTATTCTTGCTCCATTAGCACCACCTCTTCTGTCTGAATGACGATACGTAGAAGCAGATGCCCAAGCAGTTGTTACCATTTCGCTGATTGTTAAATTTGAGTTTAAAATTTGCTTCTTTAAAGTCTCCACATCACTTTTAGTAATTGTCTGATAGTTAGCAACTGGAATAGGGTCTTGCCAAATCAAATCTTCTGTTGGAGCTTCTTGTCCAATATATGTAGATTTTGGCCCCATATCTCTATGTGTCAATTTGAACCAAGCACGAGCAAAAGCATTATCAAAAGTATCAGGGTTTTTGTAAAATTTTCTTGCAATTTTTTCAAATTCAGGGTCAAACCTTAATGCTAAATCCGTAGTAAACATTCCTGGTTTAACCATTTTGTCTGAATTAAAAGCATCAGGAACCATCATTTTTGGGTTTTTAGGCTCCCATTGATGAGCACCTGCTGGGCTTTTTGTTAATTCCCATTCATTTTCAAATAAATTAAAAAAGAATAAGTGACTCCATTTTGTAGGTGTAGATGTCCATACTACTTCTAAACCTGATGTAATTGCATCAGTACCTTTACCAGATTTATAATCACTTTTCCATCCTAAACCTTGTGCTTCAATATTCGATGCTTCAGGATCTGACCCTACGTGAGATGCACTACCTGCTCCATGTGATTTACCAAGTGTATGACCACCAGCAATTAATGCTACAGTTTCTTCATCATTCATTCCCATTCTTCCGAATGTTTCACGAATATCTTTTGCGGCTAAAAGTGGGTCTGGATTGCCATTTGGTCCTTCTGGATTTACATAAATTAATCCCATTTGAACTGCTGCAAGCGGGTTTTCAAGTTTTCTATCTCCATCATAACGTTTACTATCATCTAACCATTTCTCTTCTGCTCCCCAATAAACATCTTCATTTGGTTGCCAAACATCAGTTCTACCTCCTGCAAAACCAAAAGTTTTAAAGCCCGTAGATTCTAATGCTACATTTCCTGTAAGAATCATCAAATCTGCCCAGGAAATTTTATTTCCATATTTTTTCTTAATTGGCCAAAGTAATCTTCTTGCTTTATCTAAATTCGCATTATCTGGCCAACTGTTCTGCGGTGCAAATCTTTGTTGTGCTGACCTAGAGCCTCCACGACCATCACCTGAACGATACGTACCTGCATTATGCCAAGCCATTCTGATAAATAAGCCTGCATAACTTCCGTAATCTGCTGGCCACCAATCTTGAGAATCGGTCATCAGTGCTCGTAAGTCAGACTTTAATGCTTTGTAGTCTAAAGTTTTAAATTCTTTTACATAATCAAAATCCTTATTCATTGGATTTGATAATGTAGAGTGTTTTCGTAATAAATCTAAATTTAATCGGTTTGGCCACCAGTCGCTATTGGCTGCAGATCTTTTATTTAAATCGCTTTTTTTAGTAACGGTTGCTCCAGAAACCCCATCTATTGTTTTGTTACTACTATCATTGCCACATGCTGTAAGAAGCAGTAACGAAAGTATTAATGTTGTTATTTTCATTTTATATGTTTTTAATTAATTGATTAGATTACAAATTTATAAATAATTAGATTTAATTTCAGTATAAACTAAATTGATAGTTTCTATATGTTTATAGGTATTTTCTATAATTCAGAATAATTTTTTATATGAAGCCTAATGTTTTAGGCTAAGTGCTTAGTTTGGGAGTTCAAAGAAATGAGCTTTCAATTAAGCGCTTAGCCAAAACTTTTTATTTTGTTTTGTCTTTTCTATTTTAAAGCCAAATCAAAAAAAAATGGCAGACTTAGTTAATAAATACACACAAACGATTAGTTTTAAGACCGTTTTAAGCATTAATTATACACACTGTTAGGTTTTAGCGCATTGATTTTTTCCATGGAAAATTTCCATTTCATTCCATTTTTTCTGTAGCTTATTTAGTTAACAGACAAAAAAAACCGAAAGCAAAGCTTTCTATAAACCAATACCAGTCCGATTTTCCATTTCCTAATTTAACCATTCCGTTTTTTAGTCCGCCATAATTGCGTTGTGCTGCTAAAGATTTTTTGATTTTAAAGATTCCTTTTAATTTTCCGCTACTATTCCGAGAAATTGATAAGATTTTTTAGTTTGAGTAGATTATTCCGCAATACTTCAGATTCCTATTTTTAGATTTTTATAGCGTAATAATGAGCAGATTTCCGTTGAGTTTTTTTATCCATTCTGGCATTAAACTAACGGTAATGGTATCAAGCGTAGCATCCCGTTAGGGTGCAATGATTTGATACCTATTGTTGTAGGTTGGCTTTTATTTTTTCAGGTAAATGCTTAATTATTTCATCATCATCATTTGTACGGATTTGATTGTTGTAATTCTGTACAAAATAATTAAAATACTCTTCCTTTGTTACATTCATAGCTTTTGCAATTTCCTTTCCACTTGGATAACTTTTAGTATTTGGAGATACTGGAGTGGCAAGAAAATAATCAATATCTTCAAATTCTTTCTCAAACTTAAAATTCAACAATCCATCTATAGTAATTGAATGTATCTCATTATTGTCTATTCTATATAAATCATGATTTAGTTTGGTAAAATACTTTTTCCAATATTCAATAAGTTTTTTAGCTAACTCTTCATTTTCCCTTTCTAATTTGGGATTTAATTTTAGTCCAACACTTCCCCACTTTTTTACTAATGTATTTTGTCCTGATTTAGATATTCCTTCAACTTCAGCTAATTCTAATGCTTGGCAATACAATTGATTGAAATTCTCTTCAACATTTAT
>Ga0256844_10000877_pt1 | contig 11346 bp, 11 predicted proteins | sample MusselsmetaG_FD_189100 | JGI IMG/M metagenome (GOLD analysis project Ga0256844, IMG submission 189100) | Mussel associated microbial communities from hydrothermal vent at the East Pacific Rise, Pacific Ocean - Mussels | ecosystem: Host-associated > Mollusca > Shell > Unclassified ... | reverse complement strand
TCTATAGGAAGCACTTAAAAAGTATTTATGGTTATAATTATAATTTAATTGAGATAATAATGATTCCATTGCTCCAGGTTCATTATCTCCTCCTACGTTAATATCAGTTGATATTACATTAGGAACTTCCAATCCTTCAGGAATTCCTTTACCTTCAATATAAGAACCTTCCCAATAATCTTTTGAATATTCATAGCCAACAAGTCCGCTAAAACTATGATCATTAATAACCTTATTAAAATCTAATATATTGGTTGTTATACCTCCATAACCTGCATTATCTTCATCTCTGATAAAACCTTTATCATGATAAGTCCCTGCAGCTAAACGAGAAACAAAATTATGTGACTTATCTGTGTACATATTTAATCTGTTGGTAGTTCTAAAAGACAACCAGTCTGCAAGTTTAAAATTTAAACTCATATCATAAGTTATTCCAAATCCATGAAAATTATGTTTAGAGTTCTCTGCATTATGAAATGGATTTATATGATCTCTAGATGTCCAATCTTGTGTGTTTCCATCAACATATTTTGTAGTTCCATCGCTATTGTATGGGTTGTCCCAAGGCACACCTAAGTAAGCATATAACATATCCATATAATCGTAAGAGCTACCTTTACTAGTATTAATGCTTACGTTATTTTTCATTTTAATTCTATCAGTAAACTTGTAAGTAGTATTAGTTCTAAAGTTTAAACCTTGATAACCTGTATCCATAAAAGTACCATCATCACCAGTATAAGATCCGCTTATATAGTATGATAATTTTTCTGTGCTACCTCTAGCAGAAAGATATGTTTTATGGAACATTGATGGTGTAAATGCTTCATCTACCCAATTGTAATTCTTCTTACTTAACTCTTGAGGATAATCGTTAAAGAAACGAATTAAATCGATTTCGTGATTACCGCTATCACGATATTGTTCTGCACTCCAATTATAGAATTCAGTTCCATTCATCATTTTAATTTTACCATGATCAGCATATTTTACTCCAACATCAGATTTGAATTCAAACACTGTTTTACCAGATTTACCTGTTTTTGTTTGTACAATAATAACACCATTATTTGCTCTTGACCCATACATAGCAGTTGTTCCTGCATCTTTTAATACAGTTATCGAAGCAATATCATTTGGATCAAAATCTCCACCAATTATACCATCAACTACATATAATGGCTCTGCATCCTCACTCGTAATACTAGAAATACCTCTAATTCTAACTTGTGAACCAGCTCCTGGTTCTCCTGTACTTTGAATTACTTGTACTCCTGCTACTTTACCTTGTAATAATGAACCAACATCACTAGAAGGAGTATCATTAATCGTTTTTTCATCAAGAATAACTACTGCACTTGATAATTCACTTCTTTTTTTGGAACTATAACCTACAACCACGATTTCGTCCATTACTAATCCGGATGGTTGCATTTTTACACGTAATTCTTTAGCTGTAGAATCAATAGTAATTTTCTGAGTTTCATATCCCATATAACTAATTACTAATACATCTCCATTTTTTGCATTTTTTAATTCAAAATGCCCATCAAAATCGGTAGCAGTTCCTGTTTTAGAACCTGATATGATAACACTAGCTCCTGGTAAAGCCCCATCAGTTTCGTCTAAAACGGTACCTTTTACTTGTGCAAAGACACTAGCAAAAATCAACGAAAAAATGAAAGCTAAAATAATATTTGGTTTACTTTTCATGACTTATTGTTTTTATTTATTAATTTGGTTTTTAATTTTCTATGGCTTTAAGTTTTTGTATAATTAAATTTGTTATCGCATTAGTAGCTGGAGGAAATATTTTTCTCAAATCAATTTCATCAGATTTATTTATTTCTTTTTTGATAGTTTGTATAAAAATATTTTTAATCTCGGTAGCTACATTTATTTTGCATATTCCGTTTTGAACAGATTTTTTTAAATCCTCATCAGGAACACCAGAACCTCCATGTAAAACAAGCGGTATTTTTACTGCTTTTTTTATTTCCGAAAGGCGCTTAAAATCTAATTTTGGTTTTTCTTTGTAAAAACCATGAGCAGTTCCTATTGCAACAGCTAAAGTGTTTACTCCAGTTTCTTTTACAAATTTTATAGCGTCATTAACATCTGTATAGCCTGTTTTACCAGTATCTTGTCCTAATTTAGCAACATAGCCAAGTTCTGCTTCTACATTAGCATTAAACTTTTTTGCATAGGCAACTACTACTTTTGTATTTTTTATATTTTCTTCTAGAGGAAGCTCGCTTCCGTCATACATAACCGAATCAAAACCAGCATCTAAACATTTTTTGGCAAGTTCAACACTGCCACCATGATCTAGATGTACCCATCCTTGAACATTGTAATATTTTAATCCTGTTTTTGCCATATTAATAGCATTTTCTAAGCCCATATAGTCAATAGAACTTTGGGTGAGTTGTAAAATAATACTTGTGTTTATTTTTTTTACAGCAAGTAAAACTCCTTTTAGAGTCTCAAAATTGTAGAAATTTGTTGCTAAAATAGCCTTGCCTTCTTTATTGAGTATGTTAAATTTTTGAATCATATTTACTGTTTTCTATTAAATATTTCGTCTCTTTTTGCCAATACTTTTTCTAAACTACTAAAAGCACCTGTTCCACCTTTCCCTTGTGTATTTATAGCTCCAGATAAGGTTCCTTCTATCATGCAAGTTTCCAGACTACTATTATTAATAAATTCTTTTAAAAATCCAGAATTAAAACTGTCACCAGCACCTATTGCATCTATAATATCTGTCATTAAAAATGCAGGTTGGTGAAAAGATTTTTCTTTTGAAAACAGATATGAGCCATTTACAGAGTCTTTTACAACGACAAGATTTGATGAAGCTTTTATTGAATTATATGCCTCTTCAATAGATTTTGTTTTAGTAATTTCAAGAAACTCTTCTTTATTTGGTAAAAAGATATCTACGTATGGTAGTAGTTCGCTAATATCTATATTCCATTTTTCAAATGGATCCCATTGCGTGTCTAAAGAAGTGGTTAAGCCTATTTTTTTAGCTCTTTTAAACAATGTTATTACACCATCTAAAAGTGATTCTTGCATAAAAATAGAACTTACATGTAAATGTTTTGCTTTATTTAGTACTTCATCAGATACATCTTCTTGACATAATTCTGACATTGCTCCAGGATAGGTAACCATAGCTCTTTCATTACCATAACTCAATGCAATAGTAGCACCTGTTTTACTTTTGTTTGAAACAATAATATTTTCGGTGTTTACATTTGATTTCTCTAAAGTATCTAATACTGTTTTAGAAAACACATCATTTCCTAATTTTCCTAAAAAAGCAACTTTAGTACCCCAAACACTTAAATTATTGGCTAAAATTGCAGAACTACTACCTAAAGTTAAAACCATATCTTTAGAAAATATTTCTTTTCCCAAAGCAATTGGCTTTTTTATATCATATAAGATAATGTCTACATTTAGCTCTCCAACAACTAATACGTCATATTTTTTATTTGTATCCATTATAATTTGTTGTTTAAATTAACTAAGTTGAAGTTGTAAAAATACTTATCCATAGCTTGTTCTATTTTAGATAATACCACATGCTCTGCATCTACATTATTATCCTTAAGATTATCATAAAGAATTTTTCTAGCAACTAGTACTTCAGGATTTTCCCAAATATATCTACAACCTGTTTTCACTAACCATTCTTGTCTTTCTTTACCATTAGCATAAAAATCATTTGGATTTTCATTACTACCAAGCCATTTTTGCCATCTATTAGAGGCGATTACATTTTTCCACAATGTTTCTTTTATTGCAGATTTTTTAATAACCTTTCCTTTTTCATAGTAATCAGCCTCTAAAGATTGCAATTCTATTAATCCTTCATATTCTTTTTCTGTAAATTCTGGACCAACATTAGCTCCTCCCATACCAGATAATGGGTAATCTTCTGGATTATCTACATTATCTGAATAATGTCCTTTTATAACACTTCCGTAATTTCTACAAATTGAAGTTACTTCTTTAGCTACTTTTTTATCAAATAGTGTCGTATGTAAATCTGTACCTACTTTAGCCACAACTAAACATGGGAAAACGTAATCAATTCCTTCTTTAATTAAACCATCTTTCAATAATTTTAAAAATCGCTCAAAAACGGTATAATCTGCTAATCCACCATGAACTTCTTCGGTTCCTACTTCATAAGAAATAGGAGGATAGTTATTATCAGTTCTAAATTTTTCGGCAGCAACTATTAGTTCGATAGTTCTATCAGCAACGGTATCAATATCAATTATTTCATTTTTTGCTAATCTAATATCAATTGTTGGATCAACATGCAAAAGATCAAAACCTGCAGCTATAGATGCTTCAAATGATTTTTTGACACCATTCATCGCTTTTTCGTAACTGTAATTATCTATTTTATGTTTATCTTTTAACCAAGGACCTCCATGATCTACAGCAATCATGATCGGACCTGTAAAATTTATTTTTTTTGCTTCATGTCGAATTGTCTTTACAAACTCTTCTTGATTCATTCCTGTATATCCTCCATCAATATCAACTTGATTTAAAGTAGCAGCAAATTTAATTGGCGCGTTACATCGTTTAGCACTTCGTAAAGAAGCTCTAATTACCGAAATGGAATTAGGACAAGCAGCAAATATAGTTCTTGGTTTGTCACCAGAATTTTGTAATTCCGCAATTCTATTCAAAACATAATCGACCATAGCGATATTTTGTTTTGTGATTTTATTTCTTAATTGGGTATTCATCTAAATTTTAATTTATCTATTTATAGTTATATATTGTTACTCCTTGCACAACTCTATGAATTGATCCAGATTTAGATGGAGAATCTGGATTAAATCCTAATTCTATAGATTTATATGTAGCTATTAGCTGTGACACAACTAAACTACTAATACTAAGATAACCCTCATCTATTTTATCATTTTTTGTTTCAATGTGAAAAGAAATATCTAATGTATTATATATTTCATCAGGTACATCAGAATTAAAAATACCAATACTTAATTTAGGATTTTGCCCTTTTCTGATAGATTTTACTAAATCAAATTCATATTGTCTTATATAAGGGTCATTGGCAAAATGATAAACAATTAAAGTATTTTCATTAACAACTGCTTTTGGTCCATGTCTAAAACCTAAAAAAGAATCAAATTTAGATATAATTTCACCATCTGTCAACTCTTGAAGTTTAAGATGAGCTTCCCTAGCGACACCAATCATTGATCCTGAGCCAAGAAAAACAGCTCTATCATAAGTAGTTTTTGCTATCTCACGCAGTGATTTATCATATTTATCAAAAAAAGATACAATTGCATTTGCAGCGATTTTAATTTTTAGCTTTTCATCTTCTAATTTACTAAGACGACCTAATAAAATAGCAGCTATTGCCATAGCCGTAACACTACTAGTCATTGCTAAACTTTTATCATTAGCCTCTTCAGGAAGAACAATACTATAATTTTTAGAATCGTTCTCTATCTTTGCTAATGCACCATTAGAGTTACAAGTAATAACCAAACTTTTTACATTTTTAGATACTTGATTTGATAATTTAATTGCTGCTAAGCTTTCTGGACTATCACCTGATCTAGCAAAAGATACTAAAAGTGTATCTTTATTTGGATTGATATATTGTAGTGGATGCGTAACAATTTCTGTAGTTGAAACTGCTTTTGTTGTAAGACCTGTATCTTTTTGAAATACTGGAGCTACAATTTCTCCAATAAAAAAAGAAGAACCAGCCCCTGTAAATACCACGTCATAATCATCAATAGGGTGCAAAAAATCAGTTATGGACTGTTTATTTTTATGGATTAACTTCCAAATATTATTCCACAATTCTGGTTGTTGCTTGATTTCTTTTAAAGTGTAAAACTCATTATTCATAATAACATATTTATTTTCGAAACCTTTCGTTTTGTTTTATTTTACAAATATATAAATTAAATGAAAGGAAACAAAACTTATTTAATTTATTATTTGAATAGTTTTTTATTAAAATCTATTTTGTAGCTTTGTATTATATAAAACTCATACTATATGTCTAAAAAATCATTACAACGAAGAACAATTATCTTAAATATGTTAAATGAACAAGGAGAGATTTCTGTTAATTATTTAAGTAGTTATTTTAAAGTAAGCGATGTTTCTATTCGAAATGATTTATCATCTCTAGAGAAAAAAGGACTATTGATTAGAAGTCATGGTGGAGCAATAAAAAATCAACCCATTAATTTTGATTTAAACTTGAGTGATCGAATCAAAAGATTTCATAAAGAAAAAAGTAAAATAGGCATACGTGCTGCCAAATTTGTAAAAGAAGGGTATACAGTAATAATGGATTCTGGTTCTACAACCATAGAGGTAGCAAAGCATTTTGAGGAAATAAATAATATTAAGATAGTCACTAATAGTTTACCTATTGCTTACGCATTAGCAGATCATCAAAATATTGAAGTTATTATGCCTGGTGGTGTTTTACGTGGACAAATGAAATCTTTAAAAGGAAGTTTAACCGAGAAAAATATATTATCCTTTAATTGTGATGTTGCTTTTATTGGAGTTGATAGTATCCATCCATTAAATGGAATTTACACACCTTCTATTGCAGAAGCATCACTGAGTAATCACATGATTCGTATTGCAAGACAAGTTATTGTTGTTGCGGACTCTAGCAAGTTCAATAAAAAAAGTTTTGCTAAAATTAACGATATTAATGCTATTGATATTTTAGTAACAGATAAAAATATTTCTAAAGATAATATTGAAAAATTAGAATCACAAGGAGTTCGTGTGATAACAACTTAAATTAAGTTTTTTTAATAATGTATCTAAACATATTTATTATGGTATAATCTATTATTTTACAAATAAATTATTTAATTTTAATCAATCTTGTCTCCTCATCAATAACCTCAATATTAATTATCATAGTATTTTCAGGTAAATAGCTGTCAATATTTTGAGGCCATTCTATAAAACACCAAGCATCTTTATAAAAATAATCTTCTACACCAATATCTAGAGCTTCTTCTTCAATTTCAATACGATAAAAATCAAAGTGGTAAATGGTTTCTTTTTTGTCTGAAATGTATTCATTAACTAAAGAAAAAGTAGGAGAACTTACATTATCAGTAACACCTAATTGTTTAATTATTTCTTTAATAAGAGTTGTTTTTCCAGCACCCATTTCAGCATAAAATAGCACATTTCGTTTATTTTTAGCTAAATCAATAATTTCTGAAGCTATCTGTGGTAATTGGCTTATTTTATAGACTTTATCCATAATTAAGAAAGATAATAATTTAAGGAATCTATAATTAATTCAGTTTTAACATTACAATTTGTTTTACAATGGGCAATTTCATCTAACAATACAAATCTAACTTCACCTTTTATATTTTTTTTATCATGTTTCATCAACTCCATAATGTCATTAAAATCATTTTTATCGAAATCAATTTTTCCAAAAAGTGAAGAAATGTATTTTTTTAGATTAGACAATTCATCAAAAGGATAATTAAACAATTTATTAGAAATATAAGTCTCACAAACTAATCCAACGGCAATAGCTTCACCGTGAGTAAGTGTTTTTTTATCAACATCTTGTAAAAAGTAAGTTTCAACGGCATGACCAACAGTATGACCATAATTTAATATTTTTCTAAGGTTTTGCTCTTTAGGATCTTTTAAAACGACTTCATTTTTAATTTCTATGGAGCGATAAATAATATCATATAAACGGTTAATTTCTAAAGGTGAATTTACTTTTAAAGTGTTCCATAAATCATTATCATAAGTTAAGCCATATTTAATAATTTCAGCCATTCCTGAAGTTAATTCACGTTGAGGTAATGTTTTGAGGTAATCAGTATCAATAATTACCATTTCAGGATTCGAAAAAAGTCCAATTTGATTTTTTAATCCATTAAAATCAACACCAGTTTTTCCACCTACAGAAGCATCAACCATTCCCAATAATGAAGTAGATATATTTATAAATTGCATACCTCTTTTAAAAGTTGAAGCTATAAAACCACCAATATCAGTAATCATTCCACCACCAATATTGATAAGAAGACTTTTTCTATCGGCTTTTAAGTTGTTTAATTCGTTCCAAACATAAGTACAAGTTTCAAGAGTTTTATGATTTTCGCCAGATGGAATTGTAATTAATTTAAAATCTAAATCAATTTTTGATATAAATATAGGTAAGCAAAATTCTTTTGTATACTCATCAACTAATATAAAAATACTTGAATAGTTGTTATTTTGAATAAATTTAGACAAATCATTGTATTTATTTTGCTCAAAAACAATGTTATAAGTAGATGCTTTTATAATTTCCATATGTATTTGTAAAACGATTGCAAAATACAATTTTTTTTGACTTATATCAGTATTTATAGATTTGAAAGAAGTAAATTTGTACAACAATTTTTATAACATGGAAAACATATTCGAAAATACAGAAGTAGCTTTTGCTATTAAAAAAGATAGTGAACTAGAACGTGCTTATTTTTTATTTAAAATGATACAAAAAGAGCCTTTAGTTCGTATTGGAACAGCCATTACAAATTTTGCATTAAAAGCTCATATGCCAGTTGAACATTTAATTAGAGCTACAGTTTTTGATCATTTTTGTGGAGGAGTAACCGAAGAAGATTGTATGGATACAATAGAAAAAATGTATAGTAAAAATGTACATTCAATTTTAGACTATTCTGTAGAAGGAAAAGAAACAGAAGAACAATTTGATTTAGCTTTAGAAAAAACATTAAAAATACTTGATTTTGTAAAAGAGAAAGATAGTATTCCATTTGCAGTTTTTAAACCAACAGGTTTTGGTCGTTTTGAAGTATATAGAAAAATCACAGAGAATGAAGAGCTTTTAAATGATGAACAAGAAGAATGGAATAGGATAGAAGCTCGTTATGAAGCTGTAGCTAAAAAAGCTTTTGATAATGATGTACCTTTATTAATAGATGCTGAAGAAAGTTGGATGCAGACTGCAGCTGATGATTTAATTGAAAGATTAATGGAAAAATATAATAAAGAAAAAGCTATTGTTTTTGGTACTTTACAGATGTATCGTTGGGATAGGTTAGAATATTTAATTCATTTACATGAAAGAGCTACAGATAAAGGATATCATGTTGGTATGAAATTAGTTCGTGGTGCTTATATGGAAAAAGAACGAGAGAGAGCAGAAGAAAAAGGGTATAAATCTCCTATTTGTACAACAAAACAACGTACAGATGATAATTATGATGCTGCTGTAATTTATATGATGGAACATAAAAACATGGCAGTTTATGCAGGAACTCATAATGAAGATAGTTCAAAAAATTTAATGGAGTTAGCTAAAAAACATGATGTTGCAAAAGATGACCCTAGAATGTGGTTTGGTCAATTATATGGTATGAGTGATCATATTACTTTTAATTTAGCAAATGCTGGATATAATGTTTCTAAATACTTACCATTTGGACCTGTTAGAGATGTAATGCCTTATTTAATTAGAAGAGCAGAAGAAAACACATCAGTTGCTGGACAAACAAGTAGAGAATTAAAATTACTTAAAACAGAGCGTAAAAGAAGAAAATTAACTAAGTAATAAATGTATAAATAGGTTTTGTTTTAGAAAAAACGATAAAAAACATTAATTAATCAAATTATTAACATATATTTGCCGCATATTAATATTACACACAAAATGAATAAAGGTACAGTAAAATTTTTCAACGAATCTAAAGGATTTGGATTTATCGTTGACAACGAAGACGAAAGTAAAGAATATTTCGTGCACGTAACAGGTTTAATTGATGAAATCCGTGAGGGTGACACAGTTGAATATGACTTAAAAGAAGGTAGAAAAGGATTAAACGCAGTTGACGTAAAAGTTGTTGACTAATCCATAATTATAACTTATTTTAGTATGAAAAATCGCCTATATGGCGATTTTTTTTGTTTATATCATTAACGAGTTAAAAATAAGATGTTTATATAAATATTAATTTGATATTTTGATATATTTTTCATAAATTTGGACTAACAACTAATAGTGATAAGCTATAAAATATTTTTAAATGATCGAACAATATATCCATGAAGAATGGAAGGATTTTTATTTAAATGATAGTGATCCTAAATTAATGGCTTACAAAATTTCTAATTATGGTAGAGTTAAAATTAAAACAAAAACTCAAACAAGATTTAGATTATTAACAAAATTCGCAAAAACTAATGGGTTTAATATGTTTTTTTATAAAAAAACAGGTAATAAAGTAGCATCTTTTTATGTTCATAGAGCTGTAGCCATTTTATTTATTAAACATGATATTGATAAAAAATTTGTTATTCATATAGATCATGATCCATTAAATAATTCAATAATAAATTTAGAATGGGTTGATAGAAGCGAATTAGCAATACATCAACAAAAAAATCCAAAAAGAAAACTTAAAAGAGGTTATAAGCTAAACGAAGGTAGAGTTAGGATAATTAAACGAAAATTACTTGATCCTAAGAATAAAACAAGAGTTAAAATGATTGCTAAGCAGTTTGGTATTTCAACAATGCAAGTTTGGCGTATTAAATCTGGTGAAAATTGGGGTCATGTAAAAGTAGATTTAAAAAAATAATTATTTTACTTACAAGTTTCAAAATTTATAAGATTTTTTATAAATAATCTTTTCTTGGAGGTGAAAAAACATCTATAATATTTCCACTAATAACCACTTCCAATGAATGTGCTATATTTTTTGGTATTGAATAACTATCACCTTGTCTTAATATCTCTTTATCTTCTCCTATAACAATAATGTACTCTCCTGACACTACATAACCACTTTGTTCATTTGGATGAAAGTGTAAGGGTACTTTGTCTCCAATATTATAATTCATTTTTGTAACCATTGTTTTTTTTCCAATAGATAATAGTTCAAATTTAATTCCTTTAAATTCTCTTTGTTTAGAGTTATTCGCTTTTACAATCATTATAATTAATTTCTATTATTTTCAAAATTTGAAGGTGTTACTTTTAATAAATACTACAAAATAGATTTAGGTAATACTTTTCTTGTCCAAGATTTAATACGTTTACTTCTTTTTACAAGCTTATCAGGATTAAAAATTAAAGTTGTGTGCCAAGAGTTATCTTCTTTAAACTCCTCATTAAAACCTTTTAATACTTGTTTTGAAACTTTATCTGAATGAATAATAGTAATGCATTCTGTATTTAGATTGGCACTTCGTGGATCTAAATTAAAGGTTCCAATAACAGTTATTTTATTATCTACTATCATT
>Ga0256844_10000876_pt1 | contig 11362 bp, 9 predicted proteins | sample MusselsmetaG_FD_189100 | JGI IMG/M metagenome (GOLD analysis project Ga0256844, IMG submission 189100) | Mussel associated microbial communities from hydrothermal vent at the East Pacific Rise, Pacific Ocean - Mussels | ecosystem: Host-associated > Mollusca > Shell > Unclassified ... | reverse complement strand
CCTCTTCTTACCAATTAAAATTAGCCTCTTATAATGTACAAGAGATGATAGACCAAGCGTTGGAACTGATGATTATGAGTGAAGAGGAGATAGAGAATCAGGTTACCATTCAACAGATAGAACCCTTTATCTTAAAAACTGATTTTGAACTCTTCTCATTGGCACTAAAAAATCTTATGGACAATGCTTTAAAATATTCGCCAAACCATCAGATAATCATCCTTATTTATAGTGATAGAATCGAACTTTCAAACCAAGGAGAACAATTTACAAAAAACTTAAACAACTATACCCAACCCTTTAATCCAAAAGGTCAAGGGCTAGGACTTGGGCTTTATATTGTGCATAATATTATGAAGCTTTTGAAGTTGACCGTTCAGTATGAGTATACCAATAAGCAAAATAAATTTATTCTCTCACAAATAAATAAATTTTAAAAAGAACATAAAAAGGACATATTTTTAATATATACTATTATTTAAATATAATAATAAAGGATTAGAAATGTTAAATTTAAAACTTACACAACGTTTTGTTAACAGGGTTAATAACAGTATGTTACTTATCTTCATAATGCTTTTTTCTACAGTTCATGGGAATGCTGTAGAGATAAATACCTCCATTCAGTCGGGAGCTGATGATGTAGAAGAGAGGGCGAGTGGTAGAGTATCTTCAAGTAGTGGGGATTTGGAGATGGTCTATGACTCAGGAGACCAGACCATTGGATTACGTTTTGTGAACTTGGATGTTCCACAAGGGGCAAGAATCACTTCTGCTTATCTGCAATTTACTGTCGATGAAGTGAATTCAGAAGCAACAAATTTAACTATCTATGGAGAGAGTAGCAATAACGCACCAGCATTTACAAATAGTCGTTGGGATGTTACTTCACGAACAAAAACTTCTAACTCTGCTTCATGGAGTGTTCCAACTTGGGGAACAACAAAAGTAAGTAGCCTAGCACAACGAACAGCAGAGTTAAAAGCAGTTGTTCAAGAGATTGTGAACTTAAGCAATTGGCAAACAAACAACAGCATGGTTTTTATTATTAGTGGAACAGGAAAAAGAGTAGCCGACTCTTATGAAGGTGGAAAACAACGAGCTCCAAAGCTCTATATCAATTATGAGTTAGAAAATAATAACTCTAATGGTAATAATGATGACAACAGTGACGATGATGAGACTATTGATAATGGAGATACACCACTTACAGTTGGCGTGGTTAATGTTTCAGTTAATCAAAAAGATGATGATGCCGAAGAGTCTACACAAGGTTCAGTCTCTACACGTAGTAGCGATTTAGAGTTGGTTTATGATGGAAGCAATCAAACCGTAGGAATGCGTTTTAGAGGTATTAATGTTCCAAAAAATGCAACCATTACCAATGCGTATTTACAGTTTACAGTTGATGAGCGAGACTCAAAAGCAACAGAGTTAAATATCTATGCAGAAAAAAGTGCGACACCTACTATCTATAAAAAACTCAAATATAATATCTCTTCAAGAGAAAAAACAACCTCCTCTGTAGCATGGAGTGTTCCTTCATGGAAAAAGAAACTTGAAAGTGCTGAAAAACAGACCACACCAAACTTAAAAGCATTGGTGCAAGAGGTTATTGAGTTGGACACATGGAGTGCCAACAATGATATGGCATTTATGATTACAGGAACAGGAAAAAGAGTAGCCGACTCTTATGAAGGTGGTGCAGACCGAGCTACGAAGTTGCATATTGAATTTACAGTTGGTGGGAATGATGATAACTCAACTGATAATGGTGGAAGAACAGACAACAACTCAACAGACGGTGGTGAAGATGATACAACCACAGATGGGGGAACAGACAACAACACAACCGATGGTGCTGGAGACAACACAGACAACAATGGTGGAACAGATAACAATCAAACGCTTGTTTCTAAAACAGTAAATATCTCTGTTAAATCGGGAAATGATGATGTAGAACAAGCCCAAACAGGTGCAATGTACATGGACAGTAGCGATTTGGAGTTGGTACATGAAGGAACAGATCAAACCATTGGTTTACGATTTACAAATCTATCTATTCCTCAAGGTGCAACCGTAACTTCTGCCTATATACAATTTAATACCGATGAGGTAGGATATAACGACGCAACAGTTCTAAATATTTATGCTCAAAACAGTGACAATGCACCAACCTTTATAGCAACTTCTTATAATGTGAGTTCAAGAAGTAAAACAACAGCCTCTACCGTTTGGGATGTTCCGTTATGGAATGTGCTTAATGAACAGGGAACAGCCCAACAAACACCTGAACTAAAGGAGCTTGTCCAAGAAGTTGTCAACCGTTCAGGATGGACAGAAAGCTCTGCATTGGCATTTATTATTCAAGGAACAGGAAAACGTACAGCCGATTCCTATGAAGGGGGTGCATCAAAAGCTCCAAGTCTACATGTTGAATATGAATTCTTGCAAGATGTGATTGTGGTAAACCCAAAAAGTACAAGCTTTATAGAAGATGCTTCAGCAAATATTTTAAACCCTGACAGAGGTCTATACACAGCAGATTTTGACTTAGCAGAAACAACCAATTATAATATTTTCTCAGACCCACAAGCTGATGGATATAGAATGGTTTATGCACCAATTAATCTGTATGATTATACCAATAGAACAACGCTTCCTGCGTCTGTATTAGAGACCATTGATACCCATTTATCCCAAGCCGAAAGTAAAGGTGTAAAACTGATTTTGCGTTTCAAATACAGAGAAAATTCAAGCAGTTCTTATCGTGACCCTGCCCTATCAACCATTTTAGGACACATGGAACAGTTAAGAGATATTTTACAAAACCATAAAGAGATTATCTCTGTGATTCAAGCAGGAACGATTGGTGCGTGGGGAGAGTGGAACAGATTTACAGGAGAGTTTGAAAAGAGTGATAGCAACTATAAATCAAACCGAAGAGCTGTTATTGCTAAACTTGTAGATATTTTTCCAAATAAGTTTATCCAAATCAGAACACCAATGCACAAAGAGCTTCTCTATGGAACATCAGCCGAGTATAAAGATGAAGGAGTCGAAGGAAAAATCACACCTGACATTGCCTACACCGATGATATTCGAGCAAAAATAGGTCATCATAACGACTGTCTACTTGCCGATGATACCAACTATGGAACATACGGTTCAAACATTGAATTTTGGAAAGATTATGTCTCAAACGATTCAAAATATACCCCTGTTGGAGGAGAAACATGTTGGATAGAGAGTGGATTTGAGTCATTATCTGATTGTGAATATTCACTTACAGAACTAAAACGATTACAATACTCATACCTAAACGATGTCTATCAACTTAAAATCTTAAACAAATGGAAAGAGCAAGGCTGTTACCAAGAAATCAAAGAGAACCTTGGATACCGTCTGGTTGCAACCCATTTAGATACCATTAAAAGCGATGACAACAGCACATTAGCCGTTTCACTGCACTTAGAAAACAGAGGTTTTTCAGCACCATACATTAAATCTACTGTAAATTTAATACTCAAAAATGCTGACAACAGTTACACCTTTAATCAAGCAGATACAGACATGAGAAAATTCTACGCTTCAGAAACATCAGATATTAGTGATAACCTCTCACTAGAAGATGTTGAGTCTGGCGAATATTGTCTCTATTTACAAATGGGCGAAAATTTCTCAGCCATCAGACTTTCAAACAGTCGAAACAGCGATGGTATCGATGTTTGGAATGAAAGTTTAAAAATGAATACGCTTAAGTGTGGGATTGAGCTTTAAAAAGATTAATAGTTTTTGTTTTATTCACTCCACCTTTCAAAGGTGGAGCGAGTGGAAATCTTAATGACTTAAGGAAGATTGGATGAAGTGTGAACACCTAGAAGTTCAAAAGCTTAAATCATTGGCATTGGTAGAAATCCCCCGTCATAGTGGAGCGAAAGCGTAACGATAGGGGCAACAACCGATAGGGCGTTAGGAATTGCTATGAAACTTATTATTTACATCAATTCCCATTCTTTTTGTAATCTCTCTATGGTCTGATTAGTTGTTCCTTTTCCTTTCATAATAAAAGGATTAACTAGATACAACCCCCTATCTAACTTTTTAACAAATCCAACCTCTACTGCTTCTTGCAATATTTTATTGACTCTACTTCTTGTAAAATCATATTTTTCACAAAATTTACTAACACCAATTCGCAATTCATTTTCTCTGTCTACTTTATCAAATAATTTCCCAAAAATCAATATATCCTTACTACTTTTACATAGCTTTGATAGTATCGTAATGAAGTCATCGTAACAAATTTTCAAGTTTAATCTCCTTATGCTATAATATTTGTTACTAATTTCTTTAGTAGCTTCTATAGGATGTAGCTCACCATTACTATCCACTATAGAAGCAGTAAAAGACTCTATAATTCTAGTCTCTTTCATATCTATCCTTAGTTATTTTTTGTCCTCTTAAATAGGACAAATTAATTTTAACACAGGACACATAAAACCTTGTTTAAATCCCACAGTATCACTGTTTAGAATGATTTTTGATTTATTGATGTATATTATAGTTGTAATGACAAAGCATTTATCTTTCCACAAATTTCTGTAATAAAAACTCATAAATACTACTATTTACTTTTAAAGATACACTCAAAATAGAATAACCTCTAAAAATATGATACTCCAACGTTCTCTCAAACTCTTTTTTACTCTTAAGAGTTATACTTTCATAAGCTTCTATCATTTTATGATATTGATGTATAAAATCTTAATTCGCTCCACCTTTAAAAGGTGAAGCAAGTTAATTAATTTACAATGACATATCTCCTATACTATCTTGAAATACAAACTTTCTATGATAGTCTAAATACTCTTCTCTATCTTCAGGATATATTCTCATAATATTTTTAGCATTTGGATTAATATTCAATTTTTCCCATGTATAGCTACTAAGTTGAGTTCCACAAATCAATTGACCGTTGTCCATAAAGGTTATATAACCTTGGTCAAAGAGTTTATCATAAGTTGGAGATAATGAGAGTCCATTAAAATAATCTATTGCTTGGTCAACTCTATCTTCATTTATACAAACTTGATAAGGTTTAATATGACTTGCTATTAATAATCTCTCATCTGATATTTTTGTAAATGGACATTGTGGCATATACTCTAACACTTTTCTTCTATATTTTGAAGCACCTTCTCTTGAAACTGTTTTTCTCTTTACTTTCTCTTTTTTATTTTTAATTATCTCTCTTGTATCAATTGTCAATTTTGGATGAACAATAGAGCGAAATTGATAATCAAGTAAAACTCTAAAGTAAAACTGTGGTTCTGTAGGTATTCTACTATCAACAGGGATAATCTTTAAAATAGAGAGATAACTGATTTTTGGTAAAATTAACTTTCTCCAAATATCCCAAATTTTATTATCTGAACGAATATAAGCTCTATTCCCTCTTTTGTTATCTTGAAAATCAGAAACATCATGAATAGAGAAAGTGATAATATTTTCAGATAAATCTTGAATGGCTTTTAAGTTTTTATCAAAAAAAATACTAATATCTTTGTGATAAACTTGCTCTTGTGTTTGATATTCAATTCGTGCATCATAAAGGTATTTAAGAAGATTAGATTGACTAAAAAAGCACTTATTTGAGATAGTGGGATAAACTCTCTTCCCATCAACTCCTTTAGTGTCTCCCCAATCTTGATATTCAAAAAAATCTTTTAATCTATCTCCATTTTTACTTGTATAGCTTCCTACATATTTACGAGATTCTCCATTACCTTTAAATATTACCAACTTATTACTTCTATGAATAAAACTATCCTCAGCTCTAAGATTCTGAATCGAATCTACAATATAATACTCTACTCCACCTATCTGTATTTTTTGAAAATTAGTCATTACTACTCTCTGTAAATTTTGTTATATCTATCTCTTTTAATATTGCTATTAATACATCTACAACAATACTATTCCCTGCTTGTCGATACATCTGTGTATCACTAACTACCTGTTTAAAACCATCTCCAAACCCCATAAGTCTTAAACACTCTATGGGGGTAAGTTTGCGTATTCGCCCTTTATTGTGAGTCACATAATTATCAACTCCTGCTCGGTGCATTTTGTGCATAGATTGTAATAAAGGTCTGGCTACTTCTAAATCTGTTTTAGTAGAGGTTTTAAAATTCTTTGTTCCTCCTGCTAAAACATAAGTTTTTATCTTTTCAGATAGATAATATTTCTCTTCTACCTCATTAACATCAAAAATAAACTCTGCTTCCTCTTGCTCTTCTTGTTGTTCATAGATAAAATCTCCATGCCAATTAAACTGCTGATTTGCTTTTTGACAAATGGCTATATCTCCATTGATTTGAGTATATCTCTTTTTTCTATTTTTAGAGCTAGTAACAAACTTAACCCCTTTCTCTTTGAGATAATATTTACTATCAATATAATCCTCTAAAAAGTCTTGCATAGTATGCTCTAATTCAATTTTATTAGGAAATTTAAAATCAATTGAGTGCTCTTTAAATCCAACTACAAAAATTCTCTCTCTATGTTGTGGTACTCCATAATCTTTGGCATTAACCACTTGATAAGAGTATTTATATCCAAGCTCATCAAAAGTAGCTTTTATTATTTCAAAGGTTTTTCCTTTATCATGATTCATCAACCCTTTTACATTCTCATAAATAAATACTTTTGGTTGAGACTCTTTTACTACTCTTGCAAACTCATAAAAGAGTGTTCCTCGTGTATCATCAAGCCCTCTTCTTTTTCCAACCATCGAGAAAGATTGACAAGGACTACCACCTACAAGTAAATCAACTTGACCCTGATATTTCGTTCCATTTATATCATGAACATCACTATACCAACGACTATCATCCATATTATAATTTTCAAAATAACTCTGTTTTACAAACTTGTCATTATCACTAGCAAAGATAATATCCGTTTTAATTTTTAATCTCTTTAGAGCAAATTCAATAGCCCCAATCCCTGAAAACATGGTCGCAAGGCGAATAGTTCTATTAGGATATGATAGTTTTTTATTTGTCCAATTTTCGGAAAAAGTGTAATCTTTAGGCATTTTTGAGTTCATATATATTTCATCTTCTGTTCTTAAATTTATTACCATAATTATAGCCTTTTAATTTCTATAAAGATATTATATTTTATTTTTATAAAACTCTTACAAAATATTTCATATTGTCATATTTTAAAGATTGATGTCTATTATTTAAAAACCTTCAACTCCTCTCCAAAGTTTTATTTTATGAAAGGTTGGTTTTTTGGTGCGTTGAAAACGTATTTTACGGCTTTAAAGCCTCAATCTTCTCTAGTCGAAAAAGAGTTACAAGAGTAGAGAGTTTTTATCTATATTCCTAAGGCTTCCCTAATTTTAAATTCTTTTCAAGATATGCCTAAATTCTTTATCGTTTATATAAGAGTAAGCCATTCTAGGATTTTCTTTCAATAAGGATAGATAATTAGTTACTATTATCTCTCTGTCTCGCACAAGAGAAGGGTTATTTAAACCTAATCTTTTTAAAAAAGTATTGTCCAGTATATTTCTTTCTTTTCTTGATAAACTTTCTATAGGAACAATTGAACCATCTGTTGAAAGGGAAAATTTATCATTACAGCCAATTTTAGGTTCTATTGGCAAAAGAAGGTCTTTCTTTTTTTGACCACAAGTTTTATTGTTAATACAACTATGAGCATAATTACTATATTGAAAACAGAGATGGGGAAAAGCGTATTTTCCCCCTTTAGGCTTAATATGTTCAATTTGTCCTTCATCTTTGTTTAGTTTCTTTTCACAATAAACACATAACCCTTTTTGCGCTGCATGTAATTGAGCTTTAATCAAAGGTTTTACTTTCTTGAAGTTTTTACCCTTATCGAAGTCTGAAATAGCAGGATTGGGGTTTTGAAATATAAATCCAGCTAAATCATAAGAAAAAAAACTATTATTTAACTCAACCATTCTGTTGCTCTGCTAAAAAAATCCATAATTCTAAATCTTGTGGAGGAATTTCATAACCGATATTATCAAAATTTTGTTTAATCTCTTTGGCTTTAGAACTCTCTACTTTTCCATTTTTTACCAGTTGTTCATAGGTATGTATATCGTCTAAAATATTAAGAGGAGGTTTTACATTTGTATTCATAACATATGCCAAAGCATCAGCAGATTCTCTAGCTAAAGGACTCATTTCTGGTATTACAGCTTCATTAAACGTAAGTACTCTAATATGTTTTTTTGCAACTGTTGTCAAAACCTGTGGACTATGAGTAGTAACAATAAACTGAATATTAGGAAAAGCTTTTTGTAAGTTTGTAATAACCACCTGTTGCCATCTAGGATGAAGATGTAAATCAACCTCATCTATAAGAACAATACCTTCTGTCTCTTTAGGAGCATCAGAGAGATGAGGGTTTAGCGTTACACACCTATAAGCAATATCTGCTATCATTGCCAACATACTACGAACACCATCACTAAGTCTTTCAATAGGAAGTACCCCTTGTTGGGGATGGGTAACGGTAATTTTTTTAAACTCATAATCATATCTTATATCTTGCCATTGACTAATATTTAAACATGTATTTACAGCCTCTCTAATCTTATTTAATGCCATACTCTTATTAAGTAGAGAGAAGTCAATATTTCCTTCTTTTTGAAATAATTTTAATAGGGTGTTATATTCAGCTTTTGATTCATCTTCAAACCACTTTGCAAACTCTTTATAGGTGGAAGCAGGTTCTAAAGCTTTATCATATCCAAATAAGCGAGAAGAATTTCCTTTTGCTGTCTGTTTTTGATGCCATAATCTACCTGTTCCATAGTAAGATATAATAGGTAAAGAGGGGTCTGTCTCATCTCTAACTTGCTCTTGTAACCTTTTTGCATATTCTTTTAGTACGGTAGCTTTTCCATAAGTAGTTTTAGATTTTGCGCCTTTTAGTTCCCTTGACCACTTTGCATCTTGTCTATCAACTTCTCCTTCTGCTACTAAAGTTATTGGATAACGGCTCTCCATATTTACAGTTTGTGTTGTTTTACTTTTTACAATATTTAATCTAGCATCCTTCGCAGTGAAACCACTATCTCTACCTGTATCAAATCCACCTATAAATTGTCCTAAAGCAACAGTTACAGCGTCTAATACAGATGTTTTACCAATACCATTTTCAGCAACAATAACGGTTAAATTTTTATCAAAATCTATAGTAAAGTTATCAAAACTTCTAAAATTTGTTAATGTTAGTTTTTTTAATTTCATATTTTTTCCTATGTAAATCTTATATTTGATAGTTTATCAAAATGAATATATATTTCATTAAATTTATACTAAGTGATACCCAAGAGATTATGAAGTAAATCAATGAATGAATTCAGTGCGTCTTTCAACGCACGACATAAGCTTTACCCCAAAGAGCTAAAATAATCCAATCCTATCAAACCCCAACAAAGAAGATGTAAAATAACAGAGAAGAGAACAGCTGTCGCTCCAATATCTTTGGCAGCTTTTGCTAAAGGGTGAATCTCTGTGGTGACCAAATCGACCACGTTTTCAACAGCAGAGTTGAGTAACTCTGCAATCATAATTATAAAGTAAGTAATAACTAAAACCAATTTATAAATTAGCTCAAAAGGCATGAAGTAGACCAGTGGGAAAAAGATTACAGCAATGGCTAATTCAATTTTGAAGGAGGTCTCTGTTTTAACAGCATGAACCAAACCATCCCACGCATAGGAAGCATTTTTAAAAATAGTATATTTAGGTTTATTGTTCATCTACTACAACCCAAATGTTAAAAATATTTGACCATTACGAACATCTATTCCTTTAACCAATCCTGCTCCTACTCCTGCTTTTTGTATGTTGTAAACAGGTTTTTTCGCAATGGTTTGTGCAATAACCATACCAATTGCATTTCGCATGTCTGCTGTTAAATATTTAGCTAAAGAGAAGTCTTGAAATTTAATTTCGTTAACCATTGGATTGGCAAGGTAGAGATTTTTAGAGTTTGCATCGTAACGAATGCCTGAAGCCAAATCAATTGTTCCTGTAATACCTTTAGGAATGAGCATATTGGTAAACTTAAATGATGTGCCAACTCCAAGTTTATCACTTCCTGCTTTACCCAATACGTTTGGTTTTTCAATGCTGAGTGTTCCACTCACCATTCCATAAGATACTTTTTCACTTGCAGGAAACTTCTCTGCTAAAGTGGAGTTAATCATGGTCATAGGGACAGCTATGGAGTATCCTCTTCCTTGAGGGTCAACACCCACACATCCTGAAAACATTCCAACCAATAAACCAACACTTACTATTTTTTTAAACATATATAACTCCTTGATTTTTATTATTTTATCCCATGTGCCTTATTGTAGGCTTTAATTTTTCTTAAATAAGAAGCATGTTTTCTTTTTCTTGTTGCTTTACGTGAAGCCAAGTGGGCTCTTGCCAAACGTTTATCAACATAAAGATATTTGTGCTTTACCAGCTTATTTACTACTTTTTGAAAGGTAGGTGCTGCTGTCTGAGAGGCAAAGTAGACTTTTTGAGGTTTAATTACAAACACACCTATCGTATATTTATGCCCCAGTTTATCATTAGCAAACCCGTAAAAGCTACTATGATACTCTTCAATATAATGCCCTTTATAGGCAATGTGTGATGTTCCTGTTTTTCCACCTACACTTAAACCATCATATTGGGCAGAAGTTCCTGTTCCTTTATTAACTGTTGCAAGTAATATGTTGTGGATTTTAGAGGCACTATAAGGGGTACATGCATCTAAAGAAGTCACTTCTTCTATAGGGTCATATTTTTGATTTTGACTGTTGCTTAAATAATCAACCAATCTAGGTGTTACAGCGATACCATCGTTGTTAAAAGCACTGTAAGCCTTAACCATCTGCATAAAATTGGCAAACATTCCATACCCATAAGCAGTGTTGGCAGCATGAACCTTATAATTCAACAGATAAGGTGCTTTAATTCGTCCTGACAGCTCCTTAGAAAGGTCGATGCCTGAACGTTGTGAGAGTCCAAACCTTTGCCAACCATCATAAAGTTCTTGACCTGTAAGCCTCCACGCTATTTTCGAAATTCCAATATTAGAAGAGTACATAATAATACCCTTAGGAGTTAATGACTTAAAATAGTCATCATCTGATATGGTATAAGTACTACTTACCTTAAACTTCCCACCTAAAGTAATAGATTCATTTAAATTAACTTTATGATTATCCAATGCAATCGCCAATGTTAAAGGTTTCATTACTGAACCTGGTTCATAGAGATATTCAGAAAAATTTGGATTTAAAGAT
>Ga0256844_10000875_pt1 | contig 11367 bp, 11 predicted proteins | sample MusselsmetaG_FD_189100 | JGI IMG/M metagenome (GOLD analysis project Ga0256844, IMG submission 189100) | Mussel associated microbial communities from hydrothermal vent at the East Pacific Rise, Pacific Ocean - Mussels | ecosystem: Host-associated > Mollusca > Shell > Unclassified ... | reverse complement strand
GCAACGGTTAATTATGAGTTTGACATGGGGGTGGAGAAACAATTTGAAGATGCAACATTTAAAGCTAAAGTTTTTTATTCTCAGCTAGATGATTTTATAGCCTATAACGCCTCTAAAAAAATGAATAAATATGAAAATGTTGATGCTTCTATTTATGGTATAGAGATGAGTGGAACTTATATAGCAACAGAATCACTCTATTTCGATTATGGATTTGCCTACCAAAGAGGTGAAAAAGATAGCCCTCTTGTTGGGCAAACTGGAACCAATATGCCAGAGATACCACCTTTCAAATACAATTTAGCTGCAAATTATGATTGGGATGAGAGTTTTAGCCTTCGTGCTGAGTTAGTGGGTTCTGATACTTGGAGTGATTTTGATGTAGAAAATGGTGAGCAGGAGCTTGATGGTTTTGCCATACTCAATCTTAAAATCACAAAAAGATTTGCACAAAACTTTGAATTAACCATAGGGGTAGATAATGTGTTTGATACAACATATGCCGCTTCTAATACTTATAAAGACTTGATACTTCTACCCACAGTAGGAGATAATGAAGTGATGCTTATGAACGAACCGGGACGCTACGCTTATACAAATTTAAATTATAAGTTTTAATTTCTTTCTCCTCTCTTTGAAAACGACAAAGAGGAAGAGTCCTCTACTGTTTTAGATAAGTCAAAACAACCTTTTTGATAAAACGAATAAATTATTACATACAGAAGTGTTAAATTAGTGTTAATTCTTGATACAAATCAATTATGTTTATTATCCTCTTTAGTTATAATTAAAAGTGTTTGGTTGTAGCAATAGGAATATTTTAATTGCTAGAAAACAAATAAGCGTTGATTTAGTACAAGCTAAATCTGTTTTAATAAATCTGGAGGAGGAAAAATGAGTTACAAGTTAAATAAACTTTCGGCTCTCTTTTTAGGTTCTGCATTGGCTGCGACTACAGTCTTTGGCTCAGGAGCTTTAGAGAAAGTAATGAAAGATAGAGGCTTAACGGAAAATGATGTAATCCGTGCAGCGAAAACGTACAACCCTACTGGTGGAAGAGATGAGTTTATCGTCTTTAGTTCAGGTGGTCAATCTGGACAAATGCTTGTCTATGGTGTTCCGTCTATGAGAATCTTAAAGTATATCGCTGTATTTACACCTGAGCCATGGCAAGGGTATGGGTACGATGTAGATTCACTTAAAGTACTTAGACAAGGTAACATTAGAGGAAGAGAGATAAACTGGGGAGATACACACCACCCGGCACTTTCTGAAAAAGATGGTAAATATGATGGTAGATGGTTAGCAATTAATGATAAAGCCAATCCAAGAATTGCTATTATTGATTTAGAAGATTTTGAGACGAAGCAAATTACTGTAAACCCAGTATTTAAATCTGCTCATGGTGGAGCATTTTTTACACCAAATTCTGAATATATTATAGAAGCAGCACAATATGCAGCACCATTTGATAATAACTATCACCCAATTGAAGACTACAAAGAGACTTATCGTGGTGGTGTTACTTTATGGAAATTTGATGATGCAAAAGGTCGAATTGTTGCAAATGATTCATTTACTTTAGAATTACCTCCATATATGCAAGATTTATCTGATGCAGGTAAAGGTGTAAGTAATGGTTGGGGCTTTACAAACTCATTTAATACAGAAATGTATACAGGTGGAATCGAAGTTGGTATGCCACCAAATGAAGCAGGTATGAGTAGAAATGATACTGACTTTTTACATGTATATAACTGGGAAAAGTTAGCTGAACTTGCAAAAGATGATGCTAATGTAAAAGTAGTGAATGGTATGAGAATTATACCAATGGATGTAGCTGTTAAAAATGACTGTTTATTCCTCATTCCTGAGCCTAAGTCTCCACATGGTGTAGATGTTTCTCCAGATGGTGAATATATTACAGTATGTGGTAAGCTAGATACACATGCTTCTGTTTATAAATGGAGCAAAATCAAAAAGCTTATTGACGATAAGAAATTTGCAGGAAAAGATCCTTATGGTATACCTATCTTAGATATGAAGTCATCTCTTCATGGTCAAGTAGAGTTGGGACTTGGGCCTTTACATAACCAGTACTCTAATGTAGATGGTGAAATTTATACTTCACTTTATGTTGATAGTCAAATTGTAAAATGGAACTATAAAACACTAAAAGTACTTGATAAAGAAAATGTACACTACAACGTAGGACACCTTTGTGGTATGGAAGGTAAATCAGCTGATCCTCAAGGGAAATATATTATTTCATTGAATAAATTGGCGATTGATAGATTCCAAAATGTTGGGCCATTACACCCACAAAACCACCAGTTAATTGATATTTCTGGTAAAACTATGGATCTTCTTGTAGATATGCCTCTTCCACTAGGTGAACCTCACCAAGCTGTGGCAATTCGTGCAAGTAAACTACATCCAAAAGTAAGATATAAAATGGGTACAAACTCTAAGACAGGTGAACAACATGTGGGTAAAACACTTGCGGGTCAAGAGAAAATCGTAAGAGAAGGTAACAAAGTTACTGTATACGCGACACTTGTAAGATCTCATATAAACCCTGAGAGAATTACTGTAAACAAGGGTGATGAAGTTACTTTTTATCTTACAAACCTTGAAAGAGCACAAGATGAGACTCATGGATTTACTGTGGATCACTTTAATATTCATGGTTCACTAGAACCAGGTGAAACGATTGAACTTAAATTTAATGCAGATATTGAAGGTGTATTCCCTTACTACTGTACAGAGTTCTGTTCAGCACTTCACTTAGAGATGATGGGTTACCTTATGGTTAAAGATCCTAACAAAAAGTATGAGTCTGCACAAAAACTTAAAATGGCGACTATGTCACCAGAAGAGCTTAAAGCTGAGTATGACAAAACAGTTGCAGTAAATGATGCAACAGATGCTGTTATTCAATCAGTGGTTAAATTCTTAAAAGATAATAAATTTGGTGAACATAAAGTTGTAGCTGATCTTGTTGATGATGCATTTGCACAGTATGGTCAAATAGAAGGACAAAAAGCTAAAGCTGATGAAGCAGTGAAAGCTGGAGACATGGATAAAGCTATTCTTTTTGAAAATATGATTTGGCAGCTTATGGTTAAGACAGCAGATGTTGGTATTAGAGCGAAAGATGCATTGGTAAGACTTATTGCAACTAAGCAGTCAGCAGCAGCTGAACGTGGAGCAAGAGCCTTTGATGAAGGTGGATGTTCTGGATGTCACGTTGTTGGTAAAGTAAGTTCTGGTCCAGACCTTACAGGTGTACTTCAAAGACATGAAAATGGTGAAAAATGGGTCGCAGACTTTATTAAAAATCCTGAACATAAATTTGATGATGCATATGTTAAAGGTATGATCGATTACTTCAACCTTAAAATGCCTAATCAGCATATGAGTGATGAAGAGATTCAAGATATCGTTCAATACTTTAAATGGATTGACGAAAACGCTAACCTCTTTTAGCAAAAAAGTGTCAAAGGCATCTTGCCTTTGACCATTAAATTCCCCTATTTTTTCACCATAAAATAATCTAAAATTATTACTTTTATAAGCTATAGTATTTTAATTGATTAGTGTCAATTTTTCTTTTATTCATTTTAGTTATAATCAATCAGTTTATACTATATTAAGGAGAATATATGCATCCAAGTTTTACCAAAGCAAAGATATTTGCTGCGTTGGCTTTGATTATTTTGACGATTGCTTTTACTTTTCCCATGGTGACATTTCATGGCGTACTCAATAAGGTAGAGGCAAATAAGATTGATGAAATATCACCACTTTCTGCAAAGGTTTGGAACCTTTACAATCAAGGTAAATATAAAAGTGTTACTACCCCCAAAGAGGCACATAATGATCTTATGAAGATGATTGATACCTCTTCAGAGCTTGGGGTAGCTTCTTTGCCTATTTGGGCTGTTTCACTAGAAGCGCCTAACTATCCTAAAGAGGCATTTCCTGAAGGAATTCCTGTCTTTTTCCACTTTGATGGATATAGTGGAGAAGTACATGAGATGAATACCATTAATCACTATGTAGGAATGGATCCTATGTGGGTAGGTGGACATTTTGAGAGAGCAATAGGACCCTATGCACTGCTATTACTTTCATTGATTATGGTACTTTTCATAGCATACAATCATAAATTATTGAACTTGCTCATGTTGATACCAGCTTCATTACCTATATTGTTTATTATGGATTACTCCTATTGGCTTTATTGGTTTGGACATAACCTTCATGATTGGGGTGCATTTAAAATTAAACCATTCATGCCAACCGTATTTGGTGATGGGAAGATTGCACAGTTTACAACACATTCATACCCAACCATAGGATTTTACATGTTGGTTGCTATCTCTTTATTGAGCCTATTGGCATTCTTTGCAAAAGGCAAAGCAATGAGAGAAACAGGAAACTAATATGAGACTAAAAGTAGGTGTATTATTCTTTGCATTGTTTGGTTTGCTTCACGCAAATGTATTACAAGATGCTATAGATAAAGCACCTGCGGGTTCTATTCTTAAACTTCCTGCTGGTGTGTATAAAGGTAGTATCGTTATTACTAAACCTATTACCATTGTGGGTAAAGAAGAGGGTGTGATTATTGATGGTGAGGGTAACGGTACAGTTATAACAGCCAAGGGTTCTTTTATTACACTCAAAAATCTTAAAATAGTTGCTAGTGGAGATAGACATGAAAATCTTGATGCTGCTATTAAACTCTCTGATGGAAAACAGTGTGAGATTAGCCATTGTGTAATAGAAGATTGTCTTTTTGGTATTGATATGCAGATGGTGAGTAATTCTATTATTTCAAACAATAAAATTACATCTAAAAATATGGATTTGGGACTACGTGGTGATGGACTTCGCCTTTGGTATAGCAATGATAATATTGTCAAAGAAAATGCTCTTATCAAGTCTCGTGATATGGTTATATGGTACTCTCATGGTAATGAAATTGTGAAGAATTATGGTAGAGAAAACCGTTACTCTTTGCACTTTATGTATGCGGGGAAGAACCTCATTAAAGATAATACTTATGAACTTAATTCTGTAGGTATTTTCTTTATGTATTCTCAAGATAGTATTGCTATAGGAAATGTAATCAAGAGTTCATTGGGTGCAACAGGTATGGGAATAGGGTTAAAAGATGTTTCTAACTTTACCTTAAAAAACAATACCGTGCTTTATAATGCTCAAGGGCTTTATATTGACCGTTCTCCTTTTGAACCAGATACCCATAATTGGATTGTAGGTAATAAAATACTTTATAATTCAGAAGCACTTCATTTTCACTCAATGAGTGAAAATAATGTAATAAAAGACAATGTCATTATGGGAAATATTGAAGATATAGTCAATGATAGTCGTGGTTCTAAAACCAATGAAAATGAGATTGTAGGTAACTATTGGGATAAGTATGAAGGATTTGATAGAAATGGAGATAACATAGGTGATACACCACATAAAGTGTATCAGTATGCAGATCAAATGTGGATTTACAATCCTGATGTGAAGTTTTTTTATGCTTCCCCTGTTATTACATTGTTGAATTTTTTAGCAAAATTGGCACCATTTAGTAAACCACTGTTCCTGATGGAAGACAAACAACCAAAAGTGCAAATAAAAGGATAATCATGGCAAAAATTAAAACGGATAGAAGAGAATTCATTAAGTACTCAACACTAGGTGTTTTAGGTATGGTTTTTGCTGGTGGATTTGTCTTTTCTACACAAGCAGTGAAAGCAGAAAATAGACTTCGTCCTCCAGGAGCTGTGAATGAAAAAGAGTTTTTGGCACTTTGTATTAAGTGTGGACAGTGTCTGCAAGTGTGTCCTTATCACTCCATTAAGCTTTCAGATATAGGTAGGGGCCATGGTGTAGGAACCCCTTATATAGATGCCAATGAGAGAGGATGTTATGCTTGTACTGCGGTACCTTGTGTCCTGGCTTGTCCTAGTGGGGCTTTAGATCACTCTTGTGAAAAAGCAGAAGATATCCAGATGGGAATTGCGGTACTTGAATTTCCTGATACTTGTTTAGGTATTACTCAGACACCTGTGCCTAAAGGGTATAACGACAAGATGCATCAGTTTATTAATGATACTAGAAATGTAACCCAGTTAGAGCATGATGTCCTTGAAAAGTTTGACCAGTATGAAGGAAAAGCATGTACGCTTTGTGCAGATATTTGTCCTATACCCAATCCGTTAAGTGCTATTGCTATGGTACCAGATAAAAATGGTGGACGTAGACCAGAAATTTATGATGGATGTATCGGTTGTGGTGCATGTCAAGAGGTGTGTCCAACATTGACACCGTCAATCGTAGTAAAACCAAGAGTGACATATGAACAGTTTTATAGCGAAAAAGCTTAGGAGTAGAAGATGAAATATAATGATAAAAGGTTCCATGTTTTTACTTTGGCACTGTTGGTGTTTTTAACAGGTTGTGGTGAAAAGAAAAAGCAAGAAGAACAGGCACAAAGTAGTGCAGTAAAAGTTGAACAAGCAGCCAATATTGAGATAAGTGCAAATGACAATGCACAAGAGATTAAAGTTAAAGAGAAAAAAGTAGATAAGACACAAAGTAAATCATATTACTATGACTACAATATTAAAAGTGAGTATGACCCTAATGCAAGACCTGCTAATAAAGATGCTTCTGTCCGTGTAAAACCACGTACAACAGTCGATGCCAATATTCATGTGCGTAGTCCTTATGAAAAAGTTGAAGTTGCTATGCTTGTTTCAAAATTAAGTAAAACATTTAGGGTCAAATGTTCTGCTTGTCATGATGACTATGCCAACGGGATTATAGGTCCATCACTACTTACACGTGATGCAGACTTTATTTATAATGCTATTGCAGATTTTAAAAGTGGAAAAAAATCAAATCCATTAATGACTGATTTAATCAATATGATGAGTAATGATGAAATACGTGTATTGGCAGATGAAATTTATGAATTTAATAAAGAAATTAAAAAGATGAAGGAGAAAAAATAGTGAAAAATGCAATTGTGGGAATTTTAGTACTTTTAATCGTAGGTGTTGCAGGATGGGTTGCTTCTAATGGTGGAGCTTATAATGGTGGTGTTCATGGAAAAGTTATTGCCGATATGGGTGACCGTACCAATGCATCATCTGTTAAAGAAAAAGAAAAAGATGATAGAGAAAAAGAGAATGATGAACTCAATGCGCTTAGAGATAAAGCAGGAAGTGCAGGGGCATTTAAAGTTTCTCAAGAGTATAAAAGTAAATGTGCTTCTTGTCATGGTGTAAACGGTTCAGGCTTCCAAAATGGTAAAAAGATGATGGGACCAAAACTCTTTGGACAAAGTACTGATGCAATTTATAAACATCTTATTGAATTTAAGTCTGGTAGAAAAGAAAATGTTGTTATGAAAGGTCTTCTTATCCCACTTAATGAAGAAGATTTAAAAAGATTTGCAGATGAGATTGCTGAATTCCCAGCACGTGCAAAAGCTGCAGCAGAAGCTAAATAGTAATCGTATCTAAAAGGAAGAGAGTATGGATAAGTATAACAATCGAGAGACCATAAAAAACAGTACGTTTTGGTCTACGTTTTTCAGTACGAGTAGAGAAGGTAAAAAAGGCTTAAGTTATCGTTCAAAACGATGGATACTTGTGATTGCAGTACATTTACTCTTTTTCCTATCTTTCTCTATAGATATTCAAACGCTTGAAGGAACACTGAACGGTTCTCGTTTTTTAGGGTTTCACCTTATTGATCCTTTTACCACCTTGGAGATGTTCTTAGCCGAACATCATCTTCATATCAATATCATTATTGGAACAAGTACGATTGTGCTTCTTTACCTTTTAGTTGGTGGTAGAAGTTACTGTGCATGGGTCTGTCCTTATGGGATACTTTCTGAAATAGCAGAGAAGTGGCACAATACACTGGTAAAGAAAAAAATCATTAAGAGTATTAAGTTTGATCACCGTATTAGACATATTTTCTGGCTAATGTTTGCGGTACTGGCATTTACAAGTGGTTATTTGGTTTTTGAGACATTTAATGTCGTAGGTATTATGAGTAGAGCTATTGCTTATGGTTGGTCTTTAGCACTTATTTGGGTGGGGCTTGTCTTTTTACTTGAAGTTTTTGTTTCTCGTCGTGCATGGTGTACTTATGTTTGTCCTATTGGTACAACCTATGGGTATCTTGGAAAAGTATCAGCACTTAGAATAGAGTGGAATGATAACTGTGATAGCTGTATGGTTTGTCATGATGTTTGTTTTGAAAATCAGGTTTTAGAGATTACTAAAGCGAAGTATAAAAAACAAATTGATGAAAAAGAGATCAAAACAGCTTATATTACGGGAGCAGATTGTACACTATGTGGAAGATGCATCGATGTATGTCATGAAGATGCATTGAAATTTGACTTTAGATTGAAGAGCTTAGTATAGATGATAGAAATAAAAGATTTAACCAAAAAATTTGAAAAGACCCTTTCTTTGGACCATGTCACACTTAAATTTGAAAAAGGTGATGCCATTGCTTTGATGGGAGCCAATGGTGCAGGTAAAACAACACTTATACGTTCCATATTGGGCTATTATCACCCAAATAGTGGATCAGTATTGGTCAATGGGCTAGACCCTATTAAAGAGCGTACAGAAGTACTAAAACATATTAGTTTTGTACCGCAACTTCCTCCCCCGATAAAATTAAGCCTTAATGAGCTTATCTCTTATGTCTGTAAAAGTTCAGGTGTAGATGAAAAACAGATTTATCATTATGCAAATGAGATGAAACTGGATGTAAAGTCTAACCTACATAAATCTTTTTTTAAACTCTCTGGAGGGATGAAACAGAAACTGCTCATTGCTATTTCTTTAGCCAAACAGAGTGATATTGTTATTTATGATGAGCCTACAGCTAACCTTGATCCTAAAGCAAGAGATGATTTTTATAGGCTCATAAAAGAGAGTCAAAAAGAGACACTTTCACTTTTTGTTACACACCGTATAGAAGAAGTAGAGTCTATTGTAAATCGTCAAATTTATATGGATCTGGGAAAGGTTATAAGTGATGAACGTTGCTAAACTACTCTTTTTCTTTTTGTTGTTAATTTTCAATTTTAATGGATGTGAAAAGAAAAAGATTAGTACAGAGTTACATGAAGTGCATTGGGATAGAGATATGTGTGAACGATGCAAGATGGTAACCAGTGATAGACATCATTCTGTGCAAGTGATTAATCCTCAAAATGGTAAGGCATATATGTTTGATGATATAGGCTGTACATTACTTTGGTTTGATGATGAAAAAATTGCATGGAAAGAACAAGCTAAAGTCTGGATAACAGATGTTGATAGTAAAAAATGGATAGATGCAAGAACGGCATACTATGATGCCGAGAACATTACACCTATGGCATATGGATTTGCAGCTCATGCGAGTAAAGAACATATAAAAAAGGACAAAGAGATCATAGGTTATAGTGATCTTTTTAGTAAAATCCTTGAAATTGAACAAAAAAATAATAGTAGGAGAGCCTATTGAAAAATTTACTTTTAATCGCTTATCTTGATTTAAAAGAGTCTATACGTGCCAATTGGTTTATTGTCTACTCTTTGGTTTTTGGTGGGTTGATTGCACTCTTTTTTATCGCAGGTATTACAGAATCACAGGTGATGGGATTCTCAGGACTGAGTAGATTATTGCTCATGTATATTCAAGTAACGATTGTTATTTTGCCTATTTTTATATTGGTCACAACAGTACGTTCAATCTCTGGAGATAGAGATAGCCATATCTTGGAATATATGCTCTCTTTTCCTATCTCGTTGAAACAGTACTACTGGGGTAAAGTTTTTGGACGCTTTATTACAGTATTTTTACCAGTCTTTATGGCAATGTTTTTTGCTATTATTTATGGGGTGTTTAAAGGGGCTGAAGTGCCATGGAGTATCTTCTTTCTTTATACAGGATTGTTATTTGCTATGAGTTCAGCTTTTTTAGGCATCGCATTTTTTATCTCATCTATAGTGAAATCTTCAGAGATGGCACTAGGTATCTCCTTTTTTGTCTGGATATTCCTTTTGGCATTTATCGATATTGCTCTTATCTCACTCATGATGCAGCAACGTATTAACACGGAACTTATTATAGGAATAGCTATGGTTAACCCTATGGAGATATTTAGGGTAGCAGCCATTTCACTTTTTGACCCAGAACTTACAGTGATGGGACCCGTGGCATTTTACATACTTGATATGATGTCTCAGAAGATGTTTGTGATGCTCTCTATAGTGTATCCTCTTGTGTTAGGGATACTTTTTGCCTTTTTAGGTTTTAGAATATTTAGTAAAAAAGATTTGGTATAAAGGAGTTTCTATGAAAGTATTAGCTGTTGTTCTTGTGTTGGTTTCTATGCTCTTTGCTGAGGCAGAGCTAAAACCTTTTAAAGTTGAGAAGAGATATTTTTTAAATTATGATAAAAATACGACTTGTCTTGTGCGACATATTGCTGTATATAAAGACCCTAAATGGGTTGCCAAAATTGAAGCACGTAATGGTAAAACAGTCTATTTTTCAAGCCCTAAATCAATGTTTGAGTTTTATCATAGACCTGGTAAATGGTTTGATGTGGGTATTAAAAATGAAAGAGACTTCTCAAAGATTGTTGTGACTGATTTTGCAAGTGTAAAGCCGATTAATGCGGAAACAGCCTTTTATGTTTACGGGAGTAGTGAAACCTCACCTGCAGGAGATGATTTAGTGGCTTTTGAAAGTGAAGACGCAGCCAAAAAATTTACAGCAGAGTACAGTGGAAAACGTATATTAAAATTTGATGAAGTTTCAGATGCACTTATCAGACTTTTAAATGGAAGAATCTAACTAAAGGATTTAAGATGACTAAACCAACACCAATCAACGAAGAAATTGTTCTTGACCCAAAACGCTATATTGTCTCTGAGACAGATGAAAAAGGAAAGATTACTTTTGTCAATGATTATTTTATGGAAGTAAGTGGCTACACAGAAGAAGAACTTATGGGCAAGGCACATAATATTGTGCGTCATCCAGATATGCCAAAAGTGGTTTTTAAACTCCTCTGGGAAACCATTGGTCAAGGTAAAAATATTAACGCAGTGGTAAAGAACCTTGCTAAAGATGGAAGATATTATTGGATATTTACAGAGTTTGAGTCTAGACGAGATACCGATACAGGTGAGATTATAGGGTATCATGCTGCTAGAAAAAGTATCTCTAAACATGTGTTAGAGATTATTGCAGGGTTATATGGCAAACTGTTAGAGATAGAAAAAACTGAAGGTGTGGAAGCTTCTGAAAAAT
>Ga0256844_10000874_pt1 | contig 11375 bp, 13 predicted proteins | sample MusselsmetaG_FD_189100 | JGI IMG/M metagenome (GOLD analysis project Ga0256844, IMG submission 189100) | Mussel associated microbial communities from hydrothermal vent at the East Pacific Rise, Pacific Ocean - Mussels | ecosystem: Host-associated > Mollusca > Shell > Unclassified ... | reverse complement strand
ATTTTTAATAATATTTAAAAACAAAGCTGTACCTGCTGCTTGGTAATTCTCTGCCATTGCATAATTATTTTTATCATCAACATTAACTGTTTTAAATGAAATTTTACCACTATTTAATTCTTTAATGAAATAGGTTTTCAAGGTATATCTTGCATTTGCTTCTATAGCCTTACAAGTAACACATCGATGCGTACCGTAAAAATCAATGACTTCTATTTTACTTGTTTTGTTGTCAACTTTAAATTGATTTTCTTGTGCTCTTCCGTTACAAGAAAAAAGAATAATACTTAGTGTCAGTAAACTAAAAATTTTTATATTTTTCATAATTATATTTTATTGTGTATCAATTACTCTAGTGTTTAACGCTTGTAGAGGTCTGTAATTATCATGCATTAACTTATGTAATGTCTCTAACTGTTCTTTTGAAGCTGTAGGGTGTTCTTTTAAAACTATCCATTCTACTACTTCTGTACAAGGAGGTGTAGTAAAAGATCCTTTATAATGATAGTAGTGGTCTGTATTTGGCAAAACTGTCATGATTTCAAGTTCTCCATCTTGCTTATATTCCCCTTCATGTTTAGGGAAATGACCTAAATAGGTGTTTAAAAAAGTTGATTCTTCGCCTTCTTTAACTAAAACACTAATTACCGCATACGTATTGTCATCTGCTTTATTCACAAAATGAATTTCTAAAGGAAAGTGTTTGCCATTAACGGTATGTTCACTTAATGTATGCATATGAAATTGCTTAAGCTGATATGTCTTCCCATTAAACTGCAATGAATTCCCTTTAGAAATGACGAACTCTTCTGTATGTCCATTATTTAAAATGTCAATGGATGATTTTCTGTAATTTAAGTTTAAATTGTTCTTTTTTTCTGGTTGAACAGCCATCGCATCTTTAATATCAATAGGCGATTGTGAATGCCCATCACAAGCTACATATTCATCTTTGATATGTGACCAATTGCTTGGGTTATTCTCTCCAGCATATGCCCAATGTGAATGGTCAACTTCATGCTTACTTTCTTTTTGTTTGGCTACTTTTTGTTGTGTTTTACAAGAAAAAATAGTGCCTATAATTATTACTATTAGTAAAAATTTTAAAATTTTCATGGTTTAATTTATTTTGGTTACACTTTGATTTGTTCTTATTATAATATCGGTATTTATATATTTATTTTATAAAACAGGCTTCCACTTAATGCTATCCATTTGAATTCCTGCAAAATTATCTTTTAGAATAGTATTCAGCAACTTTTTATAAAAATTATTTTATTCATAATATAAGGTTAAAAACATATCCAGAAATAATAATACATAAGGTAACAACACCAAAGAAAATTCCAATCAATTTTAAGGTCATTACTTTTTTTAATAGCATTGCTTCTGGGAAGGACAAACCAACTACGCCCATCATAAAAGCTATAGCTGTACCTATAGGGATGCCTTTGGAAACTAGCACCTGAACTACAGGTAATATTCCAGAAGCATTTGAATACATTGGTACTGCTAAAATTGTGGCAATAGGTACTGCAAATAGATTATCTTTATTCATATACTGTTCAAAAAAACCTTCAGGAATATACCCATGCATCAATCCACCAATAGCAATTCCAACCAGTACATAAGGCACTATACCTTTGACGATAGTAAGTACTTCATTCCATATTATTGGTAAACGCTTTTTAAATGTTTGTTGCCCATCTTGAAATGCCTGTTGTTCCTTTTCTGCATTAGCTAATACTTCTTTTACCCAAGGTGTTAAATGTTTTTCAAGCTTTAGCTTTTGCAATATAAAACCAGAAATTGCACCTAGTAAAACACCGCTCACTACATAAATCAGTGTCATTTTCAGTCCAAATAATCCTATAAAAAGTCCAATAGCTACTTCATTAACCAAAGGTGAAGTTACCAAAAAAGCAAAAGTTACACCAAGAGGAATACCTCCTTTCACAAAACCTATAAATAAAGGAACAGAAGAACAAGAACAAAAAGGAGTTACCACTCCAAAAAGGCTTGCCATCAAATATTCAAAACCATATAGTTTATTACGTGACAAATAATTACGAACTCTATCAATAGGGAAATAACTATTTACGATACCCATTAAAAAGATGATAATGATGAGTAATAAAAGTATTTTTGTTGTATCGTAGATAAAGAAGTTTAAGGCTTCTGATAAATGGCTTTTAGGGTCTAACCCTAGTACATCATTAACGAAATAATTTGCTATTTTTCGAACCCAATCAAACATTATATTTTATAAATAAATATCTATATTCTTTATGACTTAAATCTTTTATCAAATGCATTTAAAACCTTATTAACCTGAGTTCAACCCGAGGATACAAGGTGCACTTTTAAAAAATAAATTTTAATAAATTAGCAACATGAATTATCTGTTTCGCTACAACAAGAATCATTAACTTTCAATAATTCTTTAATTTCGTCAAAACTCGGAACACGTCCTTTAATCACTACTTTTTCATCAATCACCACTGCTGGTGTACTCATGACATCATAAGCCATGATATCTTGGATGTCTTCTACTTTAATTAGTGTAGCATCAGATTTCAATTCTTCTAAAACTGTTCTGACAACAGCTTCGGTTCTTTTACAATTGGGGCATCCTGTCCCTAATATTTTAATTATTTTACGCATATCTAAATTTAGTTTATCGCAAATGTACGATTCGATTGCTTTTTAAAAGCAATTATTTTAAAAAGTTTACAAATAATTCTTTTGCTTTATTCCAATTTTCTTGATGGATACAATATTTAATTTTTGGTGGTTTTAATTCTCCTTGAATCAGTCCAGCATCTTTTAATTCTTTTAAATGCTGTGATATAGTAGATTGTGCCAGCGGTAAAACACCAACTAAATCACCCGTAAAACAACAAGACTGATTGTCTAAATACTTTAAAATTGTAATACGTGTTGGATGTCCTAGAGCCTTTGCAAAACGAGCAATAGCAATAGTTTCTTTAGAGTAATTAATATCTTCTACAGTTCTTTTCAATTTTATATTACAAATAGACTTCTATAGTTAACAAAAAAATAAAAAAGCCCCAATACAATTGGGGCTTTTTAGATTTATAATAATTAGATTTATAATCCACCTAACAATTCATCTTGCCATTTCTTCAATGCATCCCATTTACCTTCGTGAGCCATTAATGCTTGCTCAGCCCAAGTTTTTGGATTATGCACTGTATATGCAGGTCCTGCTGCATCTAATACTTTTTGCATTCTACTTTCAGGTGCTTCAGACAATTGTTTAAAACTCCAAAGGCCATCTTTATTTAATAATTCCTTAATTTTTGGACCAATTCCTTCAATTTTAGTATAATCATCTTTTACAGAATCATCTACCTTTGGCGTTGCTACAATAGCAGCTGCAGCTGCAGCAGCAGTAACTAAGCCTGCTTTCTCTTTACGACAAGCAGCCAAATCAGCTTCTAAACCTTTAATTTTTCCAGAATAATCTATAGTATTTCCATCTCCACTACCTCCAAAAAGTTGTTTTAATATCCAACCTAAAATTGCACCCAATATAAATGCACCTAATAGCCACATTAACCAAGGCATGAATAAATCAGACCCATCGCATCCTGTTGTATTTATTTGTAATAATAACATAATTTTATTTTTTATTTGATTCGTTAATTTATTGTATTTCTAATTCTACTCTACGGTTCTTTTGTCTACCAGCATCTGTATCGTTAGTATCAATAGGTTTTTCTTCTCCAAAAGAAGTTGTTGAAATTCTATCCGCAGAAATACCCAGTTTAACAAGTATTGCCTTAATTCTATTTGCTCTCTTTAAAGCTAAGCTTTTATTATAAGAAGGTCTTCCTTTATTATCGGTATGACCACTTAAAGCAACTTTTTTCTCATTGCCTTTTAAACTCTTTGCCACACCAGCTAAATAGTCATTAATATTAGCATTCTCTAATTTTTTCGTTGAATTATACGGAAAATAAATCAATGCTTTATTATCAATTTCTTGAATATTTTCATTCCGAACTACCCATTGAAAAGAGGTATCACCAAATGGTATGGTTTTAGCATCTTCTAAAAAATCAATAAGCTTAGAACCGGTTTCAATTTGTTCAGCAGGAACCGCGTCAAGCATTAATTGCTTTGCTGCATCTGCTCTAGCAAATCCCATATTTTCAAATGTAGTATTATTCACTTCATCTTTAAAATAAGGGCCTATAATTCGTAAAATTTTACCATCGGCTAATCCTGCGATGATTTCTTTTTTCTTGGCTGGCCATAAATCATTTGTGATAGCTTTACCAGAATCCCAATTGTAAACAAGTGGCCCATACTTTACAGCCTCTTGTACTACTTTTTTTACTTCCTTTGTTTGATTACAACATGCGATGTTCTGTTTATACCAGCCCCACCCAAACCATGCGAAAATAGCAAACAAAATAAGAAGCAATAGTGCTAAAAATTTCTTCATTTAAAATAGTTTTTTAGTTAATTAAATAGTTTTAGTTTATGTAAATTTAAGAAAAATTACCGACTTTCAAATTTATTAGCCAATTTTATACAAAAACAGCAGGTGTTATTTTGAAGATTTTACTAATTCTAGCTGCTTAATATTAACTTTGGTAATAAACAATCCGTAATTAACCGTAGCAATATTTTTCTCAATACTATCAATAGTTCCAACTGCTTTTCCATCTTCTAACCTAACACTATCATCTATTTTAAAAACATAATCTGCTTTAGCTTTAGCTTCTTTTTTTTGTATTTCTTTCTTTTTAACTCTAATCTTCTTTACAGCTACCAGCACTTCTTTTTTTACTTCTTCTAACTTTTTTTCTTTTGCTATTTTTGCTATCTTTTGCCGCTTCTTTTCAGATTTAGTTTTCGGTTGAACACCTTGTTTTTTTTGCTTGTTTATTTTTTTCAATCAATATCCATTTCATAAAATCAGCAAGCAACTTCTTTTTATTATTCGTTTGAAAATAATGGTTAGAAAACTCCTTAACCTTTCTTCCGATAGTCAGTATTTTTTGATTGTTATCATAAAGGTCTTGAAAATTTGCTAATTTCTGCTGAACTTTTAGTTCTGCCTCAGATAGATTATCTGAATGTTGTTTTACTTTATCTTGCTCACTTTCTAAGTTCTCTGAGGTTCTTTGTAGCTTATTTCGCTCTTTTTGCAATTTAGAAATAGTCTTATCTAATCTAATTTTACTCCGCACTACCTTCTTTTTTGCTCTATTAATCAGACGAAAAGGGATTCCATTTTTCTGCGCCACCTCAAATGTAAACGAACTTCCTGCTTGACCTATAAATAATTTAAATGATGGCTCCAATGTTTTTTCATCAAACTGCATATTAGCATTGGTTACATTTTCCAATTCGCTAGCCAATACTTTCAAGTTTGAATAATGTGTGGTAATTACGCCAAACGCATTATGAGCATAAAATTCTTCTAAAAATATTTCTGCCAATGCTCCTCCCAGTTCGGGGTCACTCCCTGTACCAAATTCATCAATTAAAAATAAGGTTTTATCATTACATTTTTGTAAAAAACTACGCATATTTTTTAAGCGATAGCTATAGGTACTTAACTGATTTTCTATAGATTGATTATCACCAATATCTGTTAAAATTCGTTCAAAAAAATAGACCTCACTTCGTTCATGGACAGGAATTAAAATGCCACTTTGAAGCATTACTTGCAACAAACCTATAGTTTTCAAGGTGATACTTTTACCACCAGCATTAGGCCCTGAAATAACAATAATCTGCTGTTTGTCATTCAATTCTAAGGTTTGCGGTACCGTTTCTATACCTCTTTTCTGGTTATCTTCTACTAATATAGGATGATAGGCATCTCTCAAAAACACTTTTTTATGGCTAGAAATTTTGGGTAAAATAGCTTGAATTTTTAAAGCATAATTTGCTTTTGCCGAAATGCAATCTAAATGAATAGCATAATCTTGATATTGATTCAATAATCCTGAAAATGGTCTGATATCATTTGTCAATATCTTTAAAATTCGTATAATTTCTTGCTTCTCTTCGTATTCTAAATTTTGTAATTCTCTATGAAATTTCAAGGTAGCTTCTGGGACTATAAATACAATACTCCCTGTTTTTGAAGTACCTAAAATAGTTCCCTTTACTTTCCGTCTATGCATAGCCTGCACTGCCAAAACACGTTGATTATCAACAACAGACTCTCTAATATCATCTAAAAAATCATGCTTTGTATAATGTTGTAAAACTTTCGTAAAACTCGCTCCAATTTGTCCTCGGACTGTATGTATCTCTTTTCGGATAGTTTTAAGTTCTGCCGTAGCATTATCTGCAACTTCTCCAAAATTTGTAATCACTTTTGAAATAGATTCTGTAATCATTGAAGTGTTTTCGATAGCAGAAGACACTTGAAATAGCTCAGGATAGTATTCCTTAAATTTCTTTAAAAAATGCAATACGATATGTATTGTTTTTGAAAGCGAAGCAATTCGCAAAAAGGATGCTGATTCCAAGTAACTATCGGCAATATTTAAAGTATGAATCTCTTTAGTAATCGCTTCAAAATGATGATTAGGTATTCTATTTTCGTTTTCAAATGATGCTAAATACTCATTTGTTTGATGTAACTGCTCTAGTAAAATGACAGTATTGCTTATCGGTTCAATTTGCTGTACAGCCTCCCTTCCTAAATCGGAATTACAATAACTAGCAATACGTCTTAGTATCGTACCAAATTCTAAATCATCAAGTGTTTTTTTACTTATTTTAGCCTTCAAAATTGTATCTTTGATTGATTTTGCAAATTAACTAAAAATAAACGACCTCATACCCTAGGGTGCGAAGTATTAAAAATAGGAATCTAATTTTTATTTCAACACAAGCGTTGAAGTATTAAAACCCGCTGATGGGAATGAATGTAAAAATAGCAGAAAGTTGGCAATCGGTTTTACAAGCCGAATTTGAAAAAGAATATTTTAAGAAGTTAACTTCTTTTGTAAGGCAAGAATACCAACAGCATAAATGCTTCCCCGAAGGAAATCAAATTTTTGCGGCTTTTGACCATTGCTCATTTGATGAATTAAAAGTTGTCATTATCGGGCAAGACCCATATCATGGCATTGATCAGGCTAACGGCTTATGTTTTTCGGTAAACGATGGTATAGCACAGCCTCCTTCATTACAAAATATTTTTAAAGAAATTCAAACAGATATAGACAAACCTATCCCACAAAACGGAAATCTAGAACGCTGGGCAAAACAAGGTGTACTTTTATTAAATGCAACACTTACGGTAAAGGCACATCAAGCAGGTTCTCATCAAAAAAAAGGTTGGGAGATTTTTACCGATGCTGTTATTTCACAAATCTCTCAACATAAAGAGCATGTTGTTTTTTTACTTTGGGGAGGTTTTGCAAAGAAAAAAGGAGCTAAAATTGACACTAAAAGGCATTTTATACTTACTAGCGGACATCCGTCACCCTTAAGCGCTAACCGAGGGTACTGGTTTGGCAATAAGCATTTTAGCAGGACAAATTCTTTTTTAGAGAGTAAAAGTCTTGTTCATATTGACTGGTAAAACAAGATACAAAGACTCAATTAAGATAAAATTAAAACTTATGAAATATCATATATTACTACTCACCATTTTCCTTGCAAGTTGCACACAACAAAAAACAACCTTTGATGATTATACGGCATCTATTAAAGACTTTCAATACAAACTAAATACAGAATTTTCGAATGCAGAAGAATCTCCTTTAACCGAAAATGATTTCAAAAACTTCAAGACATTAGATTTTTTTCCTATAGATTCTACCTATAAAATTATCGCCAAATTTAAATTGAATAAAAATCCTAAACTATTTGAAATGCCTACAACTACAGATAGGCTCCCAATATATAAAACATATGGAACAGCTACTTTTTCACTAAACGGAAAAAAAATGGTACTGCATATTTATCAAAATCAAGAATTGATTAAAAAACCCAAATATACCAAGCATTTATTTATTCCGTATACAGATTTAACCAATAGCAATGGTAGCTATGGAGGTGGCAGATATATTGATTTAGAAATTCCTGAAGGAGATACTATTCATATTGATTTTAACACCTCTTACAATCCATACTGTGCTTATAACCACAAATACTCCTGCCCTATCCCTCCTCGTGAAAATAATTTAGCTATTGCTATAAAAGCTGGAGTTAAGGCCTATAAAAATTCTAAATAATCTATTCTTATGGATTTCAAAACAGACATTGATAAAAGTTACCAACAGATTTCACCTTATATACACCGTACACCTATACTAACTTCTCAATACCTCGATACGCTTTCTGGAGCTTCACTATTTTTTAAATGTGAAAACTTCCAAAAAATGGGTGCATTCAAAATGCGTGGTGCCACCAATGCTATTTTACAATTAAGCACAGAACAACAGCAAAAAGGTGTTGTTACCCATTCTTCAGGAAACTTTGCTCAGGCGCTTGCGCTTGCCGCACAAAATTTAAACATTCCTGCCTATATCATTATGCCCAAAAATGCTCCAGAAGTGAAGAAAAAAGCAGTAAAAAGTTATGGTGGAATCATCACCGAATGTGAACCTACACTTGAAGCTCGAACAACAACAGCAGCACAAATTAAGCAAAAAAAGGGAGCTACTTTTATACATCCTTTTAATGATTTTAATGTGATTTTAGGCAATGCTTCCGCAGGAAAAGAGTTGCTAGAAGACGCTCCTGAACTAGATATTATCGTTGTCCCTGTTGGTGGTGGAGGCTTAATTTCTGGTATTGCTTTAAGCGCCTTAACTTTTAGTTCAACCTGTACAGTTATAGGTGCAGAGCCCTATACTGTTGACGATGCTTTTCGTTCTCTAGAAAGTGGTAAAATAGAACAAAATAGTAGTACTGATACGATTGCTGATGGGCTTAAAACTTCACTAGGAGATATTACATTTAACATTATCAAAAATCATGTAAGAAAAATTATTAGAGTAAATGAAGACGAAATCGTTGAGGCTATGCAACTCATCTGGGAACGCATGAAAATCATAATAGAACCTTCAAGTGCTGTCGCTCTAGCAGCTGTATTAAAATCGAAAAAAGAATTTGTCAATAAAAAAGTAGGCATCTTACTTTCTGGTGGTAATGTAGATTTACTTAACTTGCCCTTTGAAAAATGATTAAGCTTACAACATATATTTCCAATTTCCCTATCATTCTTAACATTAAAAATGATAAGGAACCTTGGCATATAACAAACACCATTTCAACACTTTTAGAAGAAACGATATTAAATCTTGATAGTAATTATAGCATTACTAATGGAGTTGCAATTCATAAAACGGCAATTATTGAAACTGGTGCTGTACTCAAAAGGCCAACAATAATAAGCTCCAATTGTTTTGTAGGTGCTAATTCTTATTTTAGAGCTGGAGTATTTTTAGGTGAATCTGTAAAAATTGGTGCTAATTGTGAAATTAAAAGTAGTATTATTTGCGCTAAAACAGCAATTGCACATCTTAATTATATTGGCAATAGTATTATTGGTACAAATGTAAATTTTGAAGCAGGCTCAATAGCTGCTAATCATTATAATGAAAGGACTCTAAAAGAAATAAAGGTTAAAATCAATCAAAAAATAATTAATACGAAATTCGAAAAATTTGGCGCTTTAGTTGGTGACAATTCTAAAATAGGAGCAAATGCTGTTTTATCACCAGGCACAATCTTAGAGAAAAACTCCATTGTTAAAAGGCTGCAATTAATTGAACAAATTACTTATAAAAATTAAAATTATGCACAAAATATACCTTGTCCTCCTAGCTACCTTTATGATAGGTTGCTCTACAGCTAAAAAGAAGAATACTTCCATCAATATAGAAGAGTTAAGCATCTCAAAAATACATAAAGCCTATCAGAATGGAGATTATACTGCCGAAGATTTAGTAAAAGCCTATTTTAAACGTATTGACAGTTTAGATCGCAAAACAAATGCTATAAGTTTTGTTAACAAACATGCACTTGAAACCGCAAGAAAACTAGATGCAGAATTTAAAAAAACAGGAAAACTAAAACCTTTACATGGCATCCCTCTATTGGTAAAAGACAATTACAATACCCTAACTATGCCAACTACCGCTGGTGCAATAGCACTCAAAGATTTTGTACCAGACAGCAATGCTTTTGTAGTGCAACAATTGCTAAACGCTGGTGCAATCATCATTGCCAAAACCAATATGGCAGAGTGGGCATTTAGTGCCATGCACACAAAAAGTTCTACAAAAGGAACTACACATAACCCATATCATTTAGCCTATGTTCCTGCTGGTTCTAGTGGCGGCACGGCTGCTGGAATTGCAGCAAACTTTGGTACCATTGGTTTGGGCACAGATACAGGCAACTCCATACGTGGTCCGTCTTCGCATAATGCTTTAGTAGGCTTTAGAACCACCTTAGGCTTAGTGAGTAGAAGTGGTATTGTTCCTTTATTTTTAAGAAATGATGTTGCTGGCCCTATGTGCCGAACCGTAGAAGATGCCACCAGAGTTTTGGAAATTATTGCAGGGTATGATGCTCAAGATGCACTTACAGAATATGGTAAAGACAAAGTAGAAATCGATTACCAACAATACTTAAAAGAAGATGGCTTGGTCAATGCTAGAATTGGTATTTTTAAACAACTGAGTACTGCCAATCCTGACCCAGAAATCAATAGTCTTTTTCTAAAAGCACTTACAGATTTACAAGCAATAGGTGCAACCGTGATTGATGTATATGTTCCTAACTTTGATAGTTTAAAAACAGACCAATGGTGTTTTGATAAAAGAGATATTGAATCCTATTTAACAGAATATGTAAAAAATGACACTTTAAAAACTATTACTGATATTATCCGCACTGGCACAAAATCTGACTATGCAAAAAGCACTTTAGATTTTCTCTCTAAAAATTCTCCCAAAAGAGCAAAGCATCCAGAAATAGCCTGCGAAGATGCTTTTACCGATACGCGACGTTTAGCATTTCGCAAAGCGATTGAAGCTCAAATGGATAGTTTACAATTAGATGCTATTGTATATCCTACATGGAATAATAAGCCTGCGCATATAGCTAATTTTGAAGAAGAATATTTAGGCGATAACAATCAAGTCATTGCGCCACATACAGGGCAGCCTGCATTTACAGTACCTATGGGGTTCACAAGCGAAGGCTTACCCGCTGGATTACAATTTTTGGGTAGAATGTTTAGCGAGCCAACATTGATACGCTTATCGTACAGTTATGAGCAAGGCACCAAGCATCGGAAAAAACCTTTATTCAAAGAGTAGTTTAGTAACACCGTTACTCTAATTTTTTAGTGATAC
>Ga0256844_10000873_pt1 | contig 11377 bp, 10 predicted proteins | sample MusselsmetaG_FD_189100 | JGI IMG/M metagenome (GOLD analysis project Ga0256844, IMG submission 189100) | Mussel associated microbial communities from hydrothermal vent at the East Pacific Rise, Pacific Ocean - Mussels | ecosystem: Host-associated > Mollusca > Shell > Unclassified ... | reverse complement strand
CAAAAGCAGAGTCAAAAGTAGATTTATGAGGACGGCTTTCTACCCCATAGCTTTCTTGGAGTTTTTCGAGAAGCTCTTTTTGTTCATCATTAATTTTTTTAGGGAGTATCATTTGTATTTGCGCGACTAAACGACCTTTGCGTCCGGAATGAACATCTACAACACCTTCCTTATCAAAGATAAATTGTTCTTTGTCTTTGGTGCTTTTTTTAAGTTCTAGTTCTAACTCACCATCAAGTGCAGGGATGGAGATAGTCTCTCCTAATATAGCTTGCGTGAAGAAAACAGGTACTTCGATGTAGATGTCATTACCATTGCGAATAAAGTTTTCATCTTCTTCTACAATGAAGGTAAGATAAAGGTCTCCACGTTGCCCATTTTTGCTTTTGTTTCCATACCCTTGTGCTCTAAGACGATTACCAGAATCTACACCTTCAGGGATGTTAATAGTAACGGTATCTTCTTCTTCATGGTACCCTCTACCTGAACAGCTTCCACAAGTTTCTGCAGCACTTTGACCTTGTCCTTCACATTTAGGGCAGGTTTGAGCAAACTGCATAGGCCCTTGACGCATGAGGACTTGACCTTGACCCCCACAGTAATCACAGGTACTTAGTTTCCCTTCTTTCGCCCCTGTTCCTTTGCAGTCAGTACAAGGTGTCTTGTAGGTGATATCTATTTTCTTTTCACAACCAAAAACTGCTTCATGGAATTCTAGTTGAATTTCTATCTCAAAGTCTAAGGCATATTTTTGGCTAGGATCACGGCGTTCTTGACGACCAAAACCTCCACCACCAAACATAGAGTTGAACATATCCATGACATCATCCATATTTGACCTTCCAAAGCCACCACCCATGCCACCTTGACCTTCGAGTCCAGCTTTACCATAACGATCATAAATGGAGCGTTTCTCTTCATCTGAGAGTACTTGGTACGCTTCGTTGACTACTTTGAAGTTATCTTCAGCTTCTTTATCATCAGGATTTCTATCAGGATGATATTTCATTGCAAGTTTTCTATATGATTTTTTAAGTTCAGTTCCTGAACAATCACGACTCACTTCAAGTGTTTCATAATAATCTAATTCTGCCATAAGCCAATCTCCTTTTAAAAGGGGTATATTTTGCGCGAATTCTATCATAATTTTGCTATAATCACGAAAACACTTTTAAAGGGGTTTAGAATGCTTGTACATATCGTGATGTTTAAATTCAAAGAAGAAAACAAAAAAGCCAACATTATACAAGCCAAACAAATGTTAGAAAATCTTATGGGGGCAGTACCTAGTCTTAGAAGTATAGATGTAGGTGTAAATGTTATAGAGACTGATCGTGCCATGGATTTGAGTATTATTGCAGTCTTTGAAAGTAAAGAAGGACTTGATGCATATGATAGTCATCCAGAACATCAAAAAGTAGTGACTTTTATCAAGTCAATTGTTGAATACTCTAAAGCATCGGACTATATAAGAGACTAATGACTAAACATTATAAAATAGAAGCCTTTGAAAACTTAGTGGAAGCCTTTGGCTCTTTACCTTCCATAGGTAAAAAAACAGCCATACGTTTAGCATATCATTCTGTGATGGAAGATGGCTTTGCTGCCATGAAACTAGCCCATGCACTCGAAACGGGAGTCAATAGCATACAACGTTGCTCTAAGTGCCATAATATGAGTGAAGATGAACTTTGCAGCATTTGTTCTGATCCTTATCGTGATACGAGTAAACTTTGTATAGTACAGTCTGCTAAAGATATTTTAACCATAGAAGAGAGTGGACAATTTTCTGGGGTTTATTATGTTATCTCAGAAGTAAAAGATTTAGATGAAGCGCATCTTTTTTATGCGGTAGGTGGGGTAGATGAGATTATTTTTGCTTTTCCTCCTAGTATCGCAACAGATACAATGATACTCTATATAGAAGATAAGTTAAAAGGTTTAGAGATACGTTTTACCAAAATAGCACAAGGGGTACCCACAGGTGTTGAGCTAGAAAATATAGACATCATGTCACTCTCTCGTGCTTTGGAAGCAAGAGTGAAGATATAGATTAGGTAAATAAGCTATCGATTTCTTTATTACCGTTGGTAAGTATTTCAGGGTTTTCTATGCCATATATTTTATAGAGTGTGGCTGCGATACTAAGTGGTTCAAATTGATAAGTTCCTGATTTAGGTTTGAGATAAAGTCTATTTATTTGACCGGTATTTTCAAGGACAGTCTCTCCTACTACACCTTTATGGTTAAAGTAGCCTTTCCCACCTAAAACATAAAAGTTTTGTAAGTTACCATGATCCCACCCTAGAGCGGAGTTAAGGTTTACATTTCTCCCAAACTCACCAAAAACCATAATATTAATCGTATCTACTTTTCCTACAGCTTTGATATGTGCTATAGCTGATTTGAGTGTTTTAAAAAGGTTTTCTGTTCTTTCTACATAATCTCTAGCTTCATTGTGATCATCCCAACCACCAAGACCACCAGTTCCTATGGTAACCACTTTTGTATCAGGATTATGAGACAATATTTTAACCGCAGTTTCTAATTTATCGGCAAAACGATTATCTTGAGGGTAAGCATTTGTATTAAGGTCAGGGGTAGGTGTTTTAGCGATTTCTTTAATGAAAGTATCTAGTTTTACTCGTTTAGCAAAGGCATCTTTTATTTTTCCATTGCTATTGGTTGCTTGAGCAAGTGTATCGAGTTTTTTATTGAGTGGTGCATCAAAACCATTAATCTCATCATTATAATCTTTTATCTCTTCTTCTTGTGATGTATAATATCTCCAATCACGTTCATCTCTACTATATGGGTTTTCTAGTTCTTCATTGATTCCTACTGGTTTTAGGTATCCTGCTAAAGGGAGCCTCCCATCTATATAAAATTTAGATTCACCTTCTAGGGTTACAAAAGGCATGATACTATTTTCACTTATGATATTGTTGCTTTCAAGGATTTGGGCTAAGTTTGCAAGTATACCTGCACTATCTTCATTGAAAGAGCCTTTTTGGTTTTGTACGGTACACTCACCGTGTGCTTTGTTGTTGGATGCTTCTCTTACTTGAGAAAAACAACATCTAAAAAGTGTCATATCAGCATTTTCAAGCAGTTCTTCCATATGGGTACCACCAGCTTCTTGCCAGCAGTTATGAGTCGTAGGTGTGATACCTCTAAAATAGTTGTCATAGTTACTTTGTGAAGCAGTTTTAATAGCATTGATATTACTAAGGTTACCTGCCAGTTGACTCGCACCTCCATACATGAAAATGATTATGGTTTGCGCCTTATTTGAACTGTTGATAGCAGAAGAAAAGATAATTTCATTCACATTTAAATCTTTTGCATAGGTAAAGTTTGGTAAAAGTACAGCTGTACCTACAACCATTGATAATTTTATAAAGTTTCTTCTTTCCATTATTTCACCTTTGAGAATGTATATGTTTCATTGAGTCTTGAAATATAATCCAACACAATTCTTGCGATATTTCGTTTACGATACTCTCTTCTTTTCTTTTGATCTGTAGGGTCATTTCGTGTCTCTATCAAATTAAATGTATAGCTAAGTACTTGAGTCGAGTCACTATCACTTTTATCTCTTAACATATGTGTTTTAAAGAGTGTCATTTCATTTTGGGTTGGATGACGGGAGATAGTACTCGTAAAAAGATAATGAATAAAGGATTCTAAACTGGCGATGCCATTATGCTCATTCAAATTATAATTACTATCATCAACAAAACTTTCATCCCAGCCTTGTCTTCCCCATTTAGTATAGTCATTGATATCTTCTGGATACGATTTTCTAAGAAGAACTTGTTCTCGAATAAATTTATGATAATAGGCAAAAGAAAGTGTATCTAATGGGACACGTTTTAGTTTACCAAGTTTGTATTTCATAGAGGCTTGATGCATATTTTCTAAAGCTTCTTTGAATTCTGAAAATGTTGACATTCTATGGTTATAATGTATTTTTTTACTAAAAGAGAAAAAGGTTTCTTCTGCACTTTTTACTCTTTGATTATGAAGAAGATATTCATCAGAAAAGATGATTTGAAGTAAAATATCTTGCCATGTTTCAGGATGACTAGAAATAATAGTTTGGGTTATTTGATCTTTTTTATTTGTGTGTGCTTCTGGGAAAAAGAAATGAACCAATCTTGAGGTGACACCTTTGATAAATTGGTCAGATTTAACAAGTTCTCTATAGAAGTCATCACCATTGATAATGACTGTGCCAAAAAGATTTAGAGCTTGTCTATTTTGATTAAGACTTACTTCTAAGGTGTCACTGTCTGTGTTTAGTTTCCAGTTTTGTAGGGCTTTCCCTGCAATAGGAACATGGCTATCATCCATATCTAAGTGAAAGATTTCAAGCATTTCTCTACCATTATCTTCAGGACTTCGGAATCTTCTCCAATTATCTTCACTCATCATATGTATATATGAGATATAACGCATACCACCTTCTTCATTCAGGAAGGTAACAAGCCTATTGTATACATTACCAATGTTTGGTGTATGTGTTGATTCCAATTCATATGCAGGTGAAAACATAATAGTTTGAGTTAGAATATAAGCAATCCAATTTTTTAAAAAGTAATTATCTAAATGTTTCATGGCATAAAAGCGACTTAAAATGGTAATTACTTGTGGTGCATCCCATCTGTCATATTGTCTGAATTTATCAGGATCTAAAATATAGTTTTCTAACCATTCTTTATCTGTTTTATCTTCTTCTAGTCCAGCACGGAGACTTGCGATAAAGTTTCCTGAGTCTATTTTTACTTGTAGTTCTTTTTGTGGGTATCCAAAAAAGAGTGTACTAAGCAATTTGTTAGCAACAAGTAGTTTATTTGTATCATTTAATGTATTGAATTGGCTGTCATTAAATTGTTTAAGTGCATACTTTGATGAAGGTTTGTTTTGATGATAAAAAGTGAGACCTTTATAGGTAATGTCATATTTAGTATCAGGTAGTTTTTTAATGGATATAACCAAAGCTGTACTTGCATTATTGGCACTATCTTTTAATATGATGGTAAAAGATTTTAATCCTTCAGATCCTGAAGTATCTAAAGTTATGATAGTCTTACCTGAGTTTCCTATGCTTCCCATAACCTTACCATTTACAACTATTTTACTAGCTACTTCACCTCTTATTTCTATATTTACATTATTGAGTGTAGTACTTGAAGGTGGTGTTATCGTTAATATAGGTTTTGATGGAGCTATAATATCTGGTTTTTCTTTAGCAATGATTATAGGGAATAAAATAGAATCTAAAGCATGTATAAGAACTACCTTTGAAGGCTTTGTGATTGCATAGATATTTGAAGAAAATACTGTAGCGATAAGGAGAAGAACTAAAGTGCTGTGTAGGGGGTTCATATGCTTTATTTTCATGTGACAATCTCTTTTGATGGTGTATGTACAAACTATTTTAGTTTAATTGAATTACCATAGTATTACTATAAGCAATAAGGTTATTATTTGTATTTAGCGCTAAGTATAGCATTTTGAGATTAAGTATATTTTAATTGAGAAAGCCTACTGAGTATATCTAACCCACATAAAACGAAAATTTGGTTAGAATAACCTTGTAAAAAGATAAGGAAAATATGATGAAAAAAATAATAGTAAGTTTAGCATTAGTAGGTTCATTGGTAATGGCTGATTCATTTGGACAGCTAGGTTTAGGATATGCCAAAGGAGATAATTCAGATAATTTTATTACAGCATTTGGCTCTCTTAATTTATTGGGAAATATTGGTGCAAGACTTGAATACACAAAAAATATTTCGGAAAACCCAGCATTTTCGAAAGAAGATATTAGTCGGTATGGACTATTTGCCACATACACGATTCCTTTAGTTGTAGGCTTTTCTGTGACACCTAAAATAGGATTGACTAAGACTGATGGTTCTTTTACTATACTAGATACGCTTGAAACAGTGAGTAAATCTTCTACAGAATTTACCTATGGTTTGGAGGCTAATTATCAGTTTAATGATAAAGTGTCTGTATTCGTCGGGTATACAGATTATGGTAATGAATTAGAAATTAAAAATATTGATACTTCTAAAATGGATACAGCAAATTATATATTTGGGATTAAGATAGATTTATAATAATCTATCTTATTTGGTCTTTAATTTTTTAAGCTCTGCTTCAATCATTGCTTTCATTTCTGGCATATGTTGCATCATTTTACTTTGACCTATTTTTGCTCCTGCAGCAGCGAGTTGTGGCATGAGTTGAACCGTTTTTTGACCTAGTGGTGTTTGGTAAAATTTACTTAACGCTTGAAGTTCTTCTGTGCTATAGTTTTTTGCGTACAGTGCTGCGATGTCACCTTTTTGTGCTTCCCAACCCATATATTTATCAAAAAATGCATGGATGGTAGGTTCTATGGCTTTAAGATTAGGATTTGCCTGTATTTGCATTTGTGTGACTCTTTTCAACATCCCTTCATAACTCTCTTTCATATTCATTGTAGCTAAGAGGGTATAAGCTGCAGAGTTGGCTTGGTGTGCAGATATGGTTGTTTTGGGTGCTACTTTAGTAGCACTTGGTGCTTCTGTGCTTCCTCCACATTTAGCTTGTAGCGTAAGTGGTAATGCAAATGCAGTTGTGAATAGTACTATTTTGGATGTTGTTTTTAACATTGTTGTCCCTTGTTATTTTAAAGTAAAATAATTATAACTCATAATACTTAATGATTATGCGTTATCTAGCTATTAAAACCAAAAACGTAACCCAACAAGAAAATTTGTTTCATCTACGGGATTATAGTTACGTGTATTACCAAATGTTTTTTCCCATGTAACCCCGATGTAAGGTGCAAATTCACGTTTAATTTCATAACGAAGACGTAGTCCTGCTTCTATGTTGGATAGTCCTGAACCTATGCCAAGCTTGGCATCATCTTTGGTATAGAAGTCAGCCTCAAGTGAAGGGGTAAGTATAAGTTTTTGAGTAAAAAGTGCTTCATACTCTGCATCTAGTCTTAATCCTACATTGCCATCACTATTAACTAGCAATGCTGCTCTACTTTCAAAATAGTAAGGTACAAGCCCAGAGATGGCAACTTCTGCCCATGTTTTAGAGGCATCTGTATTTTTGTCATAGGCAAGACCTATCTGTGTATCCCAAAATGGTGCAATAGCACGAGAGTAAACCAATTCATTTTGACTACTTTCCAAACCATCTGTTGTAGCTTCCCCTTCACTATAGAGGTAGAGTTTGTTGATGTCATAGCCTATCCAAAAGCTCCCTTCCCATATTCTTGTATTTCCATCATTGTCTAGCACTTCAAGTCTATCCATAAGAAACATGGTTGTTAGTGGATCATCCTCCATGTCTGCATGTAGTGTTTGAATGAATCCTATACTTAGTAATATACTTAATAATAATTTTTTACAGTAAATTTTAATTTTTCTCATCATATCCTCCTTTAGCTCACGATGACTTTTCTAAACATACCAGCCATATGGTAGATGAGGTGGCAATGGTATGCCCATGCACCTTTAGCATCCACAGTGACTCTATAGCTAATCTTTGAACCTGGTTGTACGATGATGGTATGTTTACGTACCAAACGGTTATCATCACCTGTCTCCAAATCACTCCACATTCCATGTAGGTGCATAGGGTGGTTCATCATCGTATCATTGATAAATGTGATACGCAGACGTTCTCCATAGTGAAATTGTAATGGCTTAGCATCTGCATATTTTATGCCATTAATTGACCACATATAACGTTCCATATTACCTGTAAGATGTAAGACTATCTCTCTATCAGGTTTTCTATGTTTTCGAGTAGAATATCTATTTCTCAAGTCTGCATAGGTGAGTACCTTTCTGCCATTGTTTCGTAGTCCCACACCTGGGTCATCTAGTCTGTATTTGGGTGACATCGCCATCATGGTGGTGTGCAGTCCTCGTTTTATAGGCAGTTTAGTGATGGGGTACTTTTGATTTTCCATAGCTTGGAATCTGTATTTTTTCATTGCTTTTTTGTTTGGCATTTTCATGCCTGAGCTACACTTCATTACTCCACCATGTCCTATAGAGGACATATCCATACCCATGTCGACCATGGTGAGTTTAGGTACGCTATCCATATGAGGTGCTTTGGCTAAAGTATTCCCATCAGGAGTCAGTGAGCCTAGAGCATAGCCTGAACGCTCTATGCTTTGTGCAAACATGGCGTAGGCTCTGTTGCTTCGAGGCTGTACGATGACATCATAGGTTTCAGCCACACCAATACGAAACTCATCTACACTGACAGGTTTCACATGGTTTCCATCAGCAGCCACTACGGTCATCTTGAGTCCTGGTATGCGTACATCAAAAAAGGTCATCGCAGCAGCATTAACAAAACGAAGACGTATTCTTTCTCCTTTTTTAAAGAGAGCTTTAAACTGTGTAACAGGATTTTGTCCATTCATGAGGTATGTGTAGGTATAGCCTGTGACATCTGAGAGGTCACCGTCATTCATACGCATCTGGTTCCACATTTTCCTGTCATTAAATGCTGTAGATAAGCCCTTTTTTTTAACTTCATCTATAAAAGTACCTACAGTACGTTGAGAGAAGTTATAGTAATCACTCATTTGTTTTAGTTTTTTGTAAATGGTCGTTGGTTTTTCATCTGACCAGTCAGAAAGAAGTACCACATAATCTTTATCAAATCTAAAAGGCTCTTTTCTTCTAGGTTTAATGACTATGGCACCATATACCCCTGTCTGTTCTTGAAAGCCAGAGTGACTATGGTACCAGTAGGTTCCATGTTGACGTACTTTAAATCTATAGGTAAATGTCTCTCCTGAGGGGATACCGTCAAAACTAATCCCTGGTACACCATCCATAGCAGGAGGCAAGATAATACCATGCCAGTGAATAGAGGATAACTTTTTGAGTTTGTTAGTCACATGAAGTGTTACCGTGTCTCCCTCTTGCCAGACAAGTGTCGGTCCAGAGATTTGTCCGTTCACTGTAGTGGCTATGGAAGTTGAACCTGTAAGATTGACAGAACTGTAGTTAATCGTAAGGAAAAATTCTTTTCCTCTTAAAATATTACTAGTATTTATTTTTGTTTTACGATGGGGTTTTGCTACTACTTTTGTAGAGGTAAGAGCAAGCATTGAGCTAGTAGCTAAGCCTTTTACAAATGTTCTTCTTCTCATCTTTTACTCCTTTATCATTATACATCAAGTGTACATTTATAGTGTGTATGAAGTGTGCAGAATATATGCACTTTATGTACACAAAAATCATCTAATATATTTATTATATATTTAATGTAAAATACATACAAGGAAAAAAATGAAAATACTTTTAATGGAAGATGACCCAGTACTTGGTGATATTGTTTCTACTTATTTGAAAGAGTACTATGAAGTCTCTCATGCTTTTGATTCAAACGAAGCGCAAGCACTTATAGATGAAAATCGTTTTGATTTGTTTATCTTCGACATTAATGTACCAGGTAAATCAGGTGTAGAACTACTTGAAGAGTTACGTTCCTTTAATGACACTACACCAGCCATCGTCGTTACTGCGTATGCTGATACCAAACATTTAAAGTCCAGTTTTGATGCAGGCGCACATGACTATATACGTAAACCTTTTGAACTTGAAGAGTTGAAATTACGTATAGAGAAAAGTAGAGTGCTTTTTCATATCGAACAGGATGCCCCTATAAAACTTTCTGAAGCACTTACTTACTACTCTCGTAAACATTGTGTGATGGATGGTGATAGAGAAATGAAGTTACGTCCTAAAGAAGTAGAAATTTTAGACTACTTCATAGCCCATCCTCAAAGACTCATAAGCCAAGATGAGTTGGTACAGAACATTTGGGTGTTTGATGAGTTACCAAGTGATGCGACCCTGCGTTCTTATATACGTAAACTACGAGAAGTGATAGGGGCTGAAAAAATAGTGACACAAAGAGGGATGGGGTATAGATATGAACAATCTTGAAAAACGCTCCTTTTATTCCTTTTTAGGACTCTACATTGTCTCCTCCTTTTTATTTTTGGCACTTATTGGGTATTGGTATTATACTGCTCAGAAAAATGCACTCCAAAATGAAATGTATTATAAACTTCAGCATATTACCGATATGCGGTCGGGGGATATAATCATGGCACATATGCAAGGTAAAGCATTGAAAGTTATTTCTGTTCCTAAAGGCATAGAACTTACACTTATTGACATAATGGGTAAGGTTGTTGAAGGTAACTTACTTGTGTCAAGCATACTTATAAAGGCAGGCTATTTTAGAGAGGAGGGCTATGATGTTTTTGTTTCTAATGCTCCGAGGGAACATTTAGGTATTAAATATGTAGTAGCACAATCAAATGCACTCTCACAGGCACTTGAAAAATTACAAACAACTGTATTTACAGCTATGATTATAGTGGCATTGCTTTTAGCTATCATTGCGTGGATGCTCTCTAAACTTTTTATGAAACCTGTACGTCAAAAAGTAGAGCAGATAGAACGCTTTATTAACGATGTGACACATGAACTCAATACCCCTATCACCGCACTTTCTATGGCTACCAATCAAGCACTTAAACAAGAGAGTTATACACAAAAGACTTTGAAAAACATATCTATAAGTACCAAACAGCTTTATGATATCTATAGCTCTTTAACCTATTTGAATTTTTCAGATAAAAGTGAAGTAGGAGAAGCCATAGATATTTCTGAAGTGCTAAAAAAGAGCATCGTGTATTATGAGCCTCTTTGTGAGAGTAAACGTATTAAGGTTGAGGTGGTTTTAGAAAAACATATTTTCACCATACCCGAAGCACAACTTAAATTACTCTTTGGAAACCTTATAGGCAATGCCATTAAATACTCCCCTGCAAACTCAACATTGAAGTTGTCCATTAAAGAGAGTGTCTTTACTATACAAGATGAAGGCATAGGGATAGAAGAAGTCAAGCAAAAAGAGATATTTAAAAAATTTAAGCGTGGGACGGAGTACTCTGGTGGTTTTGGTGTAGGCTTGAGTATTGTGAAGAGTATATGTGAAGAGTATGGAATAAGGATAGAGTTAGATTCTGTACCAAATGTAGGTACAGAATTTAGATTAAAATTTTAGCTACTACACTTCGTATCAATATACTCCTGTACAAACTTACGAACATCTGCGTAAACAAATGAGTCTTTGTACCCCTCTATTTTACCACCAGAGGCATTGACATGTCCTCCACCATTTCCTATGTGTGCTGCCATAGCTGAGACATCTAGTTTATTGTTAGAACGTAATGAGAAGTTACCTCTAAAGTTTACATCCATATAAAAGGCATAGTCTTCATTGGCTACCATAGAGGCATTTCCTATGATAGAGGCAT
>Ga0256844_10000872_pt1 | contig 11384 bp, 8 predicted proteins | sample MusselsmetaG_FD_189100 | JGI IMG/M metagenome (GOLD analysis project Ga0256844, IMG submission 189100) | Mussel associated microbial communities from hydrothermal vent at the East Pacific Rise, Pacific Ocean - Mussels | ecosystem: Host-associated > Mollusca > Shell > Unclassified ... | reverse complement strand
TTGCTTTCACCTGTGCTATAGAACTCTAATGCTTTATGTGCAATAAAATCATAAACTGTAGGTCTCACTTTTTTAGAACCACTGCGAACATGTAAGATGTCGTTAAATAGCGCAATGTCGGTCTGTTGTAATTGTAGCGCATTTTTCAACGCATTTTGATGATGTAAATGTACTTCTTCAAATAAAGTATGTAAATCCCAAGTTCTAAAATCATCTTTAGTACTTATTTCGGTTGCATTTACTTTATCAACGTTGGTTCTTTGGTAAAATTTATATCTGTTTTGTTGAAAATATTGCCAATATAAATTTGCCAAAATACTTTCGAGCATATTTTTTTCGGGCGTATTTGCTTTAGCAATTTCGGTTTTTATATTTTTTATAATATTTAGTTGCGCATCTTCTTCGAGCGTAAGCATAAATTTAGATTTATACAATACGCATTTTATTACTTGTACCGAGTTGTTGCTGGCTTTCGCCTGATTGTAAATGGTTTCCACAACCGCCAAAGCAGATTTTGGTAAACCTTTATTTTCGTGTTCAGTTACTCGGTTCCAATCACTTTCGTAGTTGGATTGAGCTTTTGAAAAGATTGAAAATAATAGAACCATTGTTATTGTTAAGAGTTTTTTCATTGTACTTTTTTTTCATATTATAAATAGAATTTCACCAATTACAATATAATTACCCTACAAAGATAACAAAAACTATTCCTAAAATATGCATAAATGAGTGAATGGTGGTTTTGAGTTAGGGAAATATTAGAAGTCAGATCAAATATCGTTTATGAGAAAGCAAAAATCCATAAATTATTTTGTGAAATCACCTAATTTTAAATACAATTATATTTTTAAGCATTCCATTTTTTTTATTCCTTACGAATGGTTAATTTTATACCAAGATAATTTAACAACATAATGAACATACATTTTATTGCCATTGGCGGAGCTGCGATGCATAATTTAGCAATTGCGTTACATAATAAAGGATACCAAATTACAGGAAGTGATGATACCATTCACGATCCATCAAAATCAAGATTAGCGAGTTATGGTTTGTTGCCCGAAGAGTTTGGATGGTTTCCCAATAAAATTAATACAAACTTAGATGCAATTGTTTTGGGGATGCATGCCAAAAAAGACAATCCAGAATTGTTAAAGGCGCAAGAATTGGGAGTTACAATTTATTCTTATCCCGATTTTTTATATGAACAATCCAAAAATAAAACACGTGTTGTAATTGGTGGAAGTCATGGAAAAACGACCATAACCTCAATGATTTTACACGTATTTAATTATCATAATAAAGAGGTTGATTATATGGTTGGTGCACAACTTGAAGGGTTTGAAACGATGGTGAAATTAACCGATACAAATGACTTTATCGTTTTAGAAGGCGATGAATATCCAAGTTCACCAATTGATTTAAGACCAAAATTTCATTTATACAATCCCAATATTGCGTTGTTAAGTGGAATTGCTTGGGATCATATTAATGTTTTCCCTACAATTGAATTTTATAATGAGCAATTTGAAATCTTTATCGATAAAATTGCTCCTGGCGGAATGCTTGTATATTGTGAAGAAGATGACGTATTAAAAGAAATGGTAGAAAAATCAACTGCCAATATTAAAAAATATGCCTATAAAACTCCAGCACATTTTATAAAAAACGGAATTACGTATTTAAAAACACCAACGGGAGATTTGCCATTAGAAATATTTGGAGTTCATAATTTGCAAAATTTAGCAGGAGCAAAGTGGATTTGTCAATTAATGGGCTTGCAAGAAGATGCTTTTTATGAAGCTATAATGAGTTTTGGTGGTGCAAATAAGCGATTAGAAAAAATTGCAGAAAATGACACAACTGTTATTTTTAAAGATTTTGCACATTCACCAAGTAAAGTAAAAGCAACCACCAAGTCGGTTGCAGCACAATATAATGATAGAACGTTACTAGCTTGTCTAGAATTACATACCTATAGTAGTTTAAATCCTAAATTTTTAAAAGAATACAAAGACGCATTAAAGTATGCCGATAAAGCAGTCGTTTTTTATTCGCCACACGCCGTAGAAATTAAAAAATTAAAACCAGTTTCTAAGCAACAAATACTAACCGCTTTTAATCGTGATGATTTAATTGTTTATACCGATCCAGCCGAATTTAAAGCTTTTTTGTTCCGTCAAAATTTTGATAATACAAGTGTTTTATTAATGAGCTCGGGTGATTATGGAGGATTAAGTTTTGATGAATTAAAAAAATTGATTGATTAAATCTAATTATAAAATCAATTATTGAGCGATTGATGTTTCTGGTAAAGAAATCTTAAATTGTTGAAATTAAAATATATACTATCTTTACAAAAAAAATAATTTGAAATCAAGAGAATTATCAAACGGAATTTTAAGAGCAGTTGCCATTATTTTTGGCATATTATTATTACTTTATTTTTTATATAAAATTCAATCGGTATTGGCATATATTGCTATTGCTGCGGTTGTTGCTTTAGTTGCCCGACCAATGATTCGATTTTTAAAAAAGAAATTAAAGTTTAAAAACTCCATTGCTGTAATTACAACGATGTTTGTTTTTATAGGAATGTTAACGGGTTTAGTAAGTATGTTTATACCATTAATTCAAAAGCAAGGTGAAAATTTATCCTTATTAAATTCAGATAAATTTAAAGCAAATGTAGAAACTACCGTATCACATTTAAACGATTATTTATTAGGTCGTAATATAAATATAATGGATCAGTTTCAACATTTAGATATTACTTCTCAATTAAACAAATTACCCACCATTTTTAACTCTGTTTTGGGTGCATTTGGTTCTTTAACCATTGGGTTACTATCGGTGTTGTTTATTTCATTTTTTTTAATGAAAGATCAAGATATTTTAAACAAAGGCTTGCATGCCATCGTACCAAATAATAGTGAAGCCCGTTTTGCAAAGTCCTTCTCCACGATAAAAGATTTATTGTCGAGATATTTTATTGGGTTAATTTTTCAGATAACAATACTCTTTATTTTATACACAATAATCTTAAGTGTATTTGGTATAGAGAATGCTATAGTAATTGCAATTTTGTGTGCTACGTTAAATTTAATTCCGTTTGTAGGACCATTAATTGGCGGAATTTTAATGTTGTTTTTAACAATGACATCAAATATTGATTTGGATTTTAAAACGGTTATTTTACCAACTACATTGTATGTTTTACTTGGTTACGGAATAGCACAATTAATCGATAATTTTATAAGCCAGCCAGTTATTTTTTCTAAGAGTGTAAAATCTCATCCGTTAGAAATATTCTTATCCATTATTATTTTTGGATTGCTTTTTGGTATTTTGGGAATGGTAGTAGCTGTACCAACTTATACGGCTATAAAAGTGATTTTAAAAGAGTTTTTATCAGATAATAAAATAGTAAAATCACTGACTAAGGATCTTTAAGAATTAATTTTAATCAACCTTATTAGTATTTTATTTTAGACGAAATTAGTAATTGTTATAATCTTCTGGTTTAGTTTTATTAAAATAAATCTTTTCATCTTGGTAATTACTAAAATAGGATGGTTTTGTATTACCTTCTTTTTTATAATCACCAAAAGCAGAAACATTATGTCCTCCAAAAGAGCAATTAATGTTAGAATCGTCATTTTTTGAGTGTATCGTAATACTATTATTTTTAAAAGTTATTTGCCAATTACAACCTTCGCTATCATATTCAAAAACAGATGATTTATGAGGTATAGGGTTTAGACGACCATAGGTTCTTCCAGAATTATAAGATGGTGCGCCAATAGAAACTTCTAAGTAAAATAATAAACTTCCATCAGTTTCAGGATAAATAGTTAAATAGCCCGCATTAAATGTTTCCTCATTATTGTGTTTTCTAATATTTGTTTTATATGTAAAATAGCCTGCTTTAGCTTCTATATTTGTTTTTTCGGCTACAGTATTTTGCTTGCTTTTACAACTCAATAAAACGATACTTGTAAGTATTATGAGTAATAATAATTTATTTAGTGTCATTTATCAATCTCTTTTTCTGTTAATCCTTATACCCAAAACGTTTTAACTGCCTTGTGTTATTACGCCAATCTTTATTTACTTTTACGTACAATTCTAAGAAGATTTTTTTATTAAAAAATTTCTCTAAATCTCTACGAGCTTCCGATCCTACACGTTTTAGACCAGCACCTTTATGCCCAATAATTATTCCTTTTTGAGAATTTCGCTCTACCATAATAACCGAGCGAATACGAATAATTTTTTTATCCTCATGAAATTCTTCGGTATCAATTTCAACCGAATATGGAATTTCTTTTTTGTAATGCATTAATATCTTTTCACGAATAGCTTCGTTTACAAAAAAACGTTCTGGTTTATCGGTTAATTGATCTTTTGGGTAAAAAGCCGGACCTTCGGGTAGTAATTCTAGAATTTTATCAAAGACAGGTTGCACGTTAAAATTTTCAAGCGCAGAAATAGCCAAAACCAACGCGTTGGGAACTTTCTCTCGCCATAAATCAACCGATTCCTCTAAGGCTTCGGGAGTAGATTTATCAATCTTATTAATCAGTAATAAAACTGGAATTTTTGAGTGGACAATTTTTTGAAAGAATTTTTCGTCTTTTAAATCTTTTTCGCCAATTTCAACCATGTAGATTAAGATATCGGCATCTTCAAAAGCCGATTTCACAAAATTCATCATAGATTCTTGTAACTCATAAGCTGGTTTTATAATACCAGGTGTATCGGAAAATAGCATCTGAAAATCATCACCATTTACAATACCCAAAATACGATGTCTTGTAGTTTGTGCTTTAGAAGTAATGATAGATAAACGTTCGCCAATAAAGGCGTTCATTAAGGTGGATTTTCCAACATTGGGATTTCCAATAATATTTATAAAACCAGCTTTGTGTTTCATTATATGAGTTGTTTAGTAAAAAACTCGATGATTATCGAATTTTTTAATTTAGTCAAAAGTGTATCGAACACCAAGAGCGATATCGAACCCTAAATCATTATTAAAATCTGCAAATCCAATTTCTGGTCTAAAATCTAATGATAATAATAACGGAAAGTCAAATTTATATTCAATCCCAATATCACCAGCAGCAAATAAATAAGTTCCTCCATCACCACTATAGTTAGATTTTACTTTCCAGCTTCCAAAACCACCACCAGCACCAACATACCAATTAAAACCACCATCTAAACCCCAAACCCATTGGTATAAACCAGTTAATTTAATTGCATTGTAATAGGTGCCACTTCTCCATGATAGCCCAGCTTCTAAACGGTTGCTATCTCCCAATGCTCTTTGGTAAGAGATCTCGGTACTTAAACCGCTATTGTCTCCAAATCGTAAACCAATGGCATTGTTAGAAATGTCTTGTGCATTCATTGTTATTACTGATGTAAGTAATAATACTAAAATAAATAATCCTTTTTTCATAATGTTGTTGTTTTTAATTAAAACGCAAAAATAAAAAATTTGGTATGAAAAGTGCTATTAATTAATAGATTTAATTAATTTCACTTAACTTTGTGTTAAGTAGCGATACCAAACAAACAAAATAATATGGATTTCATTTTAGGTTTTATATTCGGTGGATTGGCTTTGTCAATCTATTATTTATTTTCAAAAAGATCATTTTTTAAAAGTAAATCCAAAGAGCAATCGGTGATTTTATTAGAAAAAATACGAAGTGTTTCCAAGCTTATTACAGTAGAAGGAAATATGAATGAAGTAATGCATTTTCAAGATGATAAAACCTCTATGCTCAATATGATATCGAGTACAAAGAAAGCAATTGTTATGGCAAATGCCAAAATTTTTATTGGTTTTGATATGAAGAAAATGCAGTTCGATGCCAATTCGGATAAACGACAAATAAGAGTTATTTCTTTTCCAGAACCCGAAGTGCTTGGTATGGAAACACACATGGATTTCTATGATATTAAAAATGGATTATTTAATAAATTTGATGCAGGAGAATTAACGGATCTAAATAAAAAAGTAAAACAAAATTTCACCGATAAAATACCCGAAAGCGATTTGTTGTATTCAGCTAAATTAAAAGCATTAGATACTTTAAAAGTGATGGAACAAATGGTAGGTACTTTTGGATGGGAATTGAAATATGATTCATTAAACGAAAAAAAGAGTTTAAACAAAGTTGATGCTCTTAAAAAATTATTCTCTTAATAGAAATCACCAGACACTTATTTTTATAAGATTACTTTAAAAAAAATAAGGCAATCCAATCTAAAATTTTAAATAAAATTTCAGAATAATAGTTTAATATTTTTATATTTGCCCGAAACTCAAAATTTTGAATCTTGATTCTTTTTAGGGTTGATTAAAACTTAAAAACAACCATCAATTAACTTTGATGAAAACAAAATAAAAAAATGGCAATATCAGATTTATATTCAAGTGGAGAACACAAAAGAAATTTAGGACACTTTGCAAGTGTTGTAAAAATGGCTAAAATAGATGATGTAATTAGTAAAGGAGAGCAAAAATTATTAGACCGTACTGCACGTAGATTGAATATTACCGATAGTGAGTATAAAAAAATACTTAAAAATCCCGATGATTTTCCAATGAATCCTCCAATTGGTTACGATGCATCTATAGAACGACTGTACCGTTTAACCAAAATGATTTATGCAGATGATGCACCATCAATGGATGAAGTGAATTTATTAAAGAAAGTAGCTGTTGGTTTAACTTTTCCGTTAGATAATATTGATAAAGTATGTAGCGAAGCAGTGCATTTAATAATGAATGATAACGACTTAGAAGATTTTACAAAAGCGATTAAAATGGTGAATAGCATTTAAGAAAAAATCATATAAAATAATGAATCCCAAACGTTAATTCGTTTGGGATTTTGTATTTTTGGGTTTACATGAAAGCACCAAGTAATAATACTACATTTAATGTCTATAATGCATCCGCAGGAAGTGGAAAGACTTTTACATTGGTAAAAGAATACTTAAAAATAATTCTACAATCTACCAATGTTTTTAAGTTTCAACAAATACTAGCTATTACGTTTACCAATAAGGCAGCTTCGGAAATGAAGGAGCGAATTATTAAAAATTTACGCGAATTTTCTGATGCTAATATTCTAGAAGAAGAAACCGATTTGTTTCGTATTATCTGTGAAGAACTAGCTGTTGAGCCAACGGTTATTTATGATCGTTCAAAAAAAATAATTAAACAAATTCTTAATAACTATGCTGCTTTTAATATAACAACCATAGATAGTTTTACCTATAAATTAATACGTGGTTTTGCTTTTGATCTAGGTTTATCACTCAATTTTGAAGTAGAAATGGATGCGCAATCTTTGCTTAATGAAGCTGTAGATGTTTTAATTTCGAGAATTGGTGAAGACAAATTAGTAACCAAAACATTAATCGATTTTTCATTGCAAAAAGCCAATGAAGATACCAGTTGGGATATAGCACTAGATTTAAAAAAAATAGCTAAATTATTACTGAATGAAGATGATATTCTTCAAGTTGAAAAAATTAATAAAAGACCATTATCCGATTTTATCGATTTAAAAAACAAGCTAAAAAAACAACAAGTTGATATCGAAAAACAATTTGCAGCTATTGGTAAAAAAGGATTCGATATTATAACGACTACAAACCTTACAAAAAATGATTTTTCACATAGAGGTGCTTTATATGCTCATTTTGAAAAATTGGTAAATAAAAAAATAACCGATTTGCTTTTTTATGGTCAGTTAGATGGTTTGATAGAAAAGGAGCATCATTTTTGTGCTGCAAAAGCATCGGTAGTTGCTAAAGATGAGATTGAAAGTATTAAAGATGAGTTAGTAGCCTTGTATTATCAGTCAAAAGAAATTTACGAAACCCATTATAAGAAGTATGTGTTGAATAAGTTGGTAAGTAAAAGTATTATTCCTTTAGCGGTTTTACATAGTATAAATGAAGTGTTAACCGAAATAAAAGAGGATAATAATATACGATTGAATTCCGAATTTAACCAATTAATAAGTCAGCATTTAAAAGAGCAACCCGTCGCTTTTATTTATGAAAAAATAGGTGAGAAGTACCGCCATTATTTTATAGATGAAATGCAAGATACATCGGTAATGCAATGGGAAAACTTAATTCCGTTAATTGCAAATGTGCTCGAAAGTGAAAATGATAAAGGCGAAAAAGGTTCTTTAATGTTGGTTGGTGACGCAAAACAAGCTATTTATCGTTGGCGTGGTGGAAAAGCAGAGCAATTTATCAGTTTGGCAGAAAAAGAAGAAATAGAAAATAGTGAGAATCCGTTTTATATTTCCAAAAAAGTAAATCAATTGGATGTCAATTGGCGTAGTTTTTCTAAAGTAATCGAATTTAATAATTCATTTTTTCAGTTTTTATCAAAACATTTAAAAAATGAAGAATACAGGAGTTTATACGAAACAGGAAATAAGCAATTAACAACCAAAAAAAAGGGAGGATTTGTTCAGATTTCATTTATAGATGAAGGTTTTAAAGCTGCCGAGAAAGAACTTATTTATCCCGAAAAAGTATTAGAAATCATTACGCAAGTTAAAGGAGATTTTAATCAGAATGAGATTAGTATTTTAACCCGAACTAAAAAGCAAGGAGTTGCTATTGCTAATTATTTAACCGAGCACAATGTACCTATTATCAGTTCGGAAACTTTATTGTTACAAAATTCGTCCAAAGTGCAATTTATCATTAATCTATTGTACGTATTGCAACAGCCAAATGATGAGGAATGTAAGTTGGAATTACTACATTTTTTATATAATGATTTGCAGCTTACGACCAATTTGCATACTTTCTTGGCTAGTCATGTAAAACAGAATAACAAAGAGTTTTTTGCTGCTTTTAAGAAGTATGATATTCATTTTAGTCAAGCTGATTTTGATACATTATCATTATACGATAGTGTAGAAATGTTCATCCGTATATTTAAATTAACCCAAAAATCGGATGCGTATTTACAATTCTTTTTAGATGTTGTATTGGATTTTTCGTATAAAAAAACCGAAGGAATTGATGCTTTTTTAAATTATTGGGAAGAGCGAAAAGAGAAATTGAGTATTGTAGTGCCAGATGGAAAAAATGCTGTAAAAATTATGACGATTCACAAAGCCAAAGGATTGGAATTCCCAGTAGTTATTTATCCGTTTGATTTGGATGTTTATAAACAGATAGAGCCAAAAATTTGGTATGCCCCATTAGATAAAAATGATTATAATGGTTTTGATACCGCTTTGGTTAATTACAGTAAGGCATTAAATGATACTGGTGAAATAGGTGCTGCGCTTTACAATAAGCAGCAAGAAGAACTCGAATTGGATAATTTTAATATGGTTTATGTTGCATTAACAAGAGCTAGTGAACAATTGTATATTGTAAGCGAATTTAAAAAACAACCCAAAGAACCAACAACATTTGCACACTTTTTTCAGAATTATTTAGTCGAAGAGGGTTTGTGGAATACGGCACAATCGGTTTATAAATTTGGAGATTCAAAACGAATTAAAATTGAAGAAAAAAAACCAAAAGAGGAAGTAGTTGCATTAATACAAGAAACTTTTATTAGTACCAATTGGGAAGATCATAAATTAGATATTGTAATAGAGTCGGAAGTAGATGAAAGTGATGAAACACAAAAATCGATTGCTTATGGTAATTTAATTCACGAAATTTTAGCAGAAATAATTATTGCAGATGACGTAGAACGCGTTGTATTGAGCTTTGTAAATAAAGGATTGGTTGCTATTGAAGATCAACCTAAAATGATGAAAATCATACAGAACGTAGTTGAACATAAAGCGCTTAGTCAATATTATAGTACTGCGGTTTCTGTTTTAAATGAACGAGAAATATTAACCGATGAGGTGAAAAATGTATATGATAAAAAAGGTGATATTATAGCTGTAAAAAAAATAGTACTAATCCCCGATAGATTGATTTTTGAAGGAAATAAGGTTACTATTATTGATTATAAAACGGGTAAGCCAGATGAGAAATACAAGGCGCAATTAACTAATTATGCACGTGTTCTAACACAAATGGATTATAAAGTAATAGCTAAATTACTGGTTTATATTAATGAAGAAGTGCGTGTAGTGGAAGTAGATTAAAAAGGATTCTCATAAAAAAAGGTTTCACGTTTAGTGAAACCTTTTTTTATGTTTGTTTTTCTAAGAAATTACAACGAAAAAGCTTCTTTAACTTTATCTACGAAATCTAATTTTTCCCAAGTAAAAGTTTCAACTTCTTTTTCTACTACTTTTCCTTCGGGTGATGTAAAACGAACGGTTTTAATCTCTGGAGTTCTTCCCATATGACCATAAGCAGCAGTTTCTAAATAAATAGGATTACGTAATTTTAAGCGTTGCTCTATAAAATACGGACGCATATCAAATAATTCTTCTACTATTTTACTTATTTCGCCATCGGTTAAATTTACTTTGGCAGTTCCATAAGTTTCTACGTTAATACTTGTAGGTTTTGCAACACCAATAGCATAAGAAACTTGTACTAAAACTTCTTTACATAAACCAGCGGCAACTAAATTTTTAGCAATATGGCGTGTCGCATAAGCACCCGATCGATCAACTTTACTTGGGTCTTTACCCGAGAAAGCTCCACCACCGTGAGCACCTTTTCCACCATAGGTATCTACAATAATTTTACGACCTGTTAAGCCAGTATCTCCGTGTGGTCCACCAATTACAAACGTTCCTGTTGGATTAATATGATACGTGATTTCATCGGTAAATAAAGCCTGAATTTTAGCAGGTAATTTAGCCACAACTCTAGGAATTAAAATAGTTACAATATCCGATTTAATGGTTTTTAACATTTCATCATCTGCTTGTTGCTTATCATCACCTTTTACAAAATCATCGTGTTGTGTAGAAACGACAATAGTATCGATTCGTACAGGTACATTTTCATCAGAATATTCTATGGTAACTTGTGATTTTGCATCGGGACGAAGATATTTTATATCGGTCATTTCTCTACGCATGGCAGCTAGCTCGATTAAAATTAAATGTGATAAATCTAATGCAAGTGGCATATAATTATCGGTTTCATCGGTGGCATAACCAAACATCATTCCTTGATCTCCAGCACCTTGATTTTCTTTATCGGCACGTTCTACACCTTGGTTAATATCGGCAGATTGTTCGTGAATAGACGAGAATACACCACAGGAATTCCCATCGAACATATACTCGCTTTTGGTATAACCAATTTTGTTAATTACATCACGAGCAATTTTTTGAACGTCCAAATAGGTGTTCGATTTTACTTCGCCAGCTAAAACTACTTGACCAGTTGTCACC
>Ga0256844_10000871_pt1 | contig 11385 bp, 13 predicted proteins | sample MusselsmetaG_FD_189100 | JGI IMG/M metagenome (GOLD analysis project Ga0256844, IMG submission 189100) | Mussel associated microbial communities from hydrothermal vent at the East Pacific Rise, Pacific Ocean - Mussels | ecosystem: Host-associated > Mollusca > Shell > Unclassified ... | reverse complement strand
TTGAGTGTTGCCTCTTCCCGTGCATGAAAATGTGCTTCTATATCAAATGTCTCTGTACCATACCCTTCTTTGTAAGCATTGATAAAGTCCGCATAATCTGACTCTAGTATCGCAGTGACATGATAGGTGACCTTCTCTAGGTCAGTATATGTTTCTCTATGAAGTTCTGAGACATTGATACCACCATAGCGATGTTCAGCAGTTTGTGTCATACTCATCTCCAGATGGGTTCGCATAGAGGCAAGGGTGTGCTGTAACTGTTTGGAGGAGAGAGAATGGGGATGAAGGATGATAGCATCATTTTGATGGTATCCCCAGCCTCCCTCTACCTTGAGATCCATATCAAATGCCTGTTTGATGACTGCTTGTATCGGATCATCGGAGGAGATAGGGGTAAACTGTTCCATGCTACTCGGCAAATTCCAGTTCATTGTAAGTATCAAAGACATTGCGCTTATTGAGGATATCATACATGGCCTTATCCTTGAACTCGGGGAGTGTAACCACCTTGGTTACTTCATCTGCACCGATATCATCTTCTACGGCTTTACCTACCCGTTCTTTGAGAAGTGTAAAGTACAGGGAGGACTCCTCCATCGCATTGCTACCTGTCTCATAGCCATGTCCAGGTACCAACACCTTCCATCCTATGCTGTTGATCATCTTATGGGCTTTGAGTTGTCCAAGTACGGAGCCATCTCGATTGGAGGTGATGCGGCCATTCATCACAAGATCTCCAGAGAAGATCACTTTTTCATCTTCTAAAAGTACAAAAAGATCTTCGCTGGTATGGGCTTTAGTACCTACAGGGATAATGATGAGGTTTTTATCTCCTATCGTGAGGGTTTGTTTTTTCTTTACCGTTTCATCCAGAGGAATGATCAGCGTTCTGGCAAAGATCTCCGGGGAGGTCATTTTCTGTATCCTCACGCTATCCCCTTTTTTATAACTCTCCTGCTGGAGTGTGGTGCCTATCAGTTTGGCGTTGAAACGTTTTTTATAGTAGCTGTTCCCCAGCCAGTGGTCATCATGGTAGTGGGTATTGATTACCAGTGAGACAGGGAGTGCAGCGATCTTTTCCATGGCACGATAGGACTGTTCGGCAAACTGATGGGTAGGGCCGGAATCTACCACAATGTAGCTCTTCTTTGTTTTGATATAACAGCTGTTGGACATAAACCCACCGTTGCTCTTGGAGGGTGCTTCGAGCTTGCCAAAAAAGCACCAAACACTTGGAGATACTTGTTTAGGTTTCAGTGTATAATCAAACCCAAGCAGTACCTGGGATGCCAATAATAGTCCTAGTATACTCTTAATATGGTGTGGCATCGACCCATCCTCCTACTTGTCTCTCTATGACCTGTGCGATACCAGCTTGCACATAAGTGATATTGTCTATAAAGTCTTTTTCTGTCCATTTCATGGTTACCATTGTATTACGGCATCCTATAAAATCAACTTCATACTCCATGAGTGAACGGATTCGACTGAGCGTATGTTTATCATAATCTTTCTTGAGGGCACGCATACCAGGGCCATAGCCGATCACCTCTATTTTGAGGGTATCGCTGGGATAATCCTTGAGTAGGTTATAGATGGTACCTAGCATATGGTTGACCTCTTTGACGTCAGACATATTCAGCTTCATAATGATCTTTCTGGGGGCATCAAAAGTAGGTTTGGGGTCACTGTATGTCATTCCGCCAAATAGCGCCATGCTTGTAAGTAATATGAGTAGTGTTTTTTTCATTATTTTTCCTATAGGGTGACTATTTGACCTACTTTGACCGTACCGCCATGAAGGATTTTACAGTAGCGTCCCCGATGGTGTAGTAGCAGTTTAGGTAATCTGTTATCAAAGACAGTAAGATGCTTGCACATAGAGCAGTCTTCGGTGATCTGTAATTGTACATCACCTAATGTAAATATTGTACCATACATAAAGTCATGTGGGTCAAAATCAAGTAGGATATTTTCACCCAGACTTCCTGGTTCAAGGTCAATCCCTTCCTCTTTTGCCATATCATAGGCCTTTTGCCCTACGATCATCACCGTCTTTTCCATATCACTACCGGCAAATTTATCCTCTTTGATACCGTGATTTTCTATGAATTCAAGTATCTTAGTGGTAGGTCTGGGGCTTTTTTGATCCTTTTGGGTTGCACTGTAGATCCCTTTTACAAATCCTGCGATCACCATCATTTGCTCCTATTTTTTATACGATTTTCTTTGAGCAGGAGTTGCCAATCTCTGCTGTTCCAACTTCCTGGATACTGGTTAAGCAGTTTCCCCTCTTGAGAAAGGAAGAAGAAAGTAGGCGTAATGCCTTTGAATGCTTTGTTGAGACTAAAAGGCAGTTTTATTTTGTCTATATCAACCTCTATGAAGATAAAGTCTTTGTTGGTTTTTTCCTGAATATTTTTGATATCCAGCACCTCTTTTTTCATTTTTTTACAGAAATGGCAGGTGCTGGAGGATGCTTCTATAATGATACGCTTGTTTTCTTTGATTGCGTCTCTGAGGAGATCTTTCTCTTTGTAGCTCTCAGAAAGGATGCGTTTTTTCTTGGGGTGTGCCTTCAGCCACTCTTTTTTATACGTCATGAAATAGTAAGAAAGTGCAGTGATTTCTTCGAGAGAGACTTCCCCTTTCATGCTTTTTTTGATGTCATAATATTTGGCAAAATTATCATCACAGATACTGTTTTCAGGTTTGGGATCATACAGTGAATCTTTGAGGTACTCTTCTACTTCCATCTGTTGCATTTCCGGATCATTGGGATCACCGATATGTTTGGGGCTATCCATGATCGTATATGCAAGCATATTGACAGAAGGAGCCTTGAGATTGAGTAGCTTATTCTCTTTTTCAAAGAAGTTTTCTTTTAATTTGTCTGCAGGAATATGTCCAGCATGGCAAGTGCTGCATTTGGTATTAAATATTTTTTCACCTTCTTGAAAGTTATTCGCACTGAGCAAGGATACAAAAAGAAATGTAAAAAGAGATAGGGATAAAAGTTGTTTCATCGTTTTCCTTCTAAAACTTGTGTATACAAAAGGACTTTTGTATACATAAACTCTACTGCCAAACACAGGAGGTTGTGTTTGGCAGGGGGTAAGCTATATGGCCAGAAGCTTAGGTAATAATACCAGGGTTACCCTTGACACCCAAGATATCTGGTGCATCAACTTTGTAATCTTTACCGATATGCTTAATATTTTTAAGGTAGGTCTCTACGGTTTCCCATACAGGTTCACCTGGAGAGACTGACCCGACAGTTGACCATCCAGCCACTTTATAGACTTTGCTTGCTTCAATCTTTTTACCATTGGAGAGCGTGATATTGGTAATACGGCTACCCATCTTGGCTTTAGGATCTATGGTATAGGACAGTCCTGCTGTCCGTACCATGTCGCCACCCTGCTGGTAGAATGGATCTTCGTTGAAGAGGTTATCTGCAACATCCTCTAGCACTGCCTTAATGGTTTTGCCATCCATGTCTTTGAGGTAGGTCTCAGGATAGGTCATGGCTGTTTGTGTTGCTAGATCATCAAAGGTGATATCTTGTCCTGGCATAAGTGTGGTTCCCCATCTAAATCCAGGAGACAGTGAAACATCGGCACCTTTAACATCCCTGAGGGCATCACAGATGACTTGGTCCCAACTACCATTGAAGTTTCCACGTCTAAAGAGTGTCATCTCAGTGGTTGCAATCACACGGTTGAGGTCTTTCTCAAACGGCTTTCTGACATCAGCCACATATTTTTTCATCGCTTTGTCTTCAGGAATCAAGTCAGAAAAGATAGGAAGCAGTGTAAACTTGAAGTCCTTCACTTTACCCTTCTCGATCTGGAGATCCAGTACGTTGAGGAACTTACCATTAGAGCCGGCATTACAAATATAGGTTGTGCCTTTTTTGTTCTTGGCAGGATAGGCTTCGGGTACACCGTCGTGGGTATGTCCACCCATGATAAAGTCAATACCGGTGACCACTTCACCCATTTTTTTGTCCACATCATATCCATTGTGCGAGAGAACGATAACCGCATCAGGCTTCTCTTTCTTACGAATCTCATCTACAAGCTCCTGCATAGGATCAGCATCGATACCAAATGTCCAGTCAGGGATATTTCTCTGTGGGTTTGCAATCGTGGTATAAGGGAATGCCTGACCAATGATTGCTACACGGGCATCACCCATCTTTTTGATGGTATAGGGCTTGAATGCATGACCGGTGTCCTCATCATAGGAGGGTGCACCATCAAAGAGTGCATCTTCTTTGACATGGATGTTCTGTGCCAGGAACTCTGCATCGAGTGCTTTAACATTATCCAGAACCTCTTGGGCTTTGTAGGTAAATTCCCAGTGACCTACCGCTACATCAACACCTAGCAGGTTCATTGCCCCTACCATATCTTTGCCGCGGGTTTGCAGAGAGGACCAGCTTCCCTGCCATGTATCACCACCGTCTAGGAGTAGGGTTTTGTCTTTACCAAAACTGTTCTTGAGAAAGTCTACGACAGTCTTGATCTGTGCAAATCCACCGACTCTACCCATCGTCTCTGCATGTTTCTCAAAATTGACACAGGTATAGGCATACTCAAGTCTTTTATTACCCTTGATGCCAAAATAATCTAGGAGTGGCTCACCTACGATATGTGGTGGCTTCCCATAGTTATCAAAGAAACCAAGGTTCACACTAGGCTCTCTGAAGTAAACAGGCAACAACTGTGCATGGCTATCTGTCATATGCATTAGTCTCACATTACCAAAACTTTTGAGTTTATAATAATCCTCAAGTTTCCCTGTATCTGTCATACGTGTATGAGAGTTGGCAAATACAGGCGCAGCTCCAAGGACTGCCATCATATAGACAAACTCTCTTCTACTCATTTTACTCATATCTTCTCCTAATACTTGAAGCCATCACCCGGGACAGCAAGTCTCCAAGTATCTTCAGCTTCTACTTTCTGCTGTAGACCACGAATGGCAAAACTACAAGCTCTCCAAGCAGCATAGTCAGTTGCCATCTTTTGCTTTTTGACTTTGCCCTTTTTCTTATACTCAAGGACTACCTCTTTTTTCTTCGCTTTTACAGCTTCGGTAGTAGTCTTGATATAGTTGCTGTTGGTGACACCGAGTCTTTTGAACTCAACACCTAGCTTGACTGCTTCTGCATTATACTTTGCAGCTGTGGCTAAAACAGTATCGATGCCATTGGCTTTAACATCACAGGCTTTGTTGACATCCAGTGCTGCCGCATCGCTCAAAAGATCTGCTTGTAATGTACTAGTACTGAGTAGACCTAAACTAACCGTCCATAGAATTTTGTGTAATTTTTTCATCATATCCACCTTTACTTTCTAATATCCGGACCGTCAACAGCCATACCATTTGACATATATGCCATAAAGTAAAGAAGCTCTTTCATCCATTTGCTGTTTGGCTTATGTGGGTTTTCCCCCTGGTCTTTATTACAACCAGTCATTCTTCTCTCTAGCGTACCTAAGCTATTCCACTTGAGTCTAAAGACAGGAAAATGTGTGACTTGACCCAGAAGAGGAGACATATATTCAGCTCTTACTCTCTGTCCGGTACCTTGCACGTGGCAACTTGCACAAGAGAGTTTGAGATAGCCTCTTTGTGAGTAGTACTCTTTTTTACCTCTTTCATAGGCATCTGCTGCAGCCTGGCTGTCTATTTTGATATCTAGCTTTTTCCCAGCTTCCTGAGATTGAAATGCAAAATAGGCTTGAAGTTTTGCCATGTTGCCTTTCTTCTCGCCCCATTTCTTTTCGCCATTGGCAACAAGACAGTCATTGATCGCAGCAGTCAGTGTGACTACAGCACCTTTTTTGTCATCAAAATAAGGGTAGTTTCCTGCAATATCTGTTTTTGGGAAACACGCTTTAAATGATTTACCATTGGCAAATTTCTTACCATAAAGCTCCTCACCAGCATCGATTGCATCCTCATATGGAGGCATCTCTTTGATATCATCATACTGAGACTTTCCTCTAGAATTAAAGGCATAGGATCCTAAAGCAAAATCTTTCTCTTTGATATTTTTTGAAAAATTATTTTTTAATTCATCATCAGAAGAGTACGGAAAAAATGCTCGGTTCTTATCCGCATCTTTAAATTTTGCTTCCATATAGGTTACGAGTGCTTGTTTGTCTTTTTCTGCCTGTGTATTGAAACTTCCTGCATTCAAGGTGCAAGTGGTAATCGCTATAAGAGCAGATATTTTTACGACTTTTAATAACATGGTTTCTCCTTTGTTATCTGACTAACTAAAGTCACCTTCTATAAGATGACTTACTTGATCTTCTTTGTGTCTGTCTTTGTCTTTCCGCTAAGGTCTGTCCATGTGATTGAAAGCTCTTTACCTTTGTTCTCACCTTTAAACTTGAATTTAAGGTACGGATTCTTTGAGAGGAACTGACTAGTAGAAGCTTCATAGACGATCTCATCGCCCACCTTTGCTGTTACATAGGTAATAAAGTTTGCTTTTTTCCCTTTCTTTTCTGCTTCTGCATAGCTCATCATGGGGTGTTTCGCCATTACTTTTGCTGTGGTTACGCCTTCTTTCTCTTTCGCTTTGATTCTCATTTTACTTCCTTTGTATTTCTCTATTGAATATTATTTATTTTTGCTCTAAATCGATAACCAGTTGCCCGAAGGATCAACCGCCACAACCACCGATGGTTACTTTGACTGTTTTGCTTGCTTTATAGAGTTTTCCATCTATCTCCGCGACGACAACGACATTTCCTGTTTGTTGCATTTTGATTCTGATAGAGTAGTCGGGGATACCGTTTTTAGGTACATCAAAGACTGCTACTGCTGCCTCTGGGTTTGCATCCTGAAAGACAGCAATTCTACTGGCACCCTCAGCGGAGGCTGTGATAGGGATGACAGCACCATTCTCTGCAATATCCGGAGCTTTGAGTTTTGCTTTCCCTTCTTCTACCTTATCTGTACCAAACAGTGCTTTGATGGCAGCATCTACACCAGGCTTGCCTTTTTCATTCTTTACTTTCCATAGATCTACTTTTGTCTCCCTATAGTTTTCTGCTGAGAGGCTCGCTGGTATCATTGTTGCAGCCAGTATACCAGCTCCTAGTCCTAAAAATTTTCTTCTTTCCATTTTTTCTCCTTTAAGTATGTTTATTTAACGGTTTTGAGATAAGCAACAAGTGCTTTAATCTGATGATCATTCAACCAGCCATTTTTTCCAAATGCCGGCATTGCTGAGATGGGGTTTGTCGTATACGGATCATAGATCTTGTCATACAGCGCTTTCTCAGGCCATGCTTCTAGATACTGCAGTTTTGGCCCAAAGCTACCTGGGTTATTGATCTCTTTGCCATTAACGGCGTGACATGCCAGGCAGTTTCCAAGCTTTTTGGTGTTGAAGATTTTTTCGCCCTCTTTTACTAAGTCCATATCGCCTGCAACAGATACTGTTGCAAACAATCCACTCATAACAGATGCGATGAGTAACTTCTTTGTCAAGTTCATTGTTTCTCCTTTATTGACTTGCTTTGATCATATACTCTACGATCGTATTGATCTGATCATCGTTTAAGTCCATGTTCCCACCTCTTGGAGGCATTGCATTGATACCGTTAATGGCGTTTTTGTTAAGTTCATCTAATCCTTTTTTGCTAAGTGTGGCCCATGTTTCTTTATTGCCTACGACTGGTGCACCGATGGCTTCACTTGCATGGCATACGCTACAGGTCGCTTCGTAGAGCTTCTGACCTTCAGATATTTCACCCGCTTCTTTCTGGGAGGGAAGATCACGTATCGTGGAAGGTGCTGGATGGAAGTCTTTGAGCTCATTTTTAATATGCACAATGGGGGTATCACCACAATCCTTCATACAGCGTGTACCCGCACCATAGTTTTTAGAGTTATTGAGATACTTTGACATCTCTTTGCTTCCTACATCACCGTTGACTTCAGGATAAAAGCCATTTTCATTTGGCATTTTGATCTTGAGGAACTTGGCACGATCGAGTACATAGTCATCATCTAGCTCTTCTCCATCTATCTCTATCTCATTGACAGAAAGGAGGTAAGCAACAATGGCATAAGTCTCATCATTACTCAAACTCTTTGGATTAGGGAAAGGCATGGCTGATTGGATATACCAGAATAGTGTACTTGCATAGGGCCAGTAGCTTCCAATGGTTCTGATAGGGGGCTCATCACCTTTTTCTGGGTGTACCAGTTGGTTTTTGAGTGTGCCTTCTCCTCCTGAAAGTGTAGGATAGCCTTTACCGCCTGCACCAAAATCACCGTGACACATCGCACATTTTTCTGCATAGAGTTCATCGCCCTCTTCTACAGAGCCTTTGCCTTCGGGTAATCCAGTGCCATCAGGCATGATATCTTTGTCCCATGCTTTGATTTCAGCAGCCGTAGGCGTACGCCCATAGTGAGAGAAGCCTTTGGTATTCTGTGTGTTGACCGAGTAGGCTTGGTACTTTCCATCCTTGATAGGATAGATGAGCGAAGCATCTACATTTTTCTTGGGGCTGGCATCACCTGCAACAGCACTACTTGCCATGACAGAAAGAGCCAGGAGTGCGCCTAAAAGTGGTTTTTTAACTTCTAACATGAACATTGTTGACCTCCCCGTTTGCTTTGACTTCCCAAGTACAGATCGCATTGCGATGATAGACTGACTCTACACCTACTGCTGCGACCTCTTGATTGATGGTTGGTTGTACATTACCTGCATCATCTATGGCTCTACTAGCTAGCAAAAGTGGCTTGCCCTCCCACTTGATTATATGGCTGAACATTGTCCAGGATTTTGGAAGGATGAGCCCTTTGAGACTGATCTCTTGCCAATTTTTTCCTCCATCAAAGGAGAGATCCACTGCTTTGATCGTGCCCATACCACTCCATGCTAGACCTTTTATTTCAATCATGTCGCCTTTTTTGAGGTCAGTCCATGGCTTCTCCGGACAAGGTGAAGTGATGATAGAGTTGACCTCCATTGGCCAGAAGTATCGGATGGCCTTACCGCTTGGTTGTAGCATGGTATACTTGGCAGTCTCCTCTTTGGCATGCCATGGATGTGCACCAAACTCGAGTCGTTTGACCCATTTAACATTGAGGTTACCCTCCCAACCCGGTACGAGGAGTCTGATAGGATAGCCCTGATCAGGTCTAAGTGCCTCACCATTCTGCCCCCAGACGAGCATGGCATCATCCATGACCTTCTCCATAGGAATCGTTCGACCCATCTCTGAGTTGTCACTTCCTTCAGCTAGCATCCACTTGGCCTCTGGTTTGATACCGAGATCTTCAAGAAGCACAGAGAGCTTGACGCCTGTCCATTCAGCAGAGCTCATCATGCCTTTCATGAACTGTAGGTTGTTGAATTGTGGGCCTCTCCAGTCGGTAGAGCCATTGGCAGGACACTCAATAAAGTGAATACGGCTTTCGCTTGGGTAGCGCTTGAGTTGGTCAAGCGTGAGTACGATAGGCTTCTCAACCAATCCATGAATCATCAATCTATATTTATCAGGATCTATAATCGCGGTACCACCGTGTGAACGGTTGAAGAAAAGTCCACTAGGGGTAATGATACCCTCTTGCTCGTGAATAGGGCTCATTGCTACTGACGCGTACATATCTCCTGAAGAGAGTAGCTCTGTGGTTCTTCGGACATTGTTATGCTCATACGGGGAAGGAAGACCATAGGGTTGCTTATTGGTAGGATAGCCAAGTTTGACCCCCCATTCTGCTTCTTCCATAATGGCCGCATCATCTGCTTTTAGCTTGACAGGTGAAAGCACACCCGCAGCTGCTACAGAGATGAACATCCCACGCAGAAAGCCTCTTCTACTATCTGTAGAAACACTGTTTGACTCTAGAGTCGTTCTCTTTTCTATTGTCTTACTCAATATTATAACCTCCTTATTAAGTAGTTCAAATAAGATTATGGCATAAATTGAGAGTAAAACATAATATTTTTAACTTTCCAAGTATAATAAATTCTAATATGTAACAATATGTTACAGAAATATTACATATTAATCATTCACTACCTATTAAATATAATTATTTACTAAAGAGAAAAATAGTGGAGGAAAGAAGGATGAAAATAGATAAGTTAAAGTGTACAATGATGTATCTTTAGATCATTTATAGTCTATGATTTATGAGAGTCGTTTGATACAGTAGGAGACTAAAGCAGAGCTGACATTGAGCGTCTTTGCGATCTCTCCTTGTGAATATCCATCAAGATATGCTTGGTGCATGGCAATATTTCTCTCTGGCTTGGTATGGGCATTTTTAAAGTATTCATCAAGAGGTATTTCTCTTTCTGTTTTAGCCCCGGCTTTCTCTTGGATGATTTTTTTTCTTTTTTCATCATCCAATGCACCAAGCTCATCTTTGGTGAGATCTGATTGTAGGAAATGTTTGAGTTCACGCTCTGTGTACTTTTCTATCATCAGGGACTTTTGTGCACATGCTACGACAGTTTCAGTGCCTAGGATGGCGGCACTGAGTGTATAAGGATAGTCAGAAGGGAAGAAAGAGAGGTTGGCTTTGATCGGGTCATACTCGATGTATTTGATCGTATATTCGAGATACTCTTCATGGACAATATACCAAGACTTATAGCGACCCTTCCAGAGTGGACCGGAGCGCTCCTGTTTTCGATTGAAATAGATCGCGTAGTTTCCATTGATCTGGCGCATAAAATAGGAGAGGTTTTCACGCTTTGTCTCTAGTAGTAAATGGTAGTGATTGTCCATGATGCAGTAGTCATGCAGGATGATATTATAGGTATCACATGCTTTACAGACAATACTTAGAAATTTCTCTTTTTCGAGGATCGTTGCAAAGATATTGGCTTTATACACACCTTGATTGGCGACATGATGAAAGCCTACAAGATCAATACGGGGTTTTCGTGCCATTCTGCTTCCTCAAAATTTCAATTTGATATTATAACATATTTAATATTTGATACCAGACCCCAACTAAAAAGACTAAATCAAAGTCAGTAGGGTGAAATAAATTGTTTTTTATTTTTCGCTATAATAATGAAATTATAGATAGATTTTATGGAGCTGATGTGGGAATTTTTGATAGTTTTTTAGGTTTTTTTGGAGGAGAAAAGAGAGGCTCCGAAACAACCTATCGTAGAGTTTGGGCAGTAGGCGATATCCAGGGATGCCATAGTGCTTTCATGCGGCTGTTGGAGAAGATTGATTTTGATCCTTCTCAGGACAGACTTTGGATTGCAGGAGATCTGGTCAACCGAGGTGAGTATTCACTGGAAGTACTGGAGTATCTCTATAGTATCCGTGATCATATCGATGTGGTGCTGGGAAATCATGATATTACACTGTT
>Ga0256844_10000870_pt1 | contig 11392 bp, 15 predicted proteins | sample MusselsmetaG_FD_189100 | JGI IMG/M metagenome (GOLD analysis project Ga0256844, IMG submission 189100) | Mussel associated microbial communities from hydrothermal vent at the East Pacific Rise, Pacific Ocean - Mussels | ecosystem: Host-associated > Mollusca > Shell > Unclassified ... | reverse complement strand
AAAGATAGCCAAGAGATGATAGCTTATTTTGAAGAGATAGGCATAGAGACCATTATGGCAACAGGTGATAATGAAAAAGTAGCAGCCAGAGTTGCTAAAGAAGCAGGAATAAAGAGAGTACATGCAGCACTTTCACCTGTAGATAAAGCAGAGCTTCTAAGCAAACTAAAAGAAGAGGGGAAAACAGTTGTTATGGTTGGTGATGGTATCAACGATGCACTTGCTCTTTCTAAAGCAGATGTAGCAATAGCCATGGGTTCAGGTGCTGATGTGGCTCTTGCTATGTCAGATGTGGTGGTATTAAATGACTCACTTAAAGGTATAAAAGATAGTTTTATTATTTCACGACGTACCTATAAGTTTATAAAACAGAATTTGCTGTTATCATTAATATACAATATTATTACGATTCCGTTAGCAATGGCTGGGTATGTTATACCACTGGTAGCTGCATTGTCTATGAGTTTAAGCTCCCTTTTGGTGGTTGGAAACTCTATGCGAATTAAAACAAAGGATTTATAGCATGAACGCAGTTTTAAAACTTGAACTGATTGTTGGGCTTTTTGCCAGTTTTACACTTTTGACCATATTTATATGGAGTGTAAAAAAAGGTGGATTTGATGATAGTAAAAGAATGATGGATGGAATGCTTTTTGACTCTGAAGAGGATTTACAAGATGCTGTTAATAGAGAAAATAAACGTAAAGCACTTAAAGAGAAAAAACTTCAAGAACAGGAAAAGACTAAAGAGCAGGAGTAAGACTATATCCTAAACTAGAGTTATTTTTTATTAGCTCTTTAGAAGTTTTACCCCTTAATCTTCGGATAAAAGTTCTTAGTCGTTCATTCGAAACTTCTTCATTTCTCCACAGAGTTTTTTTAATAAGCTCATTATTTGCGATATAATCAGCTTTTTTTAAAAGAAGAATAATAAAGTCTGTTTCTCTTTTGGTAAGTTTAATTATATTACTTTGATGATAGAGTAACTTTTTTGAATGTGAAAATGAGAAAGATTCTATAAGTTGTATTTGATATATATGTTCTAGTTTCTCTGTAACAGTTATCATATAATCAAGTAACTCATCTGGATCAAGGGGTTTTATAAAGTATCGTGTTGCTCCATATTCAATGGCTTGGAGAAGTTTTTCAGTATCACTATGTGCACTTAAAATAATAATTGGAATATTTGAATTTAAGTCTCTTAATTTTTTTAGAAGTTCCAACCCACTAAGTTTTGGCATCAAAATATCTGTGATGATAATATCAGGTTTATACTGGTTATATGCCTCTAATGCTTTTTCTCCATTGTCTACTACAATAAATTCTTGAAAGTATTCACCAATAGCATCTTTCATAAGTTCAGAGAGTTTCTGTTCATCTTCAGCTAGTAGAACTTTTATATCTTTAAAAGATTTATACATGAATTAGACCTTTATATCTTTATATGGGTATAGTAATTGTAAATTTAGCACCAAACTTAGTGTTTATTACTTCTATTGTACCATGTAAACTATTTTGTATAATTAGATTTGAAATAAAAAGACCAATACCTGTACCTACTGAGGCATGCTTGGTACTAAAATAGGGTTCAAAAACTTTATCTATATCTTTACTTGGTATACCACCTGCATTGTCTTCAACTATAATAAGAGCATAAGTCTCTTTCCCTAAATAGGATTTTGAAACTCTAATATTTATTTTTTTAATGACCTTATATATAGATACTTGACGAGTTTTATCTTGCTGGATAAATGCATCTTTGGCATTAAGTAGTAAATTAACTACTACTTGTGTAAGTTCATTAGATATACCATTGACATATACCTCTTCAAAGTATGTTTCAATTTCAATACCTTCGGTGTTAAAATCATCTTTAAGTATTCTAATAGCATCATCAACAGCTACGGTAAGGTGAAAATTTTTGTGTACTTTATTTGGATTAAAAAAGTTAGAAAATATCTCTATTGTTTGAGACATACTTTTAGTTAACTCCTTACTCTTTTTATAATATGAGCCAACTTTTTCATAATCTTGTTTTTCAGCAGCTTTTTTTAGTGAGAAGAGAGTTAAGTTTAGTTCAGAGAGAGGTTGTCTCCATTGATGAGCAATATTTGCCAACATCTGTCCTAAACTTGCAAATCTGGATTGCATAAATAGTGCTTTTTGTTCTCGCAAAGCTTCTTCTAATTGATCTTGGTGTACTCGTGATGTAATCTCTTTTGTTATATCGTAGCGTATTGCAATATATTCAACAACATTATCTTTTTCGTCTATGATAGGTATAATAGTTGTATTAAGATAAAATGTAGAACCATGTTTTGATATACTTTTTATGGTTGCTTTGTAGGTTTGTTTGTTTTCTATAGTATCCCATAACTCTTCAAAAAGTTCTTTTGGTACATCTGGATGTCTTACTATATTATGATTTTTACCTAGTAACTCTTCTCTAGTATATTCAGAAATTTTACAAAACTCATCATTTACAAAAGTAATAATCCCATCTGTGTTTGTTTTGGACACAATGTTTGAATCTTCAATGGCTTTTATATATTGTATTAGTGACATAATTTGCTCTTATTTGTTGAGATAGTATTAATTTTAACATATTTTTAAATATTTTTGTGATTAATTTTACTCTTTAAGTCCATGAAATCACTTTTTATTGAGTTTTTAAAAACAGAAAATAATAATTTTAAATTATATAAAAAAATATCTATTCAAAAAGTAAACAGTAAATAAACATAAAAAAAGTTTATCATAATTTTAAGTAAAGATTAATGGGTATGAGTATAACATTTAAACTGTATAGTCACATTATGTCACTATTCTATCAAATTTTTAAGAGGAGGTATTGATGCAAAGCAATGCACAACTTGAGTATGACTACTCAATAGTAAAACTGTTTACTTTTACGACAATTTTGTTTGGTATCATCGGTATGACGGTAGGTGTAATTTTAGCCTTTCAATTAGCGTTCCCTGAGTTAAGTAATTTAGCTGGAGAGTACGGTACATTTTCAAGGTTACGACCAATTCACACTAACGGCGTCGCATTTGGATTTACCTTAAGTGGTATTTTTGCAACATGGTATTATGTTGGACAGAGAACATTAAAAATGTCTCTAAAGGAATCAAAATTCCTTACAATAGTTTCAAGACTTCATTTTTGGCTTTACTTTATAACTATACTTTTAGCAGTAGTAACACTTGTAATGGGTATTACAACTTCTAAAGAGTATGCAGAGTTAGAGTGGCCACTTGATATTCTTATCGTTGTATGGTGGGTTCTTTGGGGTGTTGCTATGTTTGGTATGATTGGTATGAGAAGAGAAAGAACAATTTATATCTCTACCTGGTACTACATGTCTTCATTCTTAGCAGTAGCTATGTTATTCCTATTTAATAATATGGAAGTTCCTACATTTTTAATTTCAGGTGAAGGTTCAATTCTTCATTCAGTTTCTATGTATTCAGGTACAAATGATGCTATGGTTCAATGGTGGTATGGACACAATGCTGTTGCATTCGTATTTACAACACCAATCATTGCTATTGTTTACTACTTTTTACCAAAAGAATCTGGTCAAAATGTATTTTCATATAAACTTTCTATCCTTGCATTCTGGGGATTAATGTTTGTTTATTTATGGGCAGGTGGACACCATGTTATTTACTCTACTGTTCCTGATTGGGTTCAGACTATGGGTTCAACAATGTCTGTTGTTCTTATTTTACCATCTTGGGGTTCTGCGATTAACATGCTTCTTACAATGAAAGGTGAGTGGCAACAGCTTCAATCATCTCCATTAATTAAGTTCATGATTCTTGGTTCAACATTCTATATGTTATCAACTATTGAAGGTCCTATTCAAGCTATTAAATCAGTAAATGCTATTGCACACTTTACAGACTGGATTCCTGGTCACGTACATGATGGTACTCTTGGATTTGTTGGATTTATGATTATGGCTGGTCTATTCCATATGGCACCTAGAATTTATAAAAGAGAGATTTACTCTAAATCATTAATAGAAAAGCAGTTCTGGATTCAGACTGTAGGTATTGTTCTTTACTTTACATCTATGTGGATTGCAGGTATTACTCAAGGTATGATGTGGAGAGCATATGATGAATATGGTTCTTTATTATACTCATTTATTGATACAGTTAACGTTCTTCACCCATATTACACTATTAGAGGTATTGGTGGATTATTCTACTTAATCGGATTCTTAATGTTTGCATGGAATATGTTTAAAACTGCTACAGCAGGTAGAGTTCTTGACAAAGAACCAGCTAACGCGTCACCAATGGCGTCTTAAAAGAAAGGAGAAATTATGTTTCATTGGCTAGAACAAAGACCATTCTTCTTTGCAGTGGTTCTTTTCGGATTTATCGCTTTTGCAGGGATTATTGAAATAATTCCAGAGTTTGCTAAAGCTTCACAACCAACAGTAGGTACTAAACCTTATACAACTTTACAATTGGCTGGACGTCACGTTTACATTAAAGATTCATGTAATGCTTGTCACTCTCAGTTAATTAGACCATTTAAGTCGGAAACAGACCGATATGGTATGTATTCACTTTCTGGTGAGTATGCTTATGATAGACCATTTTTATGGGGTTCTAAAAGAACTGGTCCAGACTTGTTGAGAGTAGGTAACTACAGAACAACAGACTGGCATGAAAACCATATGATGTCACCATCATCAGTTGTACCTGGTACAGTTATGCCTTCATATGCTCATATGTTTACAAATATTGCTGATATAGATACAGCATATGCTGAAGCATATACTGTAAAAACAGTATTTGGTACACCATACGATCAAGAAGGTATGCCTAAGTTAGGAACACACGAGGAAGCAAAAGCTGACGCATTAGCAGAAGCTAAACTTATTGCTGCTGACATGAAAAATCAAGCAGTAAAAGATAAAGTTGCAAACGGTGAGATTCCAGAGATAGTTGCGTTAATCGCATACTTAAATTCTTTAAAGTAAGAGGTAGGTTATGGATCAAGAGACACTGATGACAATACAAGCATATGCAAAAATATTTGCTATTTTTGTAGCTTTTATAGTTTTTTATAGTTATGCATTTTCTATATACAGACGACAAAAAACAGGTGAAAGAGATTTTGAAAAATATACAAATCTTGTTCATGATGACTCTCTAGATTCAACTCCTCTTGAAGAGAAGAAAAAATAATAGTTAAGGAGGAAATAGTATGAATTCTATGTTAAAAGGTGGTATTTTACTAATTGTTGCTTTAATGGCTGGAACCTACTTTATGGCAGGGGACGCATTTCAACTGGGTGAGGATTATATTAATGACCTTACCATGTTGGCAGCAGTAGCAATTATTAGTATTACTGTATTTGTTGCATTAAAATATGTAAATCAAATGAAAGTTGATACAGCAAGTGGTGAGCTTGCTGAAGAAGATTGGGATGGAATTGGTGAATATAGAAATCCAGTTCCTACAGGTTGGGCAATTATGTTCATGGGTACAATTGTATGGATGATGTGGTATTGGTTCGTAGGTTATCCTATTAATCAATTTTCACAAATTGGTCAGTATAATGAAGAAGTAAATGAGTATAACGTTAAGTTTAAAGATGCTCACGAAAACCCAACAGAAGAGTCACTAACAGCAATGGGTAAATCTATATTCTTTGTACAGTGTACTCCATGTCATGGTGCTGAGGCAGATGGTATGGATGGTAAAGCTCAAGATTTAACTCATAGAATGGGTAAAGATCAAATTTTATCTGTAATTAAAAATGGTTCTCAAGTACTTGGTTATCCAATGGGTGCTATGCCTCCAATGATGGCACAGGGTGCAGATGCTGAAGCAATTGCTACTTGGATTTCTACTGGTATGAAGGGTGAACAACCTGCAGCATTTGCTGCATGTGCATCATGTCATGGACCAGATGGTAAGGGTATGAATGGAATGGCTCCAAACCTTTCAGGATATGACAATACAATCGTAGGTCATGTACTTGAAAAAGGTAAAAAAGGTATCATTGGTACAATGCCTAGCTTTAAAGGTCGTCTAAATGAGACTCAAGTAAAAGCTGTATCAGCTTACCTAAACTCAATTCAAGGAGAATAGTATGGCAGGTAATACACAAATCGACCCAAAAACCGAAGGAGGACTTTTTAGTCTTGTTCATGGTTTAACTGGTTTTGCAGTAGCAGTTGTACTGCTACTAAGTATTCTTGGAGTATTAACATTTTTAGCTATTGGTGTTCAACAACAGAACGCTACAAATTTCTATAGTGTTAACCAAGATTTAGATGCTTTAAAGATGAATAGTCTTGATAACATTAACTATAGAAAAAATAAAGGAGAATAAGATGGATAAAATTATTGGAATTATGTTACTTGCGTCAGCAGTAGCATCACTTATGCTCTCTTTCTTTAATCCTCTTAAAGTATTTATTTAAGATGCTTGTTGATTAAATGAGAGTTTTATTTAAAAAATTAGGAGTGCTTATTGCACTCCTTCTTATCACAGATTCAAGTTTTTTAGTTGCTTCAGAGAATGCAAATGTTAGTACCCCCACATCAGCAGTACCTCAAGTTGTCAATATCAATAGCCGTTTTATTTTAGAAGGTAAAGATCTTATTGACCCAAGAACTATTCAAAAGATAGATGAGATGGGTAATGAGTTATTTGAAAAGACTGGTGTTAACGTTTATATTTATACAAAAAGGTCATATTTAACTAAAAAAGTTACTGATATGAAAAAGAAGCTTTCCCTTATTAAAGAGTATGAAAAAGTTATTTTAGAAAAGATAGACAAGCCTTATGTTCTTATCTCTTTAGCAATAGATGATACACATATTAATATGTATAATAGTGATGATCTTAATAATATTATAGATAAAGAGAGAATTTTAGGAAGAGATATTATTCCTATTATTGCATCACAAGATAAAAATAGTTTAGATACAAAAGTTTCAGTTGCTCTTTTAAATGGTTATGCTGAAATAGTAGATGTAGTAGCAAAAGAGTTGAAAGATATTACTCTTGATTCTAGTATTGAGAGTGGTGCATCTGCATTTAAATCTTATTGGAGAATTTTCATGTATACACTTGTAATTATAGGCTTACTAACTTATTTATATGCTACAAGAATTAAAGGAAGGAAAACATAGATGAAAATACAAAAGTATCATTTCTGGCTCCTTCTCTTCTTTTCTATATTTGGTTTTACATTTTCTATGATTATTTGGACAATTAAAAGTGCTGTAAATACACCTGTTTATGAAGATAGAAGCTTTATGGAAAAATATCAAGATGTTGATGATGATTTTAATAAAATGGTTCTTCTTAATAGAAAGTTTAATGCACGTTATGAGACAAAAGTAATGATAAATACACGAACCGTAGGTATGGATTTTTCAGACATACAGTTTGGACAACGTTCATTAAAAAAACATAGTAAAAATCAAGAAATGATGGTTTTAGGAAAGAATAGTATTTCTTTAACTATTATAGATAAAGAAAATAATAAACCTGTAGAAGATGCAAATATATCGTTTCAAATTACTAGACCTATCAAAAATGATCATGATATAAACTTAGATAATTTTATTTATGTAGATGGTAAATATACAACTGAAGCAATAACTTTAGATTTAAAAGGCTATTGGAATATTATAGGAAAAGTTGTGATTGGTGATAATATAGGATATCTCTATGTTAAAACTGGTATAAAAAAATAAGGATTATGGTATGAATCGAGAACCTTGGGTAGTCTATTTGGTCGTTTTTGGTGTAGTTGCTGCAATGATGTATGGCAAGTATCTAATGGGTGGTGGTAATGATGATGACACTACTCCTAAAAATGATAAATAGAGAAGTTTTATTGTATTACGATGCTATATCATAAATTTTCTCTAAATTAATATCACCTTTTATGGAAAAACTATAAACTCCTTTGGAGAGCAGTGCACTTTTTAGCCCCTCTCCAATAGCATTGGCAATAAAAAAGTTAATATTATACTGGATCCACATTACTCCCTATACATAGGAACAATCATAGTATACTTCATGTAAAATACCAAAAAATATTCCAACAAAAAGAATTTTTAATGTCAACTACTTTAGTACATCATGTCTCACAAAACTTGACTGATACTCTTCGTGATGTTTTTGAACATAATGACAATAGTACTGCATTGGTCATTTACGATTTGGACTCTCCTCTTTACCAACTTCTTACCGATGCATATCGTCAAGCTTTACCTTATGGGGTGTTTATTGACTTTATAGATAAAGCGTCAAGTACTGTTATACATTGTGGAGATGATAAACTTATTTACCCCAGTCCTTTTGAAGATGCAAAACTAAATAATAGAAGTAGATACGATTAGTGTAGCTGTAGTATAATGTTATAGAACAAAAAGGATAAACGATGATATTTAATCTATCAACAGATACAAAACTAAATGAAAACTACAAACTAATGGCACAGACCATTCTTCCACGACCTATTGCATGGGTGGTAACAGAAGATAATGGAGTTGTTAATATTGCTCCGTTTAGTTACTTTATAGGGCTTAGTTCAGAACCAGCCTCAGTGCTGATAAGTGTGGGACACAAAGCTGATGGTACTCCTAAGGATACGTTGGCAAATATTCGTAAAACACAAAAGTGTACCATCTGTATGGTTGAAGAGAAAGATTTGGAGAAGATGCATTTTAGCTCGAAAGGTGTAGATGCTACTATAAGTGAAGCTGAACTCTTTGATATAGAGACAGAAACGATGGTTGAGGGTTATCCTCCAGCTATCAAAGGCGTTCCTTCTGCTTACTTTTGTACTTTGAATCAAGAGATAGACCTTGGTGGTGGAAGTACTATACCTTTGGTTTTAAATGTTAAAGAGATATTTGTCGATGATAGAATTATCTCTGATAAAGAGCGATTGAGCATCTCTTTTAAACCTGTGGCACGTATAGGTAAAAGCTATGCTTTTTTAGGTGAGGAGATAGAAGCTCCTGTTATACCGTAACAATTGAAGAAGAAGGCAACTTTGTAAAAAGGGGTCACTTTGAAACATTGAGATGAAAAGTTTATATTTTTCTTATTAATTAATACTTATAATTTAAGTTACAGATAATTTTTTTTTAATTGAGTATAATTCAACTGAAAAAAATTATTTCAAGGATTTAATATGAAAAAAATAAACTTATCTTTAATCTTAATACCTCTACTTTCATCTGCTCTTATGGCTGATGATTTAGATAATTTAGACATGACAGACTATAAACTAACCGATACATTTTTTGACGAAGCTTATGTTAATGGACAGTTTTCATTAACTTCTCCTTCTGATGATACTAAAGATACCAGTTATAATGGACATCTTAACAGTTACTATAAACTAAGAAACATGACACTTGATTATGCACAAGACTTTAGAATTGACGGTAACTATGACATTAAAAAAAGTGATGATAAAGAGAGCAATAGTGACAACTCTTATGATGTTTTAGCTACAGGTCATGCTGATAAATATCTGCTGAATGTTGATCAAGATTTTTTACTTTACGGAAGTGGAACATTAGGGTATCGTAAAACTTTAGGTGCAGATGAGGCAGATGATCCATATGCAGAAATTGGGGCAGGTGTTGGTTATGGGCGTATCTACGATGCAACACCTTATGCTAAAGCAATTAGAATTTTAAAAGATTTAAAAGAGAGAAATATTGTTGGTGGAGAAGTTGGTAAAGAGACTGTTTTAAAACTGGCAAATGTTATTGCAAAAGAGAGCGAGTATGTTTCAAAATATTCAGCTAGAGAGTATAGAAAATATTGGTTTAATGATATGAGTAAACTTCTTAAAAGTACAGGGGCTACTAAAGATGAGTTAGATAGCTTTGGTATTATTCGTATAGAAGAAATTTTGGTTGATGAAAATATTTTTGCACGTTACCATGGATGGATTGTAAGAGCTGGTGTAGGTCAGATTTTATCAAACTATGATAATAATAGTGAAGATCCAACATTAAACCTAGAGTTTGAATATGGTAAACCTATTGGATTAAAGAGTCAATTTTTTGAAAAAGCAAAATACTCAACAATTTTAGATGGTGATATTGGGCATAAGTTTAGCAATGCTATGACTTACTCTTATGAGATAAGTGACAGAGTTGACTGGGAAAATAAATGGTTATTTAACTATATAAAACCAACCAACGATAATTTAGAAGATATTACTACAAATACTTTGAGCAGTACATTTTCTTACTATATTGCTAACAGTTTAAGCTTAGATACAACATTGAGCTTTAGTCAAATATCAGATGGTGTTGATAACAATGGTAACGACGATGTTGAAACCAAACTATTTGTTGGTGCTAGATACAGACTTAAATAAAAGAAGAGGCAGACTTTGCCTCTTATAAATCTTTTTTTTAATTAATAATTTCTCCATTAATATAAATATTTGTAACCTCTTTAGTATGTAAAATAGTTTGAAGTGCAATATTTTTTGAGTTCTTAACTTCATCAGGCAAGTTTATTAAAGCAAAATCTGCATCTTTTCCTACTTCTATTTTTCCACTGTTTAGATTGAAAATTTCTGCTGCTGTTGTTGTGATATTTTTTATGAGTAGATTTGCCAAATCTTCTAAAGGTCCTAAATGGTGTAACATAAGAGCAGCACGGAGTTCATCGAAAATATTTAAAGAGTTATTAGAACTAAGACCATCGGTGGCTACTGTAAATGGCATATCTAACTCTATAAGTTCTTCTACAGCAAGTCTTCCACAACCAAGTAGACGGTTAGAGCGAGGGCAGTGGGCAATAGAGTGACCATGTTTTGTTAGGTAACTTAGTTCTTCTTTTGTGGCTTGTACAGCATGTGTAAAGTGTGTGGGTACAGCATCAAAACTTTTCATAAACTCATCTATAGTAGTAACAGCTTTTGAGGTAGAGAAGAACTTTTGGAAAAAATCTAAAAAGTCACCAGAGCTTTTTTCTAACCATTCACGTTCTGCTTGTGACTCTAAGAAGTGAGCAGAGATAGGTAGGCTTTCAGTTTTTGCTACCTCTACAGCACGTTTAAGTACTATGGGGTGAACTGAGTAGGGAGAGTGAATGGCTATGGCAGGAGTAACACCATGCCCACACTTTTTAGAGGCATCAAGACGCTCTAAAAAATCACCATACAACATATCTGCCGTGGCTGCGTTTGAGCCTATGAGTTCATTGAAAAAAAGAACTTTTTGAGGAGTCTCCATACATACTTCTAGCTCTGTTCCAAAGCTAGAGATGGCACCAAAAGTGGTGATACCTGAACGCATCATCGCTTCACACTCTTTTTTCATCATGGTATTATCACATTTTCCGACCAACTCTTCACGGTTCTCT
>Ga0256844_10000869_pt1 | contig 11409 bp, 7 predicted proteins | sample MusselsmetaG_FD_189100 | JGI IMG/M metagenome (GOLD analysis project Ga0256844, IMG submission 189100) | Mussel associated microbial communities from hydrothermal vent at the East Pacific Rise, Pacific Ocean - Mussels | ecosystem: Host-associated > Mollusca > Shell > Unclassified ... | reverse complement strand
AGATCATAATACTGAGATGCATTCTATTTTGGTAGAATACAATTTACCATATCAATTTCCTAAAGAAGTTGAAGATGATGCGGCAAAACTTCCAATAGAAATTACAGAGAAAGAAATTGCTAAACGTAGAGATTTTAGAGATACGTTAACTTTTACAATAGACCCAAAAACAGCAAAAGATTTTGACGATGCTTTATCGTTTAAAATTTTAGAAAATGGAAATTTTGAAATAGGAATTCATATTGCAGATGTTAGTCATTATGTAAAAGAAGATACTATTTTAGAAGAAGAAGCTTATCACAGAGCAACATCTGTTTATTTAGTTGATCGTGTTGTTCCAATGTTACCAGAAGTTTTAAGTAATAATGTTTGTTCATTAAGACCACACGAAGAAAAATTAACATTTTCAGCAGTTTTTGAAATTGATCAAAAAGCACATATTATAAATCAATGGTTTGGAAGAACAGTTATTTATTCTGATGCACGTTTTGCTTACGAAGAAGCACAGGTAATTATTGAAGATAATAAGACGGAAGAACCAAAGACTAAAGACTATAGACTAAAGACTACAATTCCAGCAGAAATATCATTAACAGATAAAGAATATAATACTACACCTGAATTAGCTGAAGCTATTTTAAAAATGGATAAACTAGCTAAGATTTTACGTAAACGTAGAATGAGTGATGGCGCATTATCTTTTGATAGAACAGAGGTTCGTTTTGAATTAGATGAAGATGCTAATCCAATAGGAGTTTATACTAAAGTATCTAAAGATGCAAATAAATTAATTGAAGAGTTTATGTTACTTGCTAACAGGAAAGTAGCCGAATTTATTGGAAGAAACTCAAATGGAACTCCAAGTAAAAAGACTTTTGTTTATCGTATTCACGATGAACCAGATTTATCTAAGTTAGAAGATTTACAACGTATAATTCATAAATTTGGGTATGAAATCCAAACAGATTCACGTAAACATACAACAGAATCTATGAATAAATTATTAAGTGATGTAAATGGTAAACCAGAGCAAAATATGATTGAAACATTATCTATTCGCTCAATGAGTAAAGCTGTTTATACTACAGATAATATTGGGCATTATGGATTAGCATTTGATTATTATTCGCATTTTACATCGCCAATTAGGCGTTATCCAGATGTAATGACACACAGGTTATTACAACATTATTTAGATGGAGGTAAATCGGCTAATAAAGAACTTTACGAAGAAAAATGTAAACACTCATCAGAACGTGAATACATGGCAACTAAAGCCGAAAGAGACTCAATTAAATACATGCAAGTTAAATACATGCAAGATCATAATAATGATGAATTTAAAGGTGTAATTACTGGTGTAACTGATTGGGGAATTTATGTAGAAATTATTTCTAATAAATGTGAAGGAATGGTTAGAATAGGTGATATTCAAGATGATTTTTACACTTTTGATGAGAAAAAATTCTCTGTAATTGGTCAAGCAACAGGTAACGAATTCACTCTTGGTGATGAGGTTATGGTGAAAGTTAAAAAGACAGATTTAGAACGTAAACATTTAGATTTCTGGTTAGTTGGAAATGTAGAGTAAAAAACTTAGATTATTAAATAATTACACCTGTGATATTGTAAAATTTCACAGGTGTTTTTTTATTTAAAAAATAGAATCTGTTTCTGTAGTTAACAATTCTAAAAGTTTCATACCTTTAAAAGAGTTTCCTTTTTTATTTAATTTGGGGCTCCAAACAGCAATACTATATCTATTTGGATGAATAGCAATTATACCACCACCAACTCCACTTTTTCCAGGTAAACCAACCTTAAAAGCGAATTGCCCTGCTTCATCATAAAAACCACAAGTTTGCATAATAGCATTTAATCTTTTAGTACGACTTTTACTCAAAATACGTTCATTAGTTGCAGGAATTACTCCTTTATTTGCAAAAATTAAACAAGTTTTAGATAGTTCTTCACAAGTCATTTCAATAGCACAAACATGAAAATATAAATCTAATACATCATCAACATTATTATTAATATTTTTATATGATTTAATTAAATTAGCAATAGCATAATTTGTAAAACCAGTATTTAATTCTGATTTAGCAATACTTTCATTAAAACCTATTGAATTATTATTAGATAATTTTCTAATAAAATCAATAAAAGCTTCTTTTGGATTTGGAAATAAATCAATTAATATATCACATAAAACAATAGCTCCTGCATTAATTAAAGGATTTCTAGGCACTCCATTTTCAACTTCTAATTGTATTAAAGAGTTAAAAGAAGTTCCAGAAGGTTCAAAATCCATACGCTTCCATAAATCACTTTTCATGTTTTTATAAACTAATAATAATAAGAATATTTTAGAAATACTTTGTATTGAAAATTTCTTATTAAAATCTCCAACTCCACATCCAATTTGACTTATTGGTTGTAAAAACACTCCAAATTTTGTTGAGTCAACTTTAGCTAATTCAGGTATATATGTAGCTATATTTCCTGTATCATTAAATAATTTAACCTCTGTATAAATATCCTTTAATATGCTTTTGTATTCCATTATCAATAATTTGTAAAAAAGATAGTATAAATATACATAGTTTTATATTCAAAAATAAAAAAACAACTTTTTATTATACATTCTAAAAACCCTAATTATTAATTAGTTAAAGTTTTTTATTTAAAAATATCTATAACAAAATATTAAAGTTTATTTTTGCGCGCTTTATTTAAAACTAATATTATTACTTATGAACGCTTTTATACACAAACATGCTAATAATGTAAAAAATGATATTTTATCAGGAATGACTGTAGCTCTTGCTTTAGTTCCTGAAGCTGTAGCTTTTGCTTTTGTTGCAGGTGTTGATCCTTTAGTTGGTTTATACGCAGCATTTATGATTGGTATTATTACTGCTATTTTTGGAGGAAGACCAGGAATGATTTCTGGAGCTACAGGAGCTTTAGCGGTAGTTATGGTATCATTAGTAGCTAAAGGTAATGAATTAGGTGTAGAAGGAGATAATTTAGGCTTATACTATCTTTTTGCAACTGTTATTTTAATGGGAATTATTCAAATGTTAGCTGGAATTTTAAAATTAGGTAAATTTGTTAGGTTAATTCCTCATCCTGTAATGATGGGTTTTGTTAATGGTTTAGCTATTGTTATATTTCTTTCTCAATTAAATATGTTTAAAGAAAATGTTATTGATAATTTTGGTAACAACACTATTGAAACTGTTTCTACAGAAAAGATAATGGATGTTAAAGATGATACAGTTTATGATGTAAATACAAGTAATCCTATGTTTGTTTTAAAGGATAATAAATTATTTTTACCTTATGATACTACAAACCCATCTTATGAAATTATTAATAATCAAGTATTCGATTTAAAAACAAAAAAAGTTAAGTTTAATTTTGAAGAAGATGGTATTTATCAAATAGAAAAAAAAGGACTTGTTAAAAAGTTTTTACCTACAACAAAATTATTATTAATGTTAGGCTTGGTTTTATTAACAATGTTGTTAATGTATGGATTACCAAAAATATCAAATAAAATCCCTGATGGATTAGTTGCAATTGTTGTAGTTTCTGCAATAGTTATTTTTGGTAAATTAGATGTTGCAACTGTTGGTAGTTTTATTAGAGATGGTGGTGGAGAAGGTTTAAAAGGAGGTTTACCTCATTTTCAATTTAATTTATTAGATAAAGTACCTTTTACTTGGGAAACAATTATGTTTATTAGTCCTTATGCATTTATTTTAGCAGCTATTGGTTTAAAAGAATCTTTAATGACTTTAAATTTAATTGATGAATTGACTGAAACTAGAGGAAATTCAAATAGAGAATGTATAGCTCAAGGTGGAGCAAATATAGTAACAGGTTTATTTGGCGGAATGGGTGGTTGTGCTATGATTGGACAAAGTTTAATTAATATAAAAGGAGGAGGAAGAAACAGATTATCTGGTATTACTGCTGCTATGCTATTATTGTTTTTTATTCTTTTTGCCTCTGGTTTAATTGAACAAGTACCTATTGCAGCTTTAGTTGGAGTTATGTTTATGGTAGTAATAGGAACATTTGCTTGGTCTAGTTTTAGAATTTTACCTAAAATTCCATTACCTGATGCTTTGGTTTTAATAACTGTTTCTCTTGTAACAGTGTGGAAAGATTTAGCTATTGCAGTTGTTGTTGGTATTATTATGTCTGCTTTAGTTTTTGCATGGGAAAATGCAAAACGTATTAGAGCTAGAAGACGATTTAAAAAAGATGGCACAAAAGTATATGATATTTATGGCCCTTTATTTTTTGGAAGTATTCAAACCTTTAATAGTAAATTCGATGTAAAAAATGATCCTGAACAAGTAGAAATAGATTTTTTAGAATCTAAAGTAACAGATCATTCAGCAATTGAGGCATTATTTAATTTAGTTGAACGTTATGAAAAGCTAAATAAAAAAGTAACTCTAAAACATTTATCAGAAGAGTGTAAAGATATTATGACTAAAGCTTCACCAAAACTAATACGTGTTATTGAAGAAAGCATTGATGATCCAAGATATCATGTAATGGCAAAAAATGATTTTATATAAAAATAAAAAACCTCTTAAACATAACAACTTAAGAGGTTTTTTATTACTAATAAATTGATTAATAATATCCTAATTCATCAGGATTTAGAATTACAAATTCTGTTCTTCTATTTAATTTATATTCCTTTTCTGAACATCTTACACCATCAACACACCTATTTACAGGTTGTGTTTCCCCATAACCTTTTGCTGTTATACGTCTTGGATTTATACCTTGGTTTATAATATATTGAACTGTAGAAGAAGCTCTTTGATACGATAATTTTAAATTAAAATCACCTCCACCACGAGAATCTGTATGTGAACCTCCTTCAATTTTTAATTTTGGATATTTACGCATAATAGCAACTACTTTATCTAGTTCAACTGCTGATGTTGGTGTAATAGCTGAAGAATTTAATGGAAAATATATTGGATTAACATTAACAATAACTTTATTTTTAAGAATTTTAATTTCGGTTAAATCTGGTGTTAATTTTAAGTTCAATATAGCTTTTTGACTTTTTCCACCATCATTTGTTGTAAGCATCATTTCATTTTCATCATATTTATCTTTATTTCCAACAAATCTAAATACTTTATTACAAGGTAATTCAAATTTAACCTTACCTCTTTTTGAAGCTTTAATAGTTTCTGTCTTTTTACCATTTTTATCGTAAACTTCAACTATTGCATAAGAAATAGGTTTTGAAGTTCTTATGTTTTCAACAGTTAAATTAACAGTTTGAACACAAACTACAATTTTAGTTAAATTTAAATTTATAATTTCTTTACCATCAGGATTGTTTTCGGTTATTAAAGTTTTTTCATCATCTAAATAACTTAATTTATTTCCAACAATTTTAATTTTAGAATCACAAGGAACTTCTAATTTATATGAACCATTAGATTTAGTTTTAACACTTCTAATTTCTTCACCATTTCTATTTAAAACTGTAACATTTACTCCTTTTAATAGTTTTCCATTATCATCTTTAACAACTCCTGTTAAGAATTGATTACAACCAAATTGTAAAGGAGGATCTGCTACAAAATGGTAAATATCATCATCTCCTTTTCCTCCAGATCTATTTGAAGAAAAATAGCCTTGATTAGTATTATTATCAATAATAAAAGCAAAATCATCTTTTTCTGTATTAATAGGCTCTCCGATATGTAATACTTCAGAATAAGAATCTTCATAAATTTTTACAGCATAGATATCTAGACCACCAAAACCACCTTTTCTATTATCCGATGAAAAGTATAAAATATTATTATTATCAATAAAAGGAAACATTTCTTTACCTAAAGTATTTATTCTTTTACCTAAATTTTCAGGCTTAGAATAAGTGCCATTATCTTTTATATTTACAACAAAAATATCGGTTCCTCCATAAGTACCAGGCATATCGGATGTAAAATACAATTTCTTACCATCTCTGCTAACTGTAGGATGACCTACAGAATAATTTTTACTATTAAAAGGTAAAGGCAATATATTTTTCCATTCTCCATTAAAAGTAACATCAGCTCTATAAAGAGCTAAATATGTTTCTTTATCCTGTTTTAATAATTTAGTTTTTTCTCCTCTAACTCTTCCTCTATGTGGTTTATCATCTTTAACTTCAATAACCTTTCCCTCTTCTTCACTCTGAACATTATTACGTGTAAAATATACAGTTTTTAAATCTGGAGAAAAGGCAACATTTGATTCGTGATATTTAGAATTTACTCTTGTTGAAAGATTTTTTACATCTGAAATTTCTCCATTATTTTCAATAACTCCTTCGTATAAATCTAAAAATGGCTGTCCATTATCCCATTTTTTCTTTAATGCTCCTCCTCTTGCTGAAGAAAATATTATTTTTTCGGAAGTATAAAATGAAGCTCCAAAATCAGAATTTTTAGAATTTTCTTTAATGTTTTTTATAGTATATTCACCGGTAGTAGTTTGAGAATAACTTATAATTGTAAATAATAGTAAAGTTATTAGTATTACTTTTTTCATAATAAAGTCTTATTTTATGCTATAAATACAAAGATAATACCAAAATTTAACAAAAATAACTATTTATGTATAAATTGTAAATTCAATTTGATAAATTTGTTCTATATTAATTAATAAACATATTTATTAAAACACACTTTATTATGAAATACTTATCAATAGATAATAAATTATTTATTAAAAACAGAGCAAAATTCATTGCTAGATTAAAATCAAATTCATTAGCTATTTTTAACTCTAATGATATTTATCCTGTAAGTGCAGATAGCACCTTACCATTTGATCAACATAGAGATATATTTTATTTATCTGGTGTAGATCAAGAAGAAAGTGTTTTAATAGTATTCCCTGATGCTCCAAAAGATGAACATAAAGAAATGTTATTTTTAAAAGAAACTAATGAGCATATCGCCATTTGGGAAGGTGAAAAATTAACAAAAGAAACTACTTTTAAAACTTCGGGTATTAAATCAGTTTTTTGGTTACAAGATTTAGAAAAAGTTTTAGCCGAAATAATGACTCAAACTGACAATGTCTATATAAATACTAATGAACATTATAGAGCTAATGTAGAAACAGAAACTAGAGAAGCTCGTTTTATTAAAAAATTAAAGCAAAACTATCCTGCTCATACATATTTAAGAAGTCAGCCAATATTACAGCGTTTACGTTCTATTAAAGAACCAGAAGAGATTGCTTTAATTCAAGAAGCTTGTAATATTACAGAAAAAGGACTTCGTAGAGTTTTAGATTTTGTTAATCCAAATGTAACTGAATATGAAATTGAGGCTGAATTTATTCATGAATTTATTAGAAATAGAGCAAATGGATTTGCATACACGCCTATTGTAGCCAGTGGTTATAGCGCTTGTGTTTTACATTATATTGAAAATAATAAAAAATGTAATGATGGAGAAATAATTCTAATGGATGTTGGAGCTAGTTATGCTAATTATGCTAGTGATATGACACGTTGTATTCCAGTTTCTGGTAAATTTTCTAAAAGACAAAAAGATGTATATAATGCTGTTTTAAGGGTTAAAGATGAAGCTGCAAAGTTATTAGTTCCTGGTACAATTTGGGCAGATTATCATATTGAGGTTGGTAAAATGATGACTAGAGAATTATTAGGTTTAGGTTTAATTACTAATGAAGATGTAAAAAACGAAGATCCAAAATGGCCAGCATATAAAAAATATTTTATGCATGGGACATCACATCATATGGGATTAGATACTCATGATTATGGAATTTTAACAGAACCAATGCAAGCAGGAATGGTGTTTACTGTTGAACCTGGTATATATATTCCCGAAGAAAATTTAGGTATTAGAATAGAAGATGATTATGTTATTCAAGAAAAAGGTGAACCTTTTAATTTAATGGCTAATATCCCTATTACTGTTGAAGAAATTGAAAAATTGATGTCTAACTAATAAATTTAGACTCTATATTTTATTTTGACTCATAAAACTTTTATTTATAAAAATATAAATATAAACTACACTTCTCAAGGAAAGGGAAGTGTAGTTGTTTTACTGCATGGTTTTTTAGAAAATAGTACTATGTGGAATAAAATTATACCTGTACTTTCTAAAAAAAACAGAGTAATTACAATCGATTTACTTGGTCATGGAAAGACAGATAATTTAAGTTATGTCCATACAATGGAAGATCAAGCAAAAATGGTAAAATCTGTTTTAAAACACCTTAAATTAAGACGTTTTACTATAATAGGTCATTCTCTTGGAGGTTATGTTTCTTTAGCTTTAGCCGAATTATTTCCAGAAAATATCAAAAATTTAATTTTGATAAATTCCACTACTTTACCAGATACTCATGAAAAACAAAAAAATCGTGATAGGGCAATTTCAATGGTAAAGAAAAATAAGGATACTTTTATAAGAATAGCTATTCCTAATTTATTTTGTGAAGAAAGTAGAGTGATATATAAAAAAGAAATAGAAATTGTAAAAAAGGAAGCATTAAAAACAACACTACAAGGCGTTATTGCTTCTTTAGAAGGAATGAAAATTAGAAAAGATAGTCAAGCTATACTTCAAAGTAAATTATTTAATAAACTGTTTATAATTGGCAAAAAAGACCCTTTATTAAATTATAATTCACTTTTATTACAAATTAAAAATACAAATACTCAGGTTTTAGAATTATCACACGGTCATATGAGTCATATTGAAAATCATAATGAGTTAATTTATGGATTAGTTAATTTTATAAAGTAAAAAAGAGAGCCGTTAAGCTCTCTTTTATCTAGTGAAAAAATATTTATTTCATTTCTACTTTTAAGAAAACATCTTCTTTTTTCTTTTTATAAACTTCAACAAAAAATTCATTATCTTTTATTTTCACAATTCTATCTGTGTTAAATTGATAAGCTACAATTCCTCCTTTTATTTTTCTAAAGTCTAGAATTGAGCCTTTTACTGCTTCTCCTGTTTCATCATTAATTTTCATTGCAGTTAAAAAACCACCTTGACCATCAGAATGTAATGCTGGAATTTTATCTAAAGGTAAATTAAAGTTTTTTATATTATCTAAATATATAATATAGTGATTATCATTTGCATTAAAATAAGTATATGACATACCTCCTTTACCTTTTAAACCTTTTTGTCTTTTTGGGATTTTTTTCATCCACGCCAAATCTCCTTGAGAATTTACTTTTGTAACTAACACATCTTCATAGTGATACGTGTAATAACCTCCTGTTTTTGAGTTGTAATGATATACGGTGTAAACTACTTCTCCTATTAAAGTTAATCCTCCATCTTTAGAATAAACAAGTTCTTTTAAATTAAGAAAACCCGCTTCTGCTTTACCCTTTTTATCTTTTTTAGCATTTTTCTTTTTAGTTCTATTTTTTACATATTGATTTAAAATTTCTAAAGGTATTTCATAGAAATTTTTACTAATTAAATCACCTTTTTGATTAACTTTATAGGTGTAAATTCCATCTGCATTTCCAAGATATTTACCCTTATTATAATAACCTGCAAATATCATTTCTTTATTAGATGATTGAAACATACTAATTCCATTAATAAATTTATCATCTAAACTTATTGTAGAAGTTTTTATTTTATCTAATGAACTATTTAATTCAAATAATTCTACATGATAATTAGCTTGTTTATCATTTCTTTTTTTCTTATCTTTATTACTATCATCATGAAATACTTTAGAAGCAATAAAAACATTACCATCATTATCAATTAAATTATCTAAAAAGTCCATTCTACGTTCTGTATAAGGCATTTTATATTGTTTATTCCATTGTTTATTTAAATCTATGTCATAAACAGCCACTTCAATAATATCCCAACTTTTTGTGTCTTTTTTAACTGTAGGTTTCTTTCTATATTGTATTAATATTTTAGACTCATCTTCAGACGTCATTAAATCAAATTTAGTAGTTCCTCCAAAATTAATTTTTGATCCAAAACCAAAAGACATAGCTCCAAAACCTGGATCACTATTAAAAAAGTTTATTAAATAACCATCATGGTCTATTATTTGTTTTCCTTCACCTTTAAATGCTCCGGTTGTAAAGTCAATTTCTCTATAAAATAGACGTTCATGTTTAGTTTTTTTACCTGTCCATGATGAATAAAAGAAATAATATTTATTTTGAGCTTGAACAACTCCTTCAAATAAAAAGTTTTTTGGAAGGTCATTATATCCTTTTTTGCTTTTCTCTTTCATTCCTTCTATACTATATTTTTGTAGTAATACTTGGAATTTTTCTGTGGTTTTAGCTTTAATTTTTACACCTAAAATTTCATTACCATCACTAAAATATTCTTTTTGTCGCGCATCTGTTACTCTATAAGGTTCACTTACTTTATAATCATAATCTTTTGATAATTCTTTTTGAGCAAAACTAAAAGTTGTTGCAAGTAGTAATACTACTACGATAATTGTTTTTTTCATTATTTTGATTTTAATTGTTTTTATTTTGATTTTCGTTTTATATAAATTGATATTGATTTTGCTAAATTATAATATGCTACTGATAAACGTTTAGATAATTTATATGATTTACCTCCTTTAATATTATCAAAAGAACCTTTAAAAATTATATTGTTTTCATCATCTTTTTTGTAAACAGTAAATACAGCACTTATTTTTGCATATTGATTTACAGCAATTACATTAAACCCTGAAAAAAGGTTAGTTATCTCTACTTTAAGAATATATTTTGAATTGTTTGTAATAGTTTTATGCTTTTTATTGTACCATTTATTAAATGACTTTTCAAAAAAAGGTTCATATATTATTTTTCTGTTTTCAAACCATTCTTTTCTAAATTTTTCTCCTAATCCTTTTTCTTTTTTTTCTCGTAAGTCAACTTTTTCTTTTAAAAATAATTCTTCAGTATCATAATTAGGTATATTTACATTACTATAGTCAAAAACAACTGTAAAATTTTTAATATCTCTTAGCAATTTGATATCACCTTTTATTACTTTAGCTTTTTGAGAAAATGTTAATACGGTAATTAATAAGCTTAGATAAGTTATTATTATTTTTTTCATTATTTAATTAATTAAATCAAACACTAATTTTTCTTTGTTTACAATTGGATTTACATAAATTTTTAATAGTTTATAATATACATCTTCATTACTTGCTTTAGCAATGTATTTTTTAAAGGTTTCCAATTCTTTTACAGTATAATGTCTATTGTATTTCTTATCACCATATAACAAATCGTATGCCATATAGTTTGTTTTTTGTAATTGATAATTTTTATATACTATTCTATCTATTTCTTTTGCTACTGAAATTGCATCTTTT
>Ga0256844_10000868_pt1 | contig 11410 bp, 8 predicted proteins | sample MusselsmetaG_FD_189100 | JGI IMG/M metagenome (GOLD analysis project Ga0256844, IMG submission 189100) | Mussel associated microbial communities from hydrothermal vent at the East Pacific Rise, Pacific Ocean - Mussels | ecosystem: Host-associated > Mollusca > Shell > Unclassified ... | reverse complement strand
TCCATATACATTCCGGCATAGGTTGAGCTGAGAAGAATGGAAATACCTAAAACAACACCGGGAATAACCAATGGAGCGAGTGCGAGAAAATATAACAATCCTTTCAGTTTAAATTGTTCTTCTTCAAATAATAAAGCAGCGATTGTCCCAATTATTGTCGAAAGTAATGCTACAAAAAATCCGGTTTTAAGACTTGTCCAGACACTCAACATCAAATCAGTATCTTTAAAGAGTCCGAGTCTCTCATCAGTATTGGCAAAGAACCAGTCTGTTGAAAAACCATTCCAGGGAAGAGCAATGAAATTTGAGTCGTTGAATGCCAACACGCAAATTGTTACCAAAGGCATTATGAGAAATACATAGAATAATAGTATGTAAAGACGATAGCCGTTAATATATAATGGAGAGCAGGGTAATGTACGTATCATGATCCAACCTTCTCTAGTTTTTGTCCAGTGAATCTAAGTGCCAGCCAGATAATTCCCGAAGATAACATCAGTAGTAAAAAACCAAATGCTGCACCTTCGTTCCAGTTAAAGGTTGCCAGGAATTTGTTATATATTTGCTCTGTGAACCAGAGAGAACTTTTTCCACCCAAAATATTAGGAGCAACATAGTCTCCGATAACCAGCATAAAAACAATAATGCCTCCTGATGCTATTCCTGGAGTTGTGTAAGGTATTATAATCTGACGAAAAATGGTCCATTTTGAAGCACCCAAATCACTTGCCGCTTCAATTAAGCTGTCATCAAGACTTTCCAGGGCAGACATCATAGGAATTATCATAAACAGCATTGACATGTACAGTAAACCAATAGTCATACTAAAATTCGTGTATAACATTACGATGGGACTATCAATAAGGCCAGCATTCATGAGAAATTTATTTATGACACCATTGTCGCTGAGTAAAATCATCCAGCCATAAATTGTTACTAATTCGCCGATCCATATAGGGATGAGAAGTAACAGTACCATGAAGCTGCTGTATTTTTTTGCGACAACTTTAGTCAGATAAAAGGCAACTGGAAAGGTGACAACAAAAGCAAGAAATGTGACACCGATGGAATAAAGTGCCGTTTTGAGAAAGGTGAGCCAATAGATCTTATCTTCAAAAAAAGCCAAATAATTATTTAAAGAAAAAACCATTGCCCCATTATCATTCTCGAACCTGAATGATCTAAAAAACATATCAAGATGAGGAATAACAATTAGAAGAATCAACCACAAAAGAACTGGTGCCATCAAAAGATAAAAGGTGCTGCCTCTTTTTTTATTCATTTTTCTAGCCCTGGTAACATTTTATATCGTCGCGATGAATGCCAACATCTAAATCATCACCTTCTTTTAAAGACTCAAATTCTGCATTTTGAGGTAATGAAATTAGTACGTCATCATTACTTTCTTTTATAATTGCCGATATCTTTGTATTGGATCCATCAAATAAAATGGCTTTGATTTGCATGTCTATACGCTGAATGTCAGATAGATCCGGAGAAGGATTAAGAATAAATGCTTCCGGTCGCATAAAAAGCTTTTTGGGCAGAAAATCGAGCCCATTTTTGGTAATTTTACAACCATTCTTTGTTATAACTTCACCATCTGTATAACCCGAGACGTCAAACTCATTGTTTTCACCAACAAAACCGGCAACAAAAGAAGTGGCGGGATGTTTGTATAAATTCTTTGGGGTATCAAGCTGTTCAAAGCGACCTTCATTCATAACAGCTACCTTATCACTCATAACAAGTGCTTCTGATTGGTCATGGGTAATATAAATAAAGGTTGTTCCAATCTCTTTTTGAAGCACTTTGAGTTCAATCTTCATATGTTCCCTAAGTTTTCTGTCAAGAGCACCAAGCGGTTCATCAAGCAACAGGATTGATGGCCTTAAAACCAGAGATCGTGCGATTGCAACTCGTTGTCGCTGGCCACCTGAAAGATCATTTACATTCTTCTTTTCAAATCCCACCAGTCCAACACGTTCAAGCATTTCAGTTACCCGTGTCTGGACTTCAGGCTGAGGCAATTTTTGTCTTTGTAATCCAAAGGCTACATTTTTTTCCACATTCATCATGGGGAAGAGGGCAAGGTTTTGAAAAACAATATTAACAGCACGTTTCTCAGGAGGAATACCTCTCATGGATTCGCCACGAATAAGAAGTTCACCTTCTGTTTCGATCTCGAAACCTGCAATCATTCGTAGAAGTGTCGTTTTTCCACAGCCTGATCCGCCTAAAATCGAGAAGAAACCTCCATCCTCCACGTCGAAACTTACGGAATCAACAGCGGTAAAATCACCAAATCGTTTTGTAACATTTTTAATTTCTAGAACGTGATCCATAATAACCCTTAGGAATTGTTTTCAATTGAACTTGGATAACTCTGGGGAAGTTAAAATTTCCATCATTTCTGTGAAGGTGAAAATCTTCTGTTACTGCTGTTTAGAGATCCACGCCTTGGCGGACTTGACGGAATAATTATCTTGAAAAGAGCCGTGTGCGATTCTGAGTAATGATTTATTTAGAATCGCACAGAGCTTAATGAAAGAAATACTGAAATTACTGACGATTATTTAGCTGCTTTGATTCTATCAAGTACCTTGGCTTCAATTGTTTCAAAACCATTAGGTACTGGTGGATGCCATTTGATATTATCAATATCCGCTTTAGTAAACGAGCGACTGAAGTTTTCTTTAGTTTTCTCATTGAAGAATTCAATCGCACCAGCTGAAGCAGTACCGTACCCTTCCTGATTGGTGAAATAGGCAGCATTTTTGGATTCAAGCATGAAATTGATCCATTTATAAGCTGCATCAAGATTTTTGGATTTAGCTGGAATTGCAAATGTATCAATCCAGCCTAAAGCACCACTTTTGGGAGCAATAAAATCGATATCTGGATTTGTTTCATGCAAGCTCCAGCCTTTACCGTCCCAACCGGAAATTACATTAGCGTCACCACTTTTGATAATTGCCACCTGGGTATCGCCGCTGGTCCAGTAATTCTTAACGAGTTTTTTTCCTTCGATGAGTTTTGTTTCAACTCTTTTCATCAATGCCTTGTATGCTGCTTTATCACCATACAAAGCAAATGGGTCTTCCCCCATACCAAATGCGGTTGCAATTAGTAATGGTCTTTTAAGTCTATAGGAAATCTTCCCTTCATATTTTGGGTTCCAGAGATCAGACCAGTCAGTGGCTTCCGGAGCAAGTTTTTTGTTTACGATCATACCGGTTGTTCCATAGCAAAATGGTACTCCGTAGGATTTTCCATCAACATTTGTGTTTTTCTTAACGGCATCTACCATGGATGTTGTTAACTGATCAGTCTTTACTTTGCTGAAATCAATTGGTTGGTATACCGGGTATTTTGCCTGTACAAAGGAAATTCTATCCTGACTGGGCTGTGCTAAATCAAAGCCACCACCTCGTGTTGCTCTTAGCTTGGCAATCATCTCCTCATTATTTGAATAGGTGATTTTTACATCGATACCTGTTTGAGCTTCAAAATCTTTTACTAACTTAGCAGGTGCGTATCCTTTCCAGGTAAGCAGTCTTAATGTGTCTTTAGCCATTGCGCCTGTGGAAATAAATGAAAGTGCAATTACCCCGGCTATTACTGATTTTTTCATGATTTCACCTTTTTTTGATTAAGAAAATACGTATTTACTTTACATTACACATTTTGCCAGTGAAGTGCCCATAATTTGTCTTCCTGCAATTAATCGTGTTTAACTTTAGCGTGGAAAAGCACACTAGCCAATAATTATTAGAATTTCATTTGAATTCTGTTATAATTTCAACTAGCGCATTATGCCCTTTACCACATTTTCCGCCACCGAACAAGCATCTGGTTTGCAGAATCGTGCCCGAACGGGTGATAATGTAATGTTTATCATACTTCTAAATATGGCATTATGCGCTTGTAGGGGGCGAAATTTGAAAAATTTGGGCAGAACAATTTGTTGTCCAGAGGAACATTGTCAGTATATTAGGTCAATCCTAACTAAAAAGAATACCTCCTCTTGGCATTTATACAATCAGGAAATAATTATATGGAGCAGTTATGAACCCAACTGACAGACAAACGGAAATTGTAAACATAATCAGACAGCGTAACCGGGTTGCAGTCGATGAGTTGGCAAAAAAGTTACAAATTTCTAAAGAAACCATACGTCGCGACCTTACAGAACTTGCTAAAACCGGAAAAGTTCAAAAGTTTCACGGTGGAGCGTCTATGCCCATGATGACTGGAGAAGGGCCATTTTGTGATCGAATGAGTGACAATGCTCCTGCTAAAGCTTCGATTGCAACTGAGGCGATAAAGCTTATCTCTCCAGGAGAAACAGTTTTAATTGATACAGGTTCAACGACTGTCTATTTTGCTGAAAAGCTTGCGGAATTATTCAACCTGACCGTTGTTACAAATTCGGCCGAAATTGCAAAAGTTATTAGCCTTGCCCCCACAAAAAATAAAACCTTTCTTTTAGGCGGTGAATTTAATGCCGATAATCGCCAAACCGTTGGGAGTATGGCGGTCTCGCAAATACGTTCCTTTAGAGCACATCATGCAGTTTTAACTATTGGTGCCCTGGATTTACGAACTGGGATCATGGATTTCTGTATTGAAGAGGCTCAGGTTGCCAGGGCAATGATTGAACAGTCAGAGTCTGTTACTATCCTTGCAGACAATTCTAAATTTGGGAAGATTGCATCTTTTGAAGTTTGCAGTCTTGATAAAATAACTAATTTGGTCTGTGATCAAACACTTCTTACCAATTACCAAGATGCCTTGACAGAAGCAGGCGTTAACGTTTGCATCGTTGAATAAATCATATTTTTCAAAAATTATTATTCTAAAATGACCATTCTTGCCATTGATCAGGGAACAACCAGTACACGAGCATTTGCTATTAACAATTCAGGAGCTGTTAGAATTGTGAAAGTAATTAAACATCAACAGTTCTATCCAAAACCTGGTTGGGTAGAGCATGATCCTGAGGAATTAATTAATAACATTCAACTCTGTATTGATAGCTGCGATGATTTGCAGACAATTGGTATCGATAACCAGGGAGAGAGTTGTCTTGCCTGGAACGCAAAGACAAAGCGGGCAATATGCCCTGTGATTGTTTGGCAGGACAATCGGACCCATTATCATATTGAGCAACTTTTATCTGATAATAAAGAGGACTTAGTTCTTGAAAGGGCAGGGCTTCCATTAGATTCCTACTTTTCAGGTGCAAAGTTCTCCTGGATATTAAAAAACGTACCTGAGGCAAAAATACTCCTTAAACAAGGATTACTTCGTATGGGTACGACTGATGCTTTTTTTCTTGATCGTCTGGCTGACAGATTTGCAACCGATATCAGCACAGCTTCAAGAACATCGTTGATGAACCTCCGAACAGGACAATGGGATGAGGATCTTTGTTTTCTGTTTGATGTGCCTAGCGATGTATTACCAGAGATAAACAACACAACAGCCGATTTTGGCGATATTCTAACCAACGGTAAGCGTGTGCCTGTCAGTGCAAGCGTTGTTGATCAGCAAGCAGCACTGTACGGACACGGTTGTAAAACAACGGGTGATGCTAAAATTACTTTTGGCACAGGAGCCTTTGCACTGGTGGTCACTGGTAAAACAATTCATCAATCGGCAGCACAAGGCCTTTTACCAACCGTTGCCTGGCAGAAAAAAGGAGAAAAACCTGTCTATGCTCTCGATGGTGGGGTGTTTTCTGCAGGAGCAGCTATTAACTGGGCAAAGTCTTTAGGCTTATTTTCTAATTATGATCAGATACAACAATTTCCTAGTCGCAAGCAAAGTGCCATAGAAAGAGAACTGGTTTTTGTTCCTGCATTATCCGGCTTAGGCTGTCCACACTGGGATAGAAAAGCTGGAGGATTATGGCTTGGTTTATCACTTGACACAGAACCAATGGATTTAATGCAATCAATCCTTGAAGGGATTGTCTTCCGTGCAGCAGAAGTTATTAATGCGATGAATGATTTTGTGAAAATCACAGACACAATATCAATAGATGGCGGGCTTTCTACAAATACCTATTTTTGCCAGTTTCTGGCAGACGTTTTAAATCTACAGATTATTGTCCCAAGTGCTGAACTCACAGCACTTGGGACAGCAAGGCTGGCTGCAGGGAAACAACTGAAGGACATGAGAGGAGGATCCATCAAACGATACCAACCTAAAAGCGACAAACAGCAGTATTTGCACAGATTTAAAGATGCAGTAGCCAGATCAAAAAATTGGAAAAGCTAAAAATAAAACTTATGTTGTTTTGGGGTTCTCTTTAGTTTCTCTGGTAGTCTAGCTTGATGTAGTCAGTAACCATATTCCTTATTAGAAAAGTGGAATTTAGTCAAAATCACAGCCCTGTAAATTACAGTAAATGGTGCTTAATCTTTCTTGAGATAGGATGGAAATTGTTATCTAAAAATAGCTTTGAATATTCATATACTATGGACATGTGTCAGTCTACTAGATGCATGAGTAGTTTGAGGCATAATTTGGTACAGTAGCAACTTTGTATAAAAAAATATACAATTGACTTTCAGTCATTATTTTCTGTCGAGTCATCTGGATCTATCATTATTCTTCTTTTAATCTTAGCATGATACGATCCATTTCTTTCAGAAAGTATGGTGTCAGGTATTCAAAACCAGTCTCATTAAGATGATCTATGTTCGAATACATATTCGTACTGTTACTCAAAGGGTTTTTGAAAAAATCAGCTGGATCAAAAACTTCCAGCTGATGCCTTTTAACGAAAGAATCAATAAAGTTGACACTTGGACGTTGCCACTTTTCGATAAAATCGGTGTCATATGAGCAAACTCTTTCTTGTGCAAACATCTTCTTCAAGCAAGGCTCCCAGTTACAGGCACTTACACCACCAAAAAGTGGAACCTGCTTAAGTATGACAACCTCCTTCCCGGCTTCTTTCATACTGTCTACCGTGAAGGCCAATTTCTCAGTGTAATAGCTAATATGGTCTTTAACAGTTGTTCCCTTCGCGTCTCTGAACGTAATATGTCTGCTTGTGTTTAAAAAGCCCATTCCATTATAAAAAAGATCCCAGCGTTGAGCTATCAGAATAACTTCAACTTCAGGATCTCTGACGATCTTTTCAGCAAGAACCGGGAGGCCTTCCTGGCACATTTCTTCGTACTCAGGACTAAGTACATTTTGAACATGTATATCCCCAAGAAGCATGGGACAGGCGGCAATGCTGAAGTATTTAACATCGTAGCCATTGGATTTAGCCCAAACGGTTAATGGATAGAGAAAATGAGGTGCGTGACTATCACCAATAAGTGCAATAACAGGAACATCCTTAGCTACCGTATTTGTACAATCATAGATTTCGATTTTACCTTCAATATTTTTTTTGCATTCAGGGAAATAACGATTGGTAGCTAATGGAAAAGTCTGATCATATTTTCTAATACGCCCTGGAGCCTCATCAAAGTTTTGAATATATTTATAAAAAACGGCAAAACCAATGATAAGAATAATGGCGTATATGAGAACTGACTTGTCAGGAAAAGTCGCTTTCCTGGAAGGCTGTTCAATCAAAAAATAGCTTATAGTGGCTAAGACGAACGAGATAAATATGATAATTAGTGCGGCATTTATTCCAACAGTATGGGTGTTATTGAAGAGTTTCCAGAAAATAATTACAGGCCAGTGATACAAATAGAGCGAATATGAAATCTTACCAATAGATACAGGCAGGCGCATTGCCAGAAGCCTGTTGGCCATGCTCTTTTGTTTATCAGCATAAATTATAAGAGCCGTGCCAATACATGGAATAACCACAGCAAACTGTAAAAACGATCTGCCAAGGAACTCTTCTTTGACAAAGAAAAAACTATAGAAGAGCAAAAAAAGTCCTGATGTTCCAATGAGGTAATTACCTGTTTTACTTTCAGGAGCATGTATTAGCCGCAGAGAGACAAATCCACCAATACAGAATTCAAAGGCTCTTGAGTAAAACATGTAAAAAGCAAGATTTCTATTAATGTCAGCCAGGAGATAACAGATAGAAAATGAAACCAGCGACAACAAAAGCAGAACAACAGCTATCATTCTGTTCATGTGTTGTGTGTTGCAAATGTTTTGAGATATTGCTGAACGAAAGAGTTTAAAACAGAGGAAAAGCAATAGAGGCCAGAAAAGATAAAATTGTTCCTCAACACCAAGCGACCATGTGTGGAGAAGCGGCTGGCCTGAAAAACCTTCACTGAAGTAATCTACCTTTTGGGAGAAGAAGAAATTCGAAAGCTGGGCAGATGCATATCTGGCAGACTTCATGAAATTCACATACATTTCTGGTCTGAGCAATAGTGCAGCGACGATCGAAGATAAGATGAGTACTACAAATAATGCAGGGAATATACGTTTTATCCGACGGACATAAAAACGAAGAAACGAAAAAGAATCCAGATGATTTTCCCGTAGAATAATGTTTGTGATCAGGTAACCTGAGATCACAAAAAAGATATCAACTCCAAGAAATCCACCGGGTAAAAGTTGGGGATTGATATGGAAAATGAATACTGAGAGTACAGCAAGGGCTCTTATACCATCAATGTCTGCTCGGTACTCACGCTTGGGAAGAATTGACTGAGACATGGTGTTTTTTTTTAGATTTGAGATAGCCCATGGGTTCCATGGGAATTACTGGAAAAGAGAATGAATTAACCTATAGCATTAGCTGTCTCTCACAAAATCCAAGATCCAATTTACAAAAATAGCATTTTCAGGTTTAATTTCTAAGGAATCAAGCCCTGCATCGATGGTTGCTTTGGGAATAATGGCCCTGCGTTCATTCATTAAGGTTCGGGAATAATCACGATTCCACTCCGGATGCCCTTGAATACTTAAAAAATGGCTATTCCATTGCACAATAAAAAAGGGACAGAAATCATTTTCTGCAATAAGCAGTGAATCATCTGGGATCTCAGTTATTTGATCCTGGTGACTGACAAGAATATCAATTTTAGAAATTTTCTTATTCATCCATTTGGGATTTGCAATAACCCGGTTCCTCGCAATGCCCACCCCCCAACCCTTTTCAGATCGTTCCACCATTCCCCCACAGGCCATGGCCATGAGCTGGTGCCCAAAACAGATACCAATAAGTTTCTTTTTGTGTTTGTCCAAAAGCTGAATAAAATGAATTGATTTTTCAACCCATTCAAGTTCTTCGTATACTGATGTTTTGCTGCCAGTGGTGATGTAAAAATCGTATTTATTGATGTCAGTGGGGAATTGTCCTTCCCTGCAGTTGAAGGTGTCAAAGGAGAGTGGCACATCGGTCCGGTTGAACATCTGTTTTACCATTTCGGGGTAATCCCCAAAATGGTGCATAAATTTCTCCATTACATGATCATATTGGAGAATTGCCGCTTTCATTGTTTACAGATTTCCGGAAACTGCATTAAGAAATATTTTCTTATATTCTTCTGTGGTGAAACTTATGGGATTACCACCGGAAGAGGGGTCTTCGACTGCCATTTTAGCAACAGTATCTGCTTTGACTGCATCAATATCAATCTCTGCAAGAGTATGAGGTATGCCAAGCTGTTTTCTCAAATCGAGTACCCATTGTAGAAAAGCATCGAAACCAAAATTTTCCAATTGCATGTATTGTGTTAGACGTTCTGTTTGCGTCTCAATTTTATGTCGGTTAGCTTTTAACACATAGGGCATGAGGATCGCATTCAAGGTTCCATGATGCGCATTGTATAATGCGCCCAACGGATGAGCCAATGCATGCATTGCACCAAGGCCCTTTTGGAAAGCGGTGGCACCCATACTTGAACAGACAAGCATTTGTGTTCGTGCTTCAATATCGCTGCCATCAGAAACAGCACGAGGGAGATATTCCTGAACCAGACGTATACCTTCGATTGCAATTCCTGTGGCCATGGGGTGATAAAATGGTGAACAGAGTGCTTCCAGATTATGTGATAACGCGTCCATTCCTGTGGCAGCTGTAATAAAGGGAGGCAGGCCGACAGTGAGTTCCGGATCAATGATTACCTGTGCAGGCAACATTGCCGGATGAAAAATTATCTTTTTAATATGGTTTTCCTGATCAGTAATCACTGATGCGCGACCAACTTCAGATCCGGTTCCGGCAGTTGTTGGTACGGCGATCACAGGTGCCATGGCATCAACATTTACGCGTAGCCAGTTATCCCCAACATCTTCAAAATCCCATATTGGCCTGTCCTGCCCAACCATTAGTGCAACAGCCTTACCGGCATCCAATGCTGAACCACCGCCAAATGCGATCACACCATCGTGATTATGCTCAAGATACCAGCTGGTGCCGTCATCAATATTTTGTCCTGTGGGATTGGCCTGGATAGTAGAAAATAATCCGCATTTAAGACCTGAATCATTTAAATTATCAACAACAGCTTGAACCATTGGTAAAGCCGCAAGACCAGGGTCAGTGATTAAAAGAGGGGACTTCATACCCATGGATTTACACAGGTCAGAAAGTTCTCCAATACGTCCGGCACCAACTTTAATATTGGTGGGGTAGTTCCAGTTAGCTGAATATGTCATAATATTTTTTTACTTATAGTTGATAAACTCGTTAAAAGGTTAAACCTTAGATGTACTTGTAAAAAACTTCATATTCGAGGCGCGTGAAAATACATTTATTTTTGTAGCAACGAAGAAGATGAAGAGTTTTTACGAGTCCATCAAAGTTTTTTAATGTGAAATGACTTTGGTCTGGTTAATGAATCGTATCCCATCACAGAGAGTGTACAGCCATGACCTGAATTCTTGATACCTGTCCAGGCAAGTTCAGGGTCCAGATAATCACAGCGGTTGATGAAAAAGGTACCAGTCTCAACTTGCTGTCCAAGTTTTACCCCCTGGTCAATATCGCTTGTAAAAATGGAAGCTGTCAGACCGTATTCACTGTCATTCATAAGTTTTACAGCTTCCTCATCGGAGCTGACTTTTTGAATGCCCACAACAGGGCCAAAGCTTTCTTCTGTCATCACCCTCATGTTGTGATCAACATTGCTTAAGACTTGTGGCGAGAGATACGCACTCCCTGATTCATCTTTTGGAAAATCATCTTCTGTAATATGGGGGACTGCGCCCTGACTTATTGCTTCCTTAATCTGATTTCTTACAAAATCAGCAGCTTTTGCGCGAACCACAGGACCAAGCGTGGTTTCTGGATCGTCTGAGCGTCCAAGCTTAAGGGCTTTTACCCAATCGACAGCTTGAGTAACGAACTCTTCGTGGATTGATTCATGTACATAGACTCGTTCAATGCCACAACATGATTGGCCGGAATTATAAAATGCACCATCCATTGTAGTATCAACTGCATGGGCAAGATCTGCAT
>Ga0256844_10000867_pt1 | contig 11414 bp, 10 predicted proteins | sample MusselsmetaG_FD_189100 | JGI IMG/M metagenome (GOLD analysis project Ga0256844, IMG submission 189100) | Mussel associated microbial communities from hydrothermal vent at the East Pacific Rise, Pacific Ocean - Mussels | ecosystem: Host-associated > Mollusca > Shell > Unclassified ... | reverse complement strand
TGAGAATTATGTGATTCTGTTTGCTCAGTTTTGTGCTCGTTAGCTTCATGATGTTGTGCACTTAAAATTCCTATAGAAAATAAGGCAATTAGCATTATAAAATAGCGTGTCTTTTTAAACATTATACACTTTTAATTTTTGGGTTCTTAAAATTTTGGCAAATGTAGGTTATTCTATTTAAATATTAAAATTTATTTTCTACATTATTGAAGCAATAATTAAATTTCAAAAACAGTAGTTAATTGTAAGATAATCAGAAGCTTACATCAGTCTTTATAATCTAAATTATTTAATAGCTTTATAAGATCACTTGTTTCTATTATTAGACAAGCTATATATGGTATAAAAAATGTTAAAAATTCAAACTTTGTTGTATCACCATCTAGTTTGTATGATGGATATATAAAAATAAAGAATAATCCAAATTTTAAAAAACTACCGAGCATATAGATAAAGCCAATATTGTCTTTAAATTTAGATTTATAATTATCAATAATAAAGTAGAGTAGAAATGCAGAAAAGATATTTATTAAGTATGAGGCTATTATTTTGTTATCAAAAACATTAAATTTTAATATATATAAACTTATTAAGTGTATAGAAAATACAATTACTAGTATTAAAAAAAGCTTTATGTAAAATGATTTTTTCAAATATATATTTAATTAAAAAGAGATGATTAATCATCTCTTTTATTAATTCTTTCTAATTGTTTTATTAATGAATAAATCGATATCACAAAACCAAAAGTAACACAAATTAAGGTGTATATGTTTTTTTCATTAGGATATTTAGTATCAATCCATTTTCCCAAATATGCAAATAGATATATTGTTATACCCATTTGAATACCAATACCAGATAAGGCTAAATATTTATTAAGCGGTTTTTTCTTTTGCATTGTGTAAATCTTTAACTCCATCTTTCATTACACAGTTAACATTAAATACAGCACCAGGTTCAACAGATAGTTTTCCCATTGAAACATCACCTTGTATATTTGCAGTTTCTTTTAGTGTTAATAGGTTGTCAACATTTAATTCTCCTGATATTTTACCTTCAATATCAGCATTTTTACAAATAGTTTTACCTTTAATTTTACCTTCTTTCCCTATAATTATTCTTCCTGAAGTTTTAATTGAACCTTCAACTTTACCATCAATTCTAAAATCACCTTCTGAAATTATATCACCAATAATGGTAGTGTTTTTACTTATTATATTTCTGTCTGCTATGGTATTTGAATTGCTTGATTTGCTTTTTTTCTCTGAAAACATGGTTTAGGTTATTTTAGTTGTTAATATTTATTTTTTTGGTGTTTCTTTATTCTTCTTTTTAATTAATTCAAGCATTTTTTTATTAGAAGGAAGTCCTTTTTTGTTTTCTTTTATAATTTTTTCTTTCTTGTTTACTTTTTTATTTTCTGTTTTTGTTTCTCCACTTAGACTCGCTAATATTTTTGCAGCATGGATGCCTTCTTCTAGATTTGGGTAATTGTCTTTTACAAATGTAAGAGCTATTATAAAAGCTTTTTTTCCTTTTGTTTTAGCAATTGCATATGATTTTAATAATTCAAATTTTGGAGTAATATCTGTATTTGAAAAAGTTATTATGTGTTTATTACAATCAGTAATTACAGTTCCATACTGTTCATCAAGGTATTTTTGATATGTTTTTTTATAAACGTTTTCTGGAGAATTATTATCAGAATTGTTTTCTAAAATATAATCTGGATTATTGATTATTTGTGCATATCTAGTTTCAGGATAATTTGAAGTAATTTTATTTTTATAATAATCACTTTTAATCATATCAAAATTTTCAAAAGCTTTATATAAATGGTAATAAGTTGGTAATACTAGTTCTTTTGTTGGTTTATATGTTAAAAGTTTTTCTAGTTTTACAGTTGATAGTTTATTCTTTTTAAATTTTTCTTTATAAATAAGTCCTAATTTATAATATGCATTATTTCTTTGATTTGATATACTATCAATTATTGTTTTGTTAGAAGGTATTTTACTTAAATAGTAATTAATATCATATTTTTTTGTTTCTTCTAAATCTTCTTTTTCATTTTCGATATTTTCATCATCAGAAATAATATTTTTATTTGAAAGTCTCCAATTATCAACTAATTTTCTATCACCCCAAACTTTTTTAAATTCAGATAATCCAAATCCGACTGTTTGAGTATTATAAAAATAGAATTTTCCAGCACTTTGTTTAGAGCTAGGATTTTTTATTAAAGAATTACCAAAGCCTGAACTTTCTTTGTTAGCAGCAATAATTTTAGTTTCTTCATCTTTCTTTTTAAGTTCTTTTATATATTTTTTAAAGAATGAATTTTGTTCATCTTTACTCATTGAGGCTAGATTTAAAATACTATCATTCTTTTTTGAAATATTTTCTAAGCGAATTACTTCATCTAAACTCTTTCTTTTTCTTATTAATCGTCTAATACGTTTGTTATTTTTGTTTTCGGTTATGTTTAAAACGCTATCATAATATTTACCAGCTATTAAAAAATTCGCATTATCAAACTTAATATTACCTATGTCTTCATAAGCTAAACTTTGTATTGCTTTGTTTAGTTTTTTTGAACGAAGTGTTTTTTCTAAGTATTCTTCAGCAATTTCAGTTTTGTTATTTGTTAAATAGATTTGACTAAGTTGATAATTAATAGCATCTAGAAATATTCTATTATCTCTGTTTTTTCTTAGTTTTGTAAGTGTTTTAACTATTTGTTCTGTGCTATCTGTAAATTTATTATAATTTTTAGCTCGTTCTAATTTAGAATATACTTTAAACTTATATGGAGCTTTTTTATAATTTGTAAGTTTTTCAAAAATAAAATTTGAAGAGTCTATTTTATTATCTTTTCTGTATAATTGACCTAGAATAAATAAATTTCTAGCTTGTTGATTGTGGTTTTTATTTTGATATTGAAGTGTTGAATCTAATAAATTTATTACCATTTGAGTACTATCTTGCTTGGTATAAGCCATTGCAAGAGCAGTAAGGGCGTCATTTTTAATTTGATCTGGAGTTTCTTTTAATTTTAATAGCATATCTAAATTATAGATAGCCTCATCTTCATTACCAAGTCTAGTTAAACATTTTGCTTTCCAAATTCTCGATTTATTAAATAGGGGAGAAGATGGATAGTGTTTTATAATATAGTCAAAAGTTTCTAAAGCAGGTATAAATCTTTGGTCATAGTATCTAGATTTTCCTAGTAAAAAGTACGCATCATCAATTTGTTTATTTTTTTCAGTACCTCCAATATTCATTGAATGTTTTTGTACTGCTTTTACTGCTTTTTCCTCTGCTTTATTAAAACCACCATTACTTGATGTTGTATTGTTTGTAGATAGATTTCTTTTTGGACTTAAAATAATAGATGCTTCTTCTTTAATTTTTAATGGTTCAATAGGTAGAATATTAAAAAAATCATCTTCATAATTATCATCTAATTGTTTTTTTGCTAAATCGTATGCAACTCTTCCATTATATAAAACATTATATTTTGTTGCTGTTCCGTGCATAGCACGATTTAAAAAGCGATTTTTTCTAGTAGAACAACTTGTAATAAGTATGGTTATTGTTAGAAAAATGATTATTTGTATAGCTGTTTTTTTCAAATCTTATGTTTTATTCTTTGTTTTAAAACTGAATTCTTTCTAAAATATTGTAATAAATCTATAGTTTGTAAAAGTACAAATAAATTTAAGATTGACAAACTGCTATTATTTAGAAATTATTTACTAAAAGTTAATTTTACTTTTATTTAAAATAAATCAATTACGTAAGTGATTTTTAATGTTATATTGTCTTCAAATTTATCAAATCTATATATTCCATATCTATAAAAACTGCTAACTCCAATACCATATAGTAGTTGATTTAAAACTAAACCAGATTCAATGTATCCTTTTTTTAATGTTTTAAATTTAACACCTTGATGATTTATTGGGTTTTTTATTGTTCCAATAACATAGCGAGTAATAAAACTTAATTTGGGTTTGAATTTTTTTCCAATTCTAAATTTTTCAAAATTTTGTCTGATTTGAATACTAGCATATTTATCAGAAATAAATTCATTAAATAGCATTGTTTCAAAAGCATTTGTACCAGAAAGGTTTATTCTAGCTCTCCAAGGTTGAGCAAGTGTATTATTTGGAAGGTGATTATAAAGGTGTGAAAAAGGAGCTTCTCCGAATGTATAACCTGCTTTTAATAAAAATTGTGTTGAACCACTTTTAATTGTTTTTATTTCGTGATCTAATTTTAAATTAATTTGAGTGTAACTAAATTCTCCATTAAGTATGTTGTCGAAGCTTTTGGTTATTTCTGCATTAATTTTAGGATATTCTTTTTTTACTGAAAATTTACCTCTTGGTGTTTCCATATACTTACTTAGAGGTGTCCATTCTAAAGCAAAAGTAAGATTTGTTAATTTGTATTGATGCAAAAGTTTTGTCCTACTAATAAAACTATAATCAAATAAATTATTATAAGTACCAGTACTAATTTGAGATTTTGTTATTAAGTTAGGAGCAATATCATGATTTACATGAACTTCAGATTCTTTGTATTTATAGAATAGACTAATATTTGTATTTCTAGGATTTATTAATGAAAAATTTGGTTCTTTAAATAACAACCTTGGTTTAGCAGATTCAAAAATATCATCTGTATAACTTCCTCCAATCCAAGCATTAGATTCTTTTTTTAGAAGTATATCAAATCCATATTTATATTTTATTACATGATCTTTATTACCATAGGCAGCGTATCCACTTAATTTAAATTTAGATGATAAAAAGTCATTTGTACTTCCTCCAAGTCCAAATCTAAAGCCTTCATGATTATTAAAAGTTATTGCTTGACTTAAATCAATATCAAATATTTTTGTACCAAATTTACCTTGAGTTATTTTTCTTAAGATAATTAATTTATTTTCTATATTTCTTTCCTTAACAACACTATCCAAAAAACTATAAGTTTTTTTATCTTTTTTTTTGTTTTTTAAATTGTAATTTTTCCAAATAGGAGAATTTCTTTTAATAGCACTTTTATCAATTAATATAGCATAATCATTACGTTTTATATTAATTGATTTGTTAATAATAATTGAATCGTTTTTTGAAGTTATTTGAATATAACTAACTTTTTCGGGATTGAATTTACTTACAGAATATTTAGGTCTAAAACCAATAAGAACTCTAAATGCTTTTATATTAGTTTTAGAGTTACCTTTAGTTAATAAGATATTTGTTTTATCAACAAACCAATGTTTAAAGTTTTTTAAATATTTAAAATCTTGAGTGATTTTAATATTTATTTTACCCTTAATATTAGTAGTTACTTTTGTTAAAGAAAAACTATTTTTTTCAATAAATAAATCACCTTCAAGACCAACTGATTTTTTTCGTCTTTTAGATTTAAAATGAATTACATAATTATTTTCATTAAAATATTTTAAAGTGTACTTATAGTTTTTATGTGCATCTTTTGCTAATGGACTAACATAATTAGTTCCGATAAGGTTTATTTTATTTTTGTAATAATTAATTTTAGAAAGCCCAAGAGTAATAAACTCATAAACTGGCTCGTTAAAACCAGCCATTTTTACAGCTAAAATAGTTTCCTTTTCTTTTCTATCACTAAATTGATTTTTAGAAATTTTTTCAGCAATAAAAAAATGTTTATTTTTAATTTCTTGCTTAAATTTATAGCTTGTTGAGTCGTATCTGGTTTTTAGAAAAGATTTGAGTCTATAATCTGTAATAACATCTATTTTATTAGGTATTAAGCTGTCATTTGCACTAAAAATTATTTTGCTGTAGTTGTTATATTCAAAAGATTTAAAGCGAAGTTTACTAGAATTTTTTGATTTGTTTTTAATTACATTCATTATTATTTCATCAGCATCAATGTTTTTATTAATTTTTTGAGAATACAAAAAATTAAAAGTGATTAATGAAATTATAATGATATAATTTTTCATTTAGAATAAAAATATAAATTAATTAAATTATTGGTTTAACAATAACCCTATTTTTTCATCTAATTCTTTAACAAAATCCCCAACTTTATTCATGATTATTTCTCCATTTTTATCAATTATTATATGAGTAGGAAATGCAGATACATGGTAATCACTCAAAATTGATTCGTTATCAGTAATTTGTGTATAGTTAAAATCTCTAGTAGACAAAAAGCTTTTTACAACTTGTTTTTTTTCAAAAGTCACACTAATAAAAACAACGTTTTTTGTGTATTTTTTTGTTAATTTATTTAGTTCAGGCATTTCCTTTACACAAGGTTTGCATTGAGGAAACCAAAAATTTAAAACAACAATTTTACCTTTTAATTTACTTAGTTCAATTTTATTTCCATTAATATCATAAGCAATAAAATCTTTTGCTTTTTGACCTGGGGTAAAATTAGCATTTGGGTCTTGCATTTGTAAAGCTTGCAAAAATTGCTTTTTTTCTTCTTCTGTTGATTTTCTAAAAATAACAGCTTTAGCTTTATAGCTGTTATTACCATATATTAACGGAAAAAAATTCCCACTAGACATTAAATCATTTATTTGACTAGACTCAATATTGTTTCCTTTTTCATCAAACATTGGAGTATCCGCAGTTATTTGTACTTGATTGTCAATCATCTCTTTATCAGACATTAAATGTAAATCTTTAGAAATAAAATTGTAATCTTGAGAGAAAGTTGATATGCTAAATATTAATAATAATATTATTATGACTGGTTTTATTGTTTTCATTTTGTTGTTTATTTTTTAATTATAACGGTTACTGATTTGTTTAATTGCAATTGTGTTATTATTTGATGTTTAATATCATTATCAAATAAGTCAACCCTTGCTGTATTATTGGCTAATGAACCAGTGTTGTCAGCAGTAAAAGTTAGTGAATTTTCTTTTTCAGTTAGTTCTATTTCAATATCCTTATGTTTATTTTTTAGCTCATAGTTATCCAAAATTATTTCTTCATTGAATTTAATAGTTATTTTATCACCATCTTCTTTCATGTCGTCCCAAATTGAAATATTTATTTTTTCAGAAGTCCAATATATTACAACTTCTTCATCATCTTTAATTACTGTTTTTTTATCAGTATCAAAAGTAGGAACAATTACTTTTTTATCTTTTATAATAGTTTTAGGTTTAATACTTTCTGTTTTTACTATTTCCTTTTTAAGTTTAATAAAAGCATCTGGACTTATTAGATTAATAGTTCCTTTTCTACATAGTTTGTTTGTAGATGTACTCTCTATAAAAGACCCTTTTAATTTGCTAATATTTTTATTTAGGTCTAATGATATATTTCCACTTAAATAACACATTTGTTCAAAACTAAAATTAGATTTTGATATTAATTTTTTAGTTTCAGTAAAAAATATTTGCTTAGTTTTTGGATTGAAAACACCATTAATTATAGATTTTGTTTCACTGCTACCTTGCTCATCTGTAAACATATATCCAGTAACTTTACCATTTTCAATTTGAAAAATCAATCTAAAAAATTTTGTTTCATTACCAAACGATTTTCCTCCAAAAAAATCATATATATTAGGATCTTTTTGTGAAAAACTATTTAATGAAGTAATTATAGCAATAAAAAATAATATCTTTTTCATAAAAGCGATTATACTTTCATTATTTCAGCTTCTTTTGTATTGAATAAATCATCAATAATTTTAGAGTACTTATTAGTTAAATCTTGAATACTTTCTTCAGAATTTTTCTTCATATCTTCAGAAACATCTAATTTTTTAATTTCATTATTTGCTTCTTTTCTATGATTTCTAACACCAACTTTAGCATTTTCAGATTCTGATTTAGCTCTTTTTGCTAATTCTTTACGTCTTTCTTCTGTTAAAGCAGGGACATTAATGATAATACTTTCACCATTATCCATTGGGTTAAAACCTAAATTAGCATTCATAATTGCTTTTTGAATTTCACCAAGCATGTTTTTTTCCCATGGCTGAACAGTAATAGTTTGTGCATCTGGAGTATTAATATTAGAAATCTGACTAAGTGGAGTAGAAGATCCATAGTAATCAACCATTACACCTTTTAGCATATTAGGAGATGCTTTACCTGCTCTAATATTAGTAAATTCGTTTTTTAAATGAGCTATTGATAGCTCCATTTCTTCTTTTGAAGTTTCTATAATTATTTCAATTTCTTCCATAATATTAATATCTTTAGTAGTTTTTATTCAACAATCGTTCCAATTTTAGTTCCTGATAATAACTTTAATAAATTACCTTTTGTATTCATGTCAAAAACTATAATTGGTAATTTATTTTCTTGGCTTAAAGTAAAGGCTGTAGTATCCATAACTTTTAAGCCTTTTTTAAGCACATCTTCAAATGAGATGTGATCAAATTTTACAGCATTTTTATCTTTTTCAGGATCAGCAGTATAAATTCCATCAACACGAGTACCTTTTAAGATCACATCAGCCTCTATTTCAATAGCTCTAAGGACAGCAGCAGAATCTGTAGTGAAATATGGATTTCCAGTTCCACCTCCAAAAATAACAACTCTTCCTTTTTCTAAATGTCTCATTGCTTTACGTCTAATAAATGGCTCTGCAACCTCATTTATTTTAATGGCAGTTTGTAATCTTGTAGGAACACCTTCGTTTTCTAATGCACTTTGTAATGCTAAGCCATTAATAACAGTTGCTAACATTCCCATATGATCTCCTTGAACTCTATCCATACCTTGACTAGCACCTGATAAACCTCTAAAAATATTCCCTCCGCCTATTACAATAGCAACTTCAATACCTAAATCTGCTACTTTTTTTATTTCTTGTGCATATTCAGCTAATCTATTTGGGTCAATTCCATATTGTTGTTCACCCATTAAAGCTTCACCACTTAATTTTAATAATATTCTTTTATAAGACATCTTTTTATTTTTGTTATGCAAATATAAGATAAGATGATTTAAAATTTGATATTTGAATTTATTTTTTAATTTCAAATTTTGAACTTTAAATTATAACACTATCTTTGAAAAATATCAAATATTATTTTAATTATGAATTTATCTACACTAGATTATAGTATCATTTTTGTTTTTTTTGCAGTTACATTAATTATAGGAATAGTTGTTTCAAAAAAATCAAGTAAAAATACAGATGAGTATTTTCTTAGCGGAAGGAATATGCCTTGGTGGTTACTTGGTTTTTCTATGGTAGCAACAACATTTGCTGCTGATACACCTTTGTATGTTGCTGATGTTGTAAGACAAAATGGAGTATCTGGTAACTGGGAATGGTGGACATTTCTAATTACAGGGATGTTGACTGTTTTTGTTTATGCTAAACTTTGGAGAAAATCTAATGTAAAAACAGATATTGAATTTTATGAATTGAGATATGGTGGAAAAACTGCAAAATTTTTAAGAGGGTTTAGAGCTATATATTTAGGTTTAGTTTTTAATGTATTGGTAATGAGTGCTGTTATGTTGGCGGCAATTAAAATTGGAGGTATTATGCTTGGTTTAACACCTTTTCAAGTTGTTGGCTATGCTGGTCTTGTAACTGTAATATTTAGTGCTATTGGTGGTTTTAGAGGTGTTGTTTATACTGATTTTTTACTTTTTATTGTTGCTATGATTGGTGCAATAGCAGCTGCATACTATGCTGTTAATTTACCAGAAGTTGGTGGTTTAACAAAGCTTTTTCAAAATGAAGCTGTTATTAGTAAAATGGATATTTTACCAGATTTTAATAATACTGAATTAATAATGACATTACTTGTAATTCCATTAGCAGTTCAATGGTGGTCTGCTTGGTATCCTGGAGCAGAACCTGGTGGTGGTGGATATATTGCACAAAGAATGTTGGCTGCAAAAGATGAAAAAAATGCTATTGGGGCAACTTTCTTTTTTAATATTATGCATTATGCAATGAGACCTTGGCCTTGGATTTTGGTTGCTTTAGCATCAATTGTTGTGTTTCCAGATTTAGAAAGTATTCAAGCTGCATTTCCAAGTATTGAAGCTGGAAAATTAGGGCATGATTATGCATATCCTGCAATGCTTACATTTTTACCAAAAGGTTTGTTAGGTTTAGTTTTAGCATCGTTAATTGCTGCTTTTATGAGTACAATTTCAACTCACTTAAATTGGGGTTCATCTTATATAGTGAACGATTTTTATAAGCGTTTTGTTAAGCCAGAAGCTTCTGAAAAAGAACAAGTCTTAGTTGGTAGATTATCAACTGTAGTTTTAATTGTTTTGAGTTCAATTTTAGCTTTAGGATTTACAAATGCAAATCAGGTATTTCATACTATTATTGCATTTGGAGCAGGAACAGGTTTGTTATTTATTTTACGATGGTTTTGGTGGAGAATTAATTCATGGAGTGAAATATCAGCAATGATATCATCTGGAATTGTTTCTTTAACTTTTTCTTTATATGAAAAATCTTTATTTGGTGATGCTAATATGTTTCCTAGTTGGAGTAAGTTTCCGTTAATTGTATTAATTACAACTATAATTTGGGTAACAGTAACATATTTGACCAAGCCTGAAAAACAAGAAGTTCTTGAAAATTTCTATTTTAAAATTCAGCCTAGTAAAATAGGGTGGAGGTCAATAATAAATAAAGCAAAAGATAATGGTAATAATATTGTTGATGATACCGTTAATTCAAGCTTAACTTATGGAATTATTGCTATGCTAATTAGTACTATTTTAGTTTATAGTATTTTATTTGCTATTGGTAATTATATTTATGGAGAAACAACTTTAGCGTTTATTTTATTTGGGACTGCTACTATTTGTGCTTTTATTTTGATTAAACTTTGGGATAAAATCAAAGAGGGATTTTAACCTAATTTTGACATATTTATATTTAATTTTTTTATATAATTATTAATAAACACTCTTCCAAGAAACTAATGAAACAATACTTATTTAAAAACAATAAACTGATTTTAAAAGTCAAAAAACCACCTTTGTTCATACTAGTAATGATGTATTTAATATCATTTTTGTTGTTTATTTTACCAACAATTGGAATTATAGTTGCTTTGGTAAATAAAAATGGTTTTCATATCAAATATATTTTCACATTATTTGTTTTTGGACTTATGGGGTTTTATATTCTTAGAATTTCTCTTTGGAATACCTATGGTAAAGAAGAATTAATATTTAATAATACACAGATTACTTATTCTGTAGATTATGGATGGTTTAAAGATAAATTAAGTGTTAAAAATATTAAGCATCCATTATTCTCAATTAAAACAGTAGGTTATGAGGATGATAAAATAGGAGTGTTAATTATTGAGAATGATAATGAAAAAATTGAGTGTGTGACTAAAATGCCTATTAATGTAATTGAACAGTTAATAATAGA
>Ga0256844_10000866_pt1 | contig 11423 bp, 8 predicted proteins | sample MusselsmetaG_FD_189100 | JGI IMG/M metagenome (GOLD analysis project Ga0256844, IMG submission 189100) | Mussel associated microbial communities from hydrothermal vent at the East Pacific Rise, Pacific Ocean - Mussels | ecosystem: Host-associated > Mollusca > Shell > Unclassified ... | reverse complement strand
ATTTATAAGAGAGTATAGAGAAAAAACTCCCATCAAAGTGATGGGAATTATAAGTTTGTTAAAATCTATTTAACAAACTCAAATGGGTTTTCCACTACATTTTTTCTATCTACAATGTATGGAATAAGAGCAGTTTGTCTGGCTCTTTTAATAGCTACTGTTACCAACTCTTGGTGTCTTTTACAGTTACCAGTTAATCTTCTTGGCATAATTTTAAATCTTTCACTTAATGAAAACTTTAATAGATTTAAATCTTTATAGTCAATATAATCAACTTTCATTTCACAATATTTACAATATCTTTTTTTGAACTTTCTTCTTTCTGCCATGGTTATCTCCTAAAATGGTATCTCGTCATCATCGATGTCGATTTCTGGAACAGACGGTTGTTGTTGCTGTGGAGCAGAATATGATGGTTGTTGAGTAGGTGTTTGTGGTTGTCCATATCCACCACTCTGTTGTTGAGGCTGACCATAATTTTGCTGTTGTTGTGGTTGATTATAACTGTTGTTATTGTCTCCTCCACCATTTTGTGCATTGTTATTTCCATAAGAATTTTGGGTTTGCTGTTGTTGCTGACCCCCATAATTATTTTGGCTCGGTTGGTCTCTATATCCATTATTGTTGTTAGGGTTCATGCTATCTGCTTTACTATCCAACATCTGTAGGTTCTCTACAGTAATGGCATGTTTACTTCTTTTACTTCCATCTTGTGCTGTCCATTGTTGAAAAACAAGTCGTCCATCTACTAAAACTTTGCTCCCCTTACGAAGGTATTGGTTTGCTATTTCTGCTGTACGTCCAAAAAATGTTAGGTCTATAAATAGAATCTCTTCTTTTTGTTCGCCTGTTTGAGTTTTAAACTTTCGGCTTGTTGCAATTCCAACATTACCAATCGCTGATCCACTCTGTGAGTATCTTATCTCAACATCTCTTGTAAGGTTTCCTACCAATACTACTTTGTTATACATGGGGTTCTCCTAAGTTTTACGCTTCTGTTGTTTCTACAGCTGGTGTTTCAGCTACTTCTGTTGTTGTCTCTACTGGTGCTTCTTCTTTTGGAGCAGCTGCAGCCACAAGTTTAGCAAATTGAGTAAGCTCTTTTTGTTTTGTGTATCTTACAGTTAAGTATTTGATTACCTCTTCATTGAACTTCAAGTTTCTTTCAAGTTCGTTAATTACAGTACCTTCAGCTTTAAAATAAACGATTGTATATACACCTCGCTCATTTTTTTCAACAGGATAAGCAAGTTTTCTCATACCCATGTTATTTGTAGCAAGAATTTCAGCACCTTCACGTACAAGAATCGCTTCGATTTTTGCAATGTTCGCTGCTGTCTCTTCATCTGTAAGTGTAGGTTTAAGTACATACAGTGTTTCGTAGTTATTCATTGTGTTCCTTTTGGTTTAATAGCCCATTTATAAATATAGTCAAGTGACTATCCAAAAAAATGAGCAAGAATTTTGGAAGCAGTATGTTATCATAATAAGTGTAATTTTTTACTAAAAATATATAAATTAATAACTCTTTTCCTTACTTGTGCCTTATTCTGAGTGAAATTACCTTTTGATTATAAATATAAACTTAACCATAATATTTATATTATATAATTAAAAAATATTGAAAAAACCAAGGCTATTTATGAAAATTTTAAAAAAACAATTCGACTATTCTAAAATTATTTTCTCTATAATTTATATGACTCTACTCTTTAGTGCAGGGTATACTTTCCTAAAAAGTTATAACTATTACAACTATTTGAATAACTCATCCGAATATCAAGCTTACATAAAAGAGATAGAAAAGATTGAAGTTGTCAATAAAATCTTTTTAGCAGAAGATATTTCATCCCGAACAAATGAGCAAATAACCATAATGATAATCTCTTTAATTGTTTTTTTGGTTTCATTTGCTATGTTGTTTAGATTGGGATATATGTTAAAAGAAATGCAATTAAAAAGGAAAAACTTAGAGACGCTTATTGAAGACATGGAGCATTATCCAAATCAGAATAAAGTAAATGAGTTTAAAGAGATTGTAAAGAAAAGAGGTTCTGCTGAAATTTATACTTTTATGTCTGATATGATAGCTGATTTAGAAGAGAGTAAAGAGTTAGCAGACAAAGCAAATGAGACAAAAAGTCTCTTTTTAGCCAATATGTCTCATGAACTTCGTACACCATTAAATGGAATAGTGGGTTTTACCAAATTTTTAAAATCTACAGAATTAGATTCAGAACAAGATGAATTTGTTCAGATTATTAGAAAAAGTTCTGAAGATTTGCTCTCTATTATTAATGATATACTTGATATTTCTAAAATAGAAAATGGAAATATTGAACTCGAAGAGGTCTTCTTTAACCCAATGGAGATGTTCGAAAATGTTATTGAATCTTATGCTGCAAATGCTTCTAAAAAAGATATAGATTTTTCTTTATGGATTGCTCCTGAATTCTCCTCACAGCTTTTAAGAAGTGATCCTGTAAAAATAAAACAGGTTCTTTTCAATTTGATTTCTAATGCTGTTAAGTTTACAGATAAAAAAGGAACAATTGATGTAGTAATTGAAAAAGTTTCCTCCTTTAATAGTGAAGTTTCTGTTAAATTCTCTGTAAAAGATACAGGAATAGGCATTAGCAAAGACCAAGAGTCTAAAGTATTTGAATCATTTATTCAAGCAGATTCCAGTACCAGCCGAAAATATGGAGGAACAGGGTTAGGATTAACCATCTCTTCTAGTTTGGTTAATGCTCTAGGTGGGGCATTGTCTGTTGAGAGTACATTAGGGGAGGGAAGTACATTTTTCTTTACTTTAGAACTTGAGCAGAAAACAATTTCCAGAGAAAATAGTTTTAAAGCAATGAGAACAGCCATCTATGCACCTTTAGAGGTTCAAGCGAAAGATTCTGACCACTATTTAGAAGATTATTTATTGGCATACAAACATCTCTCTTTAATGCGTTTTAAGACATTTGAAGAGTGTATGGATGCTTCAGAGATGCTTTTTGATGCACTATATATTCATTATGATAAGATTCACCCCCAAGAGCTTCGTAAAATTGTTGCTCATCATGGTTCACATGCAAGTATTGTTTTGGTTGTAAAACTAAATAGACGCAATGATGTTCAAAAATTAAATTTGAATTTTGCACAAGTCCTTTATGAACCAATTACTTTTTCAAAAGTAGAAAAGTCATTTAACTTTTTAATTAATAAAGAAAAAGAGTTTATAGAAGTAGAAGTTACTTCGCCAAAAGAGGTAAGGTTTAATAATTTACATTCACTCGTAGTAGAAGACAATCCAATTAATCAAAAAATGATAGAACATACCCTAAAAAATATGGGAATCTCTTCAGAGTGTGCTAATAATGGACAAGAGGGTGTTGATAGATACAAAGAGAATCATACAAAATATGATGTTATCTTTATGGACATACAGATGCCAGTTTTAAATGGTATTGATGCAACAAAGAAGATTATTGCATATGAAGAGGAGAAGGGTTTAATGCATACACCAGTAATTGCAGTTACTGCTAATGCTTTAAAAGGAGATAGAGAACGATTCTTAGAAGAAGGAATGGACGAATATGTCTCTAAACCTATTGATTTAGAGAAGTTTATCTCTGCATTAAAAATATTTTTTCCTATTGCTAAGAAGTTAAAAGTTAAGCCTAAAAATAAAAATAGAAGAAAAGATATTTTACTCTACAAGCAGACAACGATGGAGGCAAAGATAATTGCTGCTATCTTGAATAAGTTAGATTATAGTGTTGATATTGCAGAGAATATAGATGAATTGAAGAAAGTGATGGATGTAAATAGCTATAAGTGTGTACTTTTAGATAGAACACAAAATGAACAGATTCATCATAATGTTACCCAACATATACGAGATAAAAAAATTCCAAGTCTTCTTTTTGTTGATGCTAAAAATGGAATAGATTTAACAGATAAAGAGAACTATACATTTGTCTCTAATAATATTACAGACTATATTTCTATTAAAGAGAAAGTTGACCATTTAATTGCATTAGATGTAGAGGCTTCGTAAGTTAATATCTTTATAAATAACCTTGTAATTTAATAAATGCACCATAAAGCAGTACCTCTTTGTTGCTTGGTGATGTGCTTTTAATTTGAAGTTCTACTTCTAAAAGGTGTTCAAAAATTTTAAGTAGAGCAGGGCTTTTAACGTTTAATGCCAATCTTGTTTTCTGTTCTTCTATATTTTTTGGTAATTTATAGCCTAAAATGGCTTTCGAGTCTATTGAACCATTAAGTTTCATATAAGCGTGAAAAAGAAAAATTTGATTGACAAAAAATTGTGTTGAGCGTAAAATAGAAAATTCATCTTCACCCACTTCTAAGAGCCTATTAACTGTTGTTAGCACAGGTTTTTTTTCAAATAAATCAATGAGTAGCTGTTCTATTGCAAGAGGTGCAGTCGAGTAGACCAACCTATCTATATCTTTAGAAGTTACTTCTCCTTCTAAAATGGCCAATTTATTAAGTTCATTGGCACAGAGGGTTAAATTGTTATTGAGTAGAAGCATTAAATGTTGCAAAGCATAGGTATCAATCTTCAAACCAATGTGTTTGGCTTTTTTTTGCAACATGTCCATGCTTTCTCTAATATTAGGCTCAAAAAGACGAAGCCAATTTGCACCTTTTTTAGGGGAAAATGAAGATTGTAAACTTTTAGCATCGTTGGCTTTTCCTTGGTACTCAAAAAGTAAAAAATTATCAGGGCTTTTTGCTACCAACTCTATGAGCTTATCTAACTCTTTTTTAGGTATTTTTTTATCTCTTTTTATTATTAAAAGATTTGTTCCTCCAAAGAGAGAAGTTTGAGAAAGGTATATTTTAGCTCTTTGGAAATTATATTCATCAAAATAGAGGGTTAAAAGTGAATCTGATGCATTGGTAATATTGACATAATATTGTAAATAAGAGGAGATGAGGTAAGCATTTTCTCCATAAAAAAGCATGGCTCTTGGGGGTGTTCGTTTGAGCATATTTTCAAATTCTCTTTGGTACATTGTACAACCTTTTTTATGGAAGATAAAGATAATAATTATAGCAGATTTAAACATAAAGCCTATAAGTAACATGGTTACTCCAAACTTGATACTATTGATATGTCATTAAGTAGAAATATTATCAACTATAGATAAGATTTATCTCTAAAATATTAGGAGTATTTAATGAATAATATGTGGAGAGATAGACGCTTAGAAATTATAACTTTATTTATTTTTGCGATATTGGTGGTAACCTCACTTTTAATTTTTTATATTTCCTATGGTAATTATATTCTTTTTGAAACAATGAATAGTAATAAAGCTTTTGAACATAAAGTTATAATGCTTATCGCAGGGGCTATTCTCTTTCTCTCTTTAATAATTATCTTTTTTAAACGAGAGTATTTCTTTGTAAAAACTGAAGATAATACTCCAGCTCTTGAAAGTTTATTTGAAGAGATTAAACTCTCTTCAGATGTAGATATAGATAAAACCAGACAATTTAATCTGATGTTACGAGAGAAGAATCATTCTGAAATTTACCTATTGATTTCCAACATGATAAATGAATTACAGTCGAGTAAAGAGTTGGCTACTGAATCGAACCATACAAAGACACTTTTTCTTTCAAATATCTCTCATGAAATAAGAACTCCTATCAATGGAATAGTAGGTTTTACAAAACTTTTAAGTTCAACCAATCTTGATAATGAACAGGCCGACTTTTTAAATACCATTCGTAAAAGCTCTGAAAATTTGTTAGGTATTGTTAATAATATATTGGATGTTTCTAAAATTCAGAGTGGTCGAATTCAACTAGATGAGAGATGTTTTAATATACTTGATGAGTTTGAAAATCTTAGTGATATTTATGCTTTAGATGCATCAAAAAAAGGGATTAACCTCTCTTTATGGATTGACCCATCGTTTGAAAATATAGAGATAAAAAGCGATTCTGAAAAAATTAAACAAGTTTTGATGAATCTTATCTCCAATGCTATTAAATTTAGTAATGAGAATGGAACGATAGAAGTTTCGATTGAAAAAATAAGTTCCACTAACAATAATATAGCCGTAAAATTTATGGTTAAAGATAGAGGCATTGGTATTAGTCAAGTTCAACAAACTCAAGTTCTTTCTGCTTTTACTCAGGCAGATAACTCTAGTACACGGGCATATGGAGGTATAGGTTTAGGTTTAACTATTTCTAACGATTGGATTAAGATGTTGGGAGGTAAATTAAATCTTCAAAGTGTAGAAGGAGAAGGGACAACGGTCTCTTTTATATTAGAGTTGAAGAAAGAAGAACATCTTAAGAAGCATGAAAATCAATCTTTAAATGTCGCAATTTATGCACCTAAAAAAGTACAGTCTAAACGCTCTAACCAACATTTAGAAGCCTACTTAAAGGCTTGTCTGGGTGTATCTGTAAAATATTTTGAAACATTTGTGGCCTGTACCGAGGCTAAATTGGGTTCGTTTGATGTTCTTTATTTACATTATGAGGAGATTAATAAAGAGGAGTTACAACGAATTGTTGCTCAATATAGTTCAGATATAAAAATAGTTTTAGTAACAAAATTGAGTAATCGAGATAAAATTTTAGACATCTCTCCGATTTTTACACAAATTATTTATGAGCCTATAACCTTTTCTAAAGTTAAAAAATCTGTAGAGTTCTCCTCTTTAAAAAGTAATAAGATGGCAGAAGAGTTAGAAGAGAGTCTCTTTAATTTAAAAGCTTTAGTGGTTGAAGACAATTTAGTAAATTTAAAGCTTATTGAACATACACTCAAAACAATAGGGATTACTTCTCATGGTGCGATTAATGGAGAAATGGGCGTAGAGATGTTTAAAAAAGAACGCTATGATATTGTTTTTATGGATATTCAAATGCCTGTTATGAATGGAGTAATTGCGACAAAAGAGATACTTAAGTATGAACAGTTAAACAAACTAGACCATACGCCAATTGTTGCTGTGACAACGAATACACTTAAAGGTGATAGAGAACGTTATTTGGAAGCAGGAATGGATGAATATATCTCCAAGCCGATTAGTTTGCACAAGTTTGTAACAGTTGTAAAACAATTTTATGCAACTATTAATCCTCATAAAAGAAGTGATAACTCGAACAGAAAAGAGATTCTTCTCTATAAACAAAACCCTACAGAATCAAAAATTATGGCAACAATTTTAGATGATTTAGGTTACAACGTTACCATTGCAAAAAATAGAATAGAGTCAAAGAATTTAATAATGAAAAATCCTTACAATATTTTCCTCTTAGATCGAAGTGAAAATGATGAATTAGAAATGATGTTAATGAACAAAATTTATGAAGCAGGTCTAAAAACTCTACTGTTTCTTGATAAAGACAGTGATCTTTCGACTTATGACCTAAATGAATACATTCAACTAATTAATAAATCAGCTGATTTTATTGAAATTCGAGAGAAAGTTGAAGGGATGTTAAAGTTATAAATTATTATTTTTTATATATATATTTGAAGTTTATTTTTGTTATTTTAAAATAAACTTCTTTTAATATTTTAAATTATTTTATATTAACTTTCTATTGACCAATTAGTGTTAGCATATTTTAAAGGAGAGAAAAATATGCAAAATAGAAAAGAAGACCTTTTTAAACTTCAAGTTTTTCAACAAACCATCTCTACTCTTTATATGTATCCATTACGAATTTACAAAAATGACTGTTATGCAAAATTTAAAGAAGAATTAGTCAAGAATCATGAATTAGAAAAGTTACATAATCTCTTAACTCCCAATAAGACTTTTAATTTTAATCTCTTAATCTCTACTCTAAAGAAAGTTATTAAAAATACCCCTCAAAATATCTCTTTAGAGAGTGAAGTTTATAAAATTTTAAAAAGAAATTCAGAACAACTTAGAAAAATTATGTGGGAGACTCAAGCAAGTAACTCTTTAATTTTTACACGAGAGATTAAAGGGGACAAGCGTTTATGGATTTTTTTAATGATTTATGACCTTTTTTCAAAAGAGTTTATTGCCGAAAATTTTAAAAAACCTTATAGTCGTCGATGCCTTATTAATATGCAAGAGCTTTATGTAAAGTTAAATAAAGAGTATACGCTCTCTATTGGTGGACTTTTTACAGAAGAGCAAGATAGTAATGAGATTGTTAAAAATTTATTAAAAAATTATGCTTTTGAGAATATGAATATGTTTGAATTGCTTACTCTCTCTAAAAAAAGACGCTCTTTTGATATGCTTCGCTTGGAAAAGAAAAGTTCACGTATTAAAAATGCTTTTCGACTCTTTTTTGAAATTAAATCGCAACTGCCTTTAAATATTGATAAAAAAGAGCTTGAACGTATATCTATCTTCATTTATATGTTAAGCAATGCAAAAAATTTAGCCAATGAGCGTATTCAAACAGAAAAGTTTATAATTGATTATTCAAAAAATAGATTGACCATTACAGAACATAGTGGCTCTAAAGAGTATTCAGAAAATTTTACAACAGCAAGACTAAAGTTTGAAAATAATCGAGATTTTTTTAGAGGAGAGTATGCTTCACGCTTAAAGAGTACTTTAACTAAACGATACTCAGGTTTAAAAGAGGTGAACTACTCTGCGATTAAGGAGTTACTCAAACATATTTGTAGACGTGTTAATGCAGATGGTGGATGTTATATCAAATATAGACTCTCCGATGAAAAATTGGAGATGACAGCTGGGTATGGAGATGAGGCATATTTAAAAGGTGTGTCAAAATTTATTGATGAGATAAATGCAAAAAAAGAGGATGTTCAGAAAAGAAGTAGGGTATTAAAAGCAATAAATAACTATCATAATCCTGAGTGTCAATACAGTATTGATGAGTTAATTTTAAAAAATTTAAAGCCCAATGAACTGCTTCAGCCTGTAGAAGGGAAAGAGCTTTTATCTAATATTGCTTTACCACTCACCTTTTCACATAAACTTTTAGGAATTTTGTTAATAGACAGTTTTAGAGAGGGGAGTTTTACTGAAAATGACATTAATTTGATTCTCTCACTCTCTAGTGCTTTATCGGTACAAATTTTTGATCAAATTGTGGAAAAAAATCTGTCAAAAATTATGAAAAATTTACCTCAGGAAGCAAATCTTGATGATAAGAGTATTCAAAAACATTTTGAAAATCTAACAACCTATATCAATAATATTTTCTTTAGTTATGGAGTGGCTATTTGGAGTTATGATGAAAACAATTTAACATTCAACCTTAAAAGCACAACCTTGGATATGGGCAGTGATAGTGCGTGTGTAATTTATAAAAAGAGTAATGATTTAATTTTTGATTTATTGCAGAATAATTTAGAGTATGTTGAGAGTTTTGATATTGAGCAGAGCCATCGTCTCTCTTCTTGTAATCCTAAAAAATATGATAAGAGAATTAACTGTGTTAAGATTTATTCCATTACGGCTGGGAAACGGCTTATTGGAGCATTTTCTGTCTATAATCACTCTATTAATGATTACAAATCTATTGATGAACAGAGTTTAACTTCTGTAACAAAGCATCTTGGAATTTTTTTCAATATGATGAATACCATTAAAGCACAACGTGCATTGGTAGAAAGTGAAGCATTGCATGAAATTAATGCACGATTTAACATGGTAGATGATAAAACACGACAGTTAAAAGAGTTAGTAACAATGAATTTTAAAGAGTTAGAGCATTACTCTCGTTATCGTTTTCTTATCAAATTAGAAGATATTAACAGTTTGATTTCGAATACACGACTCTCTTTTCAGTATATTTCGAACAGGTCAAATAAAATACACGATTTGAATCATGTGGATGATGAGGTTCTTAATCTCTATCAGCCTCTCCATCAAGACAACTCTCAAACAAACAATATTAGGCATATTTTTAATGAACTTTCAAATGCCATTCCTGCTCCTTATAACAATAAAAATATTCGTATTAACAATATGATTAATGAGAATATAAATTTAAATATTCATAGCTTGATATTGAGTGATATTTTTCAAAATATTTTGTTTAATGCCATAAAATACTCTTTTCAAGGGACAACCATTCGTCTCTTTAGCAAAAAAAAGAGTAATACTATTCGTATAAGTATTAAAAATGATGGACTTAAAATTAGAAACAATGAAGTGAATGATATTTTTCAATATGCTTACCGAGGCTTTTCCACACAAAACTACAGTGAAAATATTGACGGAAAAAGGGTTAGTTATGAATCTAAGGAGAATGAAAACCTAGGAATAGGACTTTATAAGTCCAATCAATTGGTAAAAAAAATATTGGCAGGAGAAATTCGTTTGCGAAGAGAAGTTAGCACCATTGTAAATGGAGCTGTTAATACTTTTGAAATTATTATACCCATTCATTTGGCAGAAGAAAAAGGATTAAAATGAGAATATTATGGTTAGAGGATGAACCCATTACAATAGAGGTTGTACAAGATAAGATGTCAAAGTATTGCATTGATATTGAAGTTTACGAGAGCTTTTCAGGCTTTTCTGATGAGCTAGAAGAGCTTGATGACAGTGAAAAAAATATTGTAATTTTAGACATACGAATGCTTGTTAACAGTGAATTGAAATATAGATGCTTTGGTAAATCTTTTTTAATTGAGAAAGAGCTTGAGGCAGGATTTGAATACTACATCAATTGTATGAAAAAACGTTTTAATTTTATTCAAATTATCTTTTTTAGTTCAAAACCCTCTCAAAGCGCGAAAGAAGATGCTGTTGTCTATAAACTTAATCCTGATCAAATAATCTCGAAAGAGGATTTTTTACAACTAATAGAGATAATAAAAGGAGCTTCTTATGAAAAAGTTAAAATATAAGTTTTTAATTTTATCAATTTTTTCTACTTCTAATTTACTTTTTTCTCATCATCCCTCATCTGAACTTAACAGCAGTGAATTTCAAGTTTTTAAAGCATTTGGAGATGCTTTTGAACCTCTGTTTAGTACTCATGCAAATAATATTACTGCAATATTTACAGTTTTTGCAACGCTATTTGGGACATATATTACTTTTATTGCTATTACAGCAATTATTAAAATGAATAAGATAGAAGCAACAATAGAGAGCAATAGGGAGACAATTCAAGACATTAAAACAGATGTAACTGAAAAGATAAATTATATTGAAATTAATACAAAAGTCAATATAGATGATGTAGAAAAGTGGTTCATTGATCAGACCAGTCAAATCTCTAGAAACACTAAAGATGATATTAAAGATTTGAAAAATAGAATAGAAGATATTATTATGCAAGAAATTAGTGCTTCTTCAAAACAACTTTTAAGGGGAATAGAAGAGCATCTTTATCGTAAAGTAGAATTGCGAATTGAAGAGATTAAAAAAAATACACAAAAAAGATTGTTTAACTAT
>Ga0256844_10000865_pt1 | contig 11446 bp, 5 predicted proteins | sample MusselsmetaG_FD_189100 | JGI IMG/M metagenome (GOLD analysis project Ga0256844, IMG submission 189100) | Mussel associated microbial communities from hydrothermal vent at the East Pacific Rise, Pacific Ocean - Mussels | ecosystem: Host-associated > Mollusca > Shell > Unclassified ... | reverse complement strand
GCTGTTTTATCTGTACGAATACGTTTTGACGTAATCTTGATGTGTGAATACTTCCCATAATTTAGCGCACCATCCATTTGTAACTTCATACCAAGATTTATACGGTTTTGAATCACAGAACCAACTGTCGGCATCTCTTCTATAGAAGCCGCCTCTTTTTGAATTACAGAGGCTAAAGTCAAGTACTTATACCATTTAGATTTATTATAAGTTCCAAAGATTTTTTGAGACCATTCTTTCATCTGTTTTTGTGAACGTTTTAATAGTAGTGATACAACCTCTTCTTCAGTAATACCTCTAGGCAGTTTATAGGTTTCAGGTACAAAAGCACCTTCTTTAAAGGGGGATTGTCTCTTAAACTCTGTAAGCAATTTTTTGTGATCAAGATGGAGCTGTTTGCCCATCTGCTGCAAGAAGATGTAGGTTGTCTCTCCGGGGATCAAGGTCACGTTCTTCATAGCTGCTTTAGCGGTAGATAGACGTCTCAAGAAATCAGCATGGCTTAGGTGCTGTGTACCTATGTTAATCCACCCTTGCTGTGGCATACCAATAAAACGCATCAAAAAGGCGTCTAGAGGGGATACGTTAACATTTTCATTTTGTAAATGTGTTATAATCTTTGTTATTGAGCCTTGCGGCACATACAGCACTTTTGAGGTCGTTAGACCCAAGTTTAGGTAGTACATGAACGACACCACAATTATAAAGAGTATCTCAAAAGTCCACTCTATCATCATTGACTTACTTATTTTCATATTTATTACTCTTTTCACTATCTATTTTACACTGCATATCGGTCTAAAACTCGATAAGTTTATCTTACCTGGTTTAAAAATTGAGAAATTATACATAAAGTGGGATGAAAAGATATCAGTAAACATTGATTCCATAAAAATTACAAAAAGTAACACAGAAAACAACTTTGATATAAGTAGTCTAGACGTTGATAAGATCTTAAAAAAATCCCATATAGTAGGTGCTTTCTTCTCTCATATATATATTAGAAGAATACAGGTCAATGATGTAAATGCTACATTTCGTTACATAGAGAACAGAGAAGCCCATCTTAAAATCAATGGCCCAACCTTAAACCTACTTACCACTATCAATATGAATGAGCATCTACTCTATATCTCTGTAAAAGAGTTTAGAGAGACATCTACTAATACAACACTTACCGCAGATCTTATTGGTGATACTATCGATAATCGACTTTATGGAATAATTAATGTGAATGTTGCAGATACCATGCCCTTAAAACTCTACCTTTTAGCAGATAGTAAGAAAGTTAAAATTTGGGGTAAAAGCTCAGAACCTATTACAAAACCTATTGGACCAGTAGTAAAAATAGCGAACTTAAATCCAACTGTTAATCCATGGATTATTGACTACCTCAAAGGGGATATTCTTAATATAGATTATCTAAAAGGGACACTCTACTATGATGACCCTATTAGTTTGCTAGACACACTAGATGTTAAAGCATCTTATAGTGATGTTGAATATACTTTTGCTCCAGGTTATGCTCCTGCTATTGGACATAAAGTCGATCTATCCTTTAGAAATCGTGTCTTATACATCTATCCTCGGGAGGCTACCTTCTATGGGCAACCAGGAGGAAAAACTTGGATTAAAATAGATTTTTCTACACCAGAAAATCCTCTTCTCACAGTGGATGTAGACACATCAGCACGTTTAACACCCAAGCTCATTACATGGCTTGAAGGCTACGGTATTTCCCTCCCTTTTTATCAGATAAAAGGTCTCACAAAAGTTAAACTAGCCGTTTGGATTACACTTGAAGATATTAATGTTCAGGCTAAAGGAAGCTTTACATCTCCTAAAGCAACTTTCAACTTTACCGGTACCGATATTAATATTAAAAATGTAAAAATAAACCTTAATAACACTGACATTGATATCTATAGTCTTCACGGAGATATGTTAGATAAATCCATTGCTATTGACCTAACCGGAAAGTTTAACCCAGTTGCAGAAAAAGGTCGCTTTGACATCCTTGTACATGATCTACACTTTGGCAATGATGATGGGCTTAGTATTGATAAACAACATAAGAAATTAGACTTTACCTACCTTCTGCAACCGGGGGCAGACCGTCTTATCTTTCCAGAGAGTCACTGGAAGTTCAACCATAAAGAGATCACTCTGCAGTCTTTTATAGCTCCTTTTAAGTTCACCACACTCAGTGGATCAATACCTGCCACCTATATACATAATAAAGAGCGTATAAAAGCTTACGTCTCTGGTACATTTGATATTAAGAACCTTAAAACAGACCTCATGGTTGACTTAGTAACGCTAGAAACACCTAATCTTACGCTAGAACAAAGTAACAGCACACTAAGAGTACAGTATGACAAAGTATTACATGTTCAATCAACTAAAAAAGCAAAATGGAAGTTTTACAACAATGATCTTACTATTTTTCCTTCAAAATTTACCTATAAGAGTAATACTATCAATCTTGATGATGTTCACCTTGCAGCTTTAGAAATAGTTAATTCTAAAATAATAGGTCAATACAATATTGAAGATGGAAAAGGTAAGATTATTTTAAAACAGCTCATTGCTCAGTCTGATGACCTGGTACTTTTAGATATTGAAAAAGATATAAAAATCTATCTTTATAAAAAGAAAAACGAACAGCGGGTAGAAGTACCAATTTTTAATCTTAAATTCAAATCCAAACCAACGGGTTGGAAAATAGGTATTAAAAGCATAGAACTTATCTCAAGTTATTCTCCTCTACTTCAAGAGTACAACATCACTAATGGCTCAATTTACATGAGTTCACATACAAAAGCAGATAAAATTAATGTCTATGGCAATTTAAATTATCCATATAAAATTCTTGTAAAAAACAACAAGCCACTCGATTTTATTAAATTTTCTGGTAATTATGCCAATGAGCAACTTACAATAATTACTCAAAATGGTGTTAAAGTAAAGCTAACACAAAATAATCTAGATATATCTGCCGATAATATTGGGATAAATATTTTTTCTATTTTAGATTTTATCAGCGATCATAAAAGTAAAAGTAATGTAAAAAGTAAATCAAATTTCAAAATTGATATTAAAACTAAGAAGAGTTACCTCTATCTTGATGCCAAACGACGTGCATTGACAGATAAACTGCTTCTTCAATATAAAAACAATGAACTTAAAGCCCAACTCCTTTATGGAAAAGATGGTGGGGCAGCCTTAGAACTGAATGCAGACGGCAACCTATACATCTATGGTGATCGCCTAAATGATGTCTTTATGAGTGAACTCGCAGAGTTTTCAGAGTTTAAAGGCGGTAGCCTGAGTTTTTATCTCTCTGGTAAAGTAGAGAAGCTTAATGGTGTTATACGCATGAATAATACAACTATAAAAGATTATAAAGCGATAAACAATACATTGGCCTTTATTAATACTATTCCTGCATTAATCACCTTTTCAGTTCCACATTACAACACACAAGGGCTAAGGATTACAGAGGGATATGCTGGTTTCAAATATGAAAAAGATCTTATTACTCTCAGTGGTTTTCGTCTGGTATCTCCAGAATTGGCCTTTAACGGTAAAGGAACAGTCAACCTAAAGACTAAAACAGTAGACATAGAAACATCTCTTATAACAGATACTACAAACAACCTCTCTAAAATCCCACTATTGGGCTATATTCTTGTAGGAAAGCAAGAAGAGACCATAACCACGACCATAACACTTAAAGGTCCTATGAGCGACCCTGTTGTTGAAAATACCCTAGCTAAAGACATAGGCGTTGGTTCATTCAATATCATCAAGCGTGCCCTCACCTTTCCAGTGCATTACATCGACCAGGCACAGAAATCTATTAAGAACGTTAAAGATAAAAATAGTACGAAGTAGCAAGTAGCAAGTAGCAAGTAGCAAGTGTTAAGTGTTAAGTGTTAAGAAGATGACGTAGTTTATTTAGAAGGAAGTTGACTGCGATAGCGAAGCGCATCGTAAAAAGTAACTGTACAGAAAAAGTTACAGATATGGTGTGAGTTGTGCTGAAGTGATCCCGATAGTGCACTAGTGTGCGTGGAGAGGTGAACTGAAGCGCAAATCGCACCGCAGTTGGAACCTTTTAGTTATTCGTTTCGGAGAACTGTTAGAACATCGACTTCGCTTGCTTTTTTAGCAGGATACCAAGCCGACAAGAGTACAATTATAAATGCTCCACCCATTATTGAGAAGAAATCAACCAAACTCAGGTCAAGTGCCAGTTTTGACGTTGGATAAACATCCTCTGGTAGTGTAATCAAATCAAATGTACTTAAAATCCATAATCCGCTTAAACCAAGTAATGCCCCTGTTATAATACCACCAATACCAATTACGATACCCAGATATAAAAAGACACGGCGTATTTCACTAGCTGAGGCCCCTAACGAGAGTAATAAGGCTATTTCACTACGGCGATTCATAACTGTCATAAGAAGAGATGATATGATGTTAATAGCTGCTATGAGAATAATCAGCATTAACACTATAAAGAGTGAACGTTTCTCTAGTTCTAAAGCAGCAAAGAAGTTCATATTGTCTTGCCACCACCCTTTAATCGTTGCACCTACAGGTAACTCTTTACGGATAATCTCAATCATTTCTTGAGGATGTTCTGTAAAGATATGAATACCATCATATTGATTAGAAGGGAGATGCATAATCTTTTGCATCGACTCCATAGTAGTGTAAGCATATGCCTTATCATAAGCGCTAAGACCAGAATCAAAGATACCTTTAATCTTAAAACGTTTTATCTTGGGAGTTACAGCTAATCCTCCTGGATTCATCTCAGTAAAAATATAGATGAGTTTATCATCAATATAGAGGTCTAACTCATTTTTAAGTGATTTACCAATAACTACTTGAAACTTTTTAGGTGTTTCATCAGCTAGCGCCTCAGCTAGAACACTGTTAACACGCTTCTCATACTTAAAATCAACACCAAAAAGGTACCCACCTTCAAGTACACTGCCACTGCGCGCAATTACAGATGAAGTTACATAAGGGCTCATTGCTAAATCTGGAAATTTATCTTCTAAAGTAAAAAGTAGATCTTCATTAACCGAACCATAAAAGCGTGGATAGATAGTCAATGGGTAATTCATAACAGTCAGTTTTTTCTTAAACTCATTATCAAAACCATTCATCAGTGACATTGCTATGACGAGAACCATAACACCAACTGCGATGCCTGTAAATGCTAATAAAGCAGAAAGAAAAATAAAAGGTTGTTCCTTGTCAAAACGTAAAAAACGCTTAACAAGGTAAGGAATAATAGATTGTTTAGGCATTAGGCAGTTGCGAAAGCACCTTTTTTAGGGCCACTTTGGCCACAACAGTTTTTATACTTTTTACCTGAACCACAAGGGCAAGGATCGTTACGCGCAATCTTCTTGTCCATAACAATAGGTTCTTCACTATCTTGGTGATTAAGTTGCATACTCATCTCAAGTTGCTTTTGAGCTATCTCTTGTTGACGTGCAAGTTCAGCAGCCTCTTCTTCAGGATCTTTCATTGTAAATTGAATGACTTGAAGCGTCTTTATTGTCTCATACTTAATAACCTCTACGAGCTCTGTAAAGAGGTTGTATGATTCTTTTTTATACTCAACCAATGGATCTTTCTGATTGTAAGCACGAAGACGGATACCCGTCTTCATAGAGTCCATCTGGTAAAGGTGATCTCGCCATGATGTGTCTAGTGTCTTCAGGTAAATTTCACGCTCAATTGAACGTTGTACATCATCTGGTACTTGAGACATCTTCTCTTCATAGGTTGCTTTTAGTTGCGCATCTACGTTTTCTAGTAACTCATCATAGTCTTTGTTCTCTAACGCAATAAGATCAAGATCGAAGTTACACTCTTCTTTAATACTCAAAACTAAACGCTCAAGGTTAAAGTCTTCACGTGTACCACCATCAAAGATGTCCGCGCTGTTTAGAGCTTTTTGAGTGTATTCGCTACGGATAAGCTCTATTTTACTCTTAATATCATACGCATCATCTAGAAGTTCATTTCTAAACTTATAAACGATTTTACGTTGTTCGTTAGCAACATCATCATATTCAACAATGTTTTTACGCCCTTCATAGTGAAGATTTTCCACTTTTTTCTGTGCTTTTTCAACTGCACGCGTCACCATCTTAGACTCGATGTACTCGCCATCTTCAACGCCAAGACGCTCCATAATACTCTTAATACGGTCACTACCAAAGATACGCAACAAGCTGTCTTCTAGTGAAAGGTAAAAGCGTGAACTACCTGGATCACCCTGACGACCTGCACGACCACGTAACTGGTTATCAATACGACGATTTTCATGACGTTCAGTACCAATAATACAGAGACCACCCAGTGCGATAATCTCATCATTGATTTTAATATCAACACCACGACCTGCCATGTTAGTAGCAATGGTCACAGCGCCTTTAGAACCAGCATTCTTAATGATTTCACCCTCTTGTTCGTGGTTCTTAGCATTAAGTACGGTGTGCGCGATTTTCTCTTTTTTAAGATACTCATGTAATAGCTCTGACTTCTCAATAGAAGCTGTACCCACAAGAACAGGACGCCCTACTTTTGCAAGTTCACGAATCTCAGCAATAACCGCTTCAAACTTCTCTTGTTCTGTCTTATAGATAAGATCATTTTTATCATCACGTGCAATAGGTACATTGGTTGGAATAGAGACAACATCAAGATCATAAATCTGACCAAATTCTGTTGCTTCAGTCTGCGCTGTACCCGTCATACCTGCAAGTTTTTCATACATTCTAAAGTAGTTTTGGAAGGTAATGTCTGCAAGTGTCTGAGACTCTTCTTTAATGGTTACACCCTCTTTAGACTCAAGTGCTTGGTGAAGACCTTCAGAAAAACGACGTCCTTCACTAATACGGCCTGTAAATTCATCAACAATCATCACTTCACCGTTGGTAACAACATAATCAACATCTTTAACAAAAAGATAATTTGCTTTAAGAGCCTGGTCCATATGATGTGACAGTCCTGCATTTTCAAGTGCATAAAGGTTTTCAACACCAAACAGCCCTTCAGCCTTAGCAATTCCTTCTTCTGTTGTTAAAACAACCTTATCTTTTTCATCAACCGTAAAGTCAACATCTTTTTCCATCTGTAAAACAACCGCGTTCGCACGATCATAGTTTTCAAGTGTACGTTCAACCGGACCAGAGATGATCAATGGGGTACGTGCTTCATCAATTAAAATAGAGTCAACTTCATCAACAATAACAAAGTGATGACCACGTTGAGCCATCTGTTCTTTAGAGAAATTCATGTTGTCACGAAGATAGTCAAAACCAAATTCATTATTTGTACCGTAAGTGATATCTGCCTGATAACCAGCGATCTTCTGTCCAGGATCATTGGTTGTCTCTAAAATCGTACCCACACTAAGACCTAAGAAGTTATAAAGTGGCTCAAGCTCAGTAGCATCACGAGATGCAAGATAATCGTTGACAGTAACAAGGTGAACACCCGCACCTTTCATTGCATTTAAGATAATTGCAAGGGTTGCAACAAGCGTTTTACCCTCTCCCGTCTTCATCTCAGCAATACGGCCTTCATGAAGTACCATACCACCAACAAGTTGTACATCATAGTGACGTAAACCTATCGTACGGCTACTCGCCTCACGTGTAATTGCAAAAGAGTCAACTAAAACATCGTCTAGACTCTTCGTCTCAGCAAGAACCTCTACTCTCATACTCTCAAAAGCTGCTTTAAGTTCATCATCACTCATTGCTTTATACTGCTCTTCTAATGCATTAATCTGCTTGACACGTTTTTTGTATTTTTTAAGCTCTCTGTCATTTTTTGTTCCAAAGACTTTTCCAAAAGTTGCTTGTATCATTGTTGTTATATGTCCATCTATTAAAGTTGTACCTCACTGACTAAAGACCAAAGACAAATCTGTTCTAGATCTTTAGTCAGTGTGGTAGTTTGTGGATTATATCCCACCAATACTATACTTTTCATGAAAGCCCTAAATAAGGGAATAAAGAGGATGTAATATTAATTAATATAATTTCAATATGTTACCACTTTATGGTTATAATGTTACATATATACATTTAAGGACATCAATGCGAATCTTACTCATCGCCTTCTTTACAGTTACCTCACTTTTAGCTATTGGTGAGAACACTAATACCATGCAATCTAATTTTACTCAGACAATTACTAATGACAAGAATAGCACCATTACCTATAAAGGAAATTTATTAGTGAAACGCCCAAGTTTAGCCTTATGGCATTATGTAGAACCCATTGAAAAAAGTGTCTATATTACAGCTAGAAATGTTACTATTGTCGAACCAGAACTTGAACAAGCTATTGTAAAAAAACTTGATAACAACGTCGATATTCTTGCTATTTTAGCCTCAGCTAAAAAAGAGTCTACTAATCACTATAGTGCTATGTATGATGATAAACAGTATCTTATAGAAATGAAGGAAGGCTTAATTCACTCTATAACTTATAATGATACTTTTGAAAATATTGTTACAATCACATTTACTAAACAAAAGATCAATAAAAAAATTAGTAATACAAAGTTTAAGCCTATTATACCTCTAGACTTTGACATTATTAAGGATTAGTACTCCTCTTTTATATCTAAATTTAATCACCTAAAAATACTATCTTCACCTATCTCATTACAAATTCAATATATGATGTATAATAATATTAAGAGGTCTACATTAATAACCCTTAATGAAGTATTGTAAAATAGGTCCAATATGAAAAACAGTGAATATAACCAGTTAAACCAAGCGGTAGAAAATTTTTCTCTATCACTAAACAACCGTGTCGAATATGACCGTATGACCTTTTTATACATGTCCCTACCCTTCCTTTTAATAGGGCATCTTCTCGGTTCACTTCTTTTTAGTACCTTACAGTACCAAGTTGTTGACACCTACTCTATCGCTATCTGGCTCGCGTTGAGTATCATCGTTATTTTATGGCGTTGGTACCACTATATGCAATTTAAAAAGCTAAAAGAGGCCACCAAACTTCAAGAGTCTACAAAATGGCTTCACCACTACTATATCGACGTTGTTTCTAGTGGTGTAGTTTGGGGTTCTAGTGCACTGCTACTCTTCCCTGCTGAAAACTTTACAGGTCAAATAGTAGTTATTGTCTTTATCTTCGCCGTGAGTTTTGCCACCATAAGTTCACTCGCATCAAAATTAATGTTATTGCTACTCTATATGCTAGTCAGTTTCTCACCATTAGTAGTACGTCTACTTTTATTAGATACTTCGTATTCACTTACTGCATTAAGCTTTGTGCTGGCACTTGTTGCCCTCTTAATCTTCATTGCTGAGTTCTTTGGCTCTATTATCAATAACTCACTCTCAAACCACCAAAATTTCATACAAGCAAAACATGAAAATGATACGCTTAAAGAGCGGTTTTTCTCACTGTTTGAGCGTGCACCTGTTGGTATTTTCTATTACGATGAAGCCCTGAAAATCATTGATTCTAATGAACGATTTCAGAATTTACATCACCTGGACAAAGTGGAGTTGATGCATCAAAATCTCCACCAGATTCACAACCAAGAGGTCATTAATCAGTTTAAAACGGTCTTTGACAATAACTCAGGTTATTATCGTGGTGTTTTCACACCTATTAAGACAGAGAAACAACTCTTTGTTGAACTAAGTACTGTGCCTCTCATCGATGCCAATAACAACGTTTCAGGTGGTATCTGTATCCTTGAAGACATCACCGCTGAAGTAGATGCTAAAGAGGAGATATTACGGCATGTTTATTATGATATGTTGACCAATATCCCTAACCGGACCCTCTTTATGGACCGATTAGAGCGTTCACTCTTTAAATCAAAAAAAGAGTCACTCAAAGGTGCTGTTCTTTATATCGATATTGACAACTTCAAATCTATCAATGATACCTTAGGACACCACAATGGTGATGTTCTACTACAACAAATCGCTAAACGGATCAGTAGTATTGGCCGAGAAGAGAACATGGTGGCCAGACTGAGTGGTGATGACTTTGTCATTCTTATTACAGAACTTCCATCTCAAGGGGATCAAGCAAAAGAGAAAGCACTCTTAATTGCTAAAAGTTATAAAGATCAGTTTTTGCAACCATTTACCATCAATAGCCAAGAGTACCATGTAAATGTGAGTATGGGTATCTCCTTCTACCCTAATGCAAGCGAATCCCCTTTTGACATCTTAAAACGCGCAGAAACAGCTATGTACCACGCTAAAAAACTTGGTCGCAATCGTATTGAGTTACATCAAAAAGATATGGACGAAGAGATCTCCGTTATTCTAGACATTGAAAATCGATTACGTGCAGCTATTAAGAACAAAGAGTTTGAACTTTTTTATCAGCCTCAAGTTAACATTGAGTCCAATAATATTGTCTCAGCAGAAGCATTAATTCGTTGGAAACAGCCTGATGGTAGCTACATCTTCCCCAATCAGTTTATCCCTATTGCTGAAGCAAGTGGACTGATTTTACCGATGAGTGATTGGATTTTAAATACTGCCATTAAGCAGATGTTACAATGGAAACAACAAGACAATCCACTCAATATCGAACGGGTTGCTATCAACATCAGTGCCATACACTTTGCACAAGTTGATTTTGTTGAGCAAGTGATTAAAATTATTCATAAACATAACATCGATCCTAAGTACATTGAACTAGAACTCACAGAGAGTATTGCTTTAGTCAATATTGAAGAGACCATACAGAAGATTGAAGAGCTTAAAGAGATTGGTATCTCTTTTGCTCTAGATGACTTTGGAACTGGCTACTCTTCACTTGCTTACCTAAAACGTCTGCCTATTGACTACTTAAAAATCGATCAGTCATTTATAACTAACATGATGCACGACAAAGAAGATAAACTCATAACTGAGACCATCGTCTCCGTAGCACAATCCTTCCAGCTCAAGGTCATTGCAGAGGGTGTAGAAGACACTGAACAACTTGCACACCTCAAGTCTATAGACTGTGACATCTATCAAGGTTACCTACGTAACAAACCTGTCTCTGCTAAAGAGTTCGAGAAGATGGTCAGAGATATAGAAAATGAGTCCAAAGACAAAGAGACTAAAAAAGAAGAGATAACTGCATACGAATTACGTTAAGACAACCAAGCAGTGAGAGGTAAAACACACCTGCTAATACTCAAAAATGCTATCCACTTCCACTCTATACACCATAAAGATTCAATACTGTAAAGACCAAATAGAAGTACATAGATAGTACTATATATTTTTTCAGCTAAGTCTTCTACTCAACATGTATAGTTCTCGACTAAAGTACTGTAACAATAATTATAAGATTAGATATTAAAAGTATTTAAAATTCAAAGAGTGGTGTAAGTTCAAGGAGTCTA